>Ga0206130_10003528_pt1 | contig 20296 bp, 19 predicted proteins | sample Helgoland_Spring_9_FD_148637 | JGI IMG/M metagenome (GOLD analysis project Ga0206130, IMG submission 148637) | Pelagic subsurface seawater microbial communities from Kabeltonne, Helgoland, North Sea - Helgoland_Spring_Bloom_20160512_1 | ecosystem: Environmental > Aquatic > Marine > Epipelagic ... | reverse complement strand
CCGGATCTCTTACACAGATCGAAACATCCACGTTTTGAATGCTCCTTCACCTGCAGCAACGGCCGCTTTGGCCATTGGAGATCACATTGCCGAATTGGCTCAGGAGCGCTTCACATTCTGATTCAGTCCATCCCACGGCGTCGATGCTGCTCTGTCTGAGTCATTTTTTAGCCATAAAAAAAGAGGCCGTCCAATGGACGACCTCTTGAATTCAAGTCTCTGGCAAGAGTGCACATCACTTTGGTGAAGATGATGTGCGGCGATTTGAAGTTGATTGCAATGCCAAAAGGCAAGGCAGTCAATCAATCTTTTTTCTTGGCTTCTTTGTTGTCTGCTTTGGCGCCCTTGTCGCATGAAGCGGCAGACTTACCAGAACAGCAAGATGCTTTCTTTCCTGCGTCAGCAGTCTTTCCTGCGTCAGCTGATTTTCCAGCGCAACATGCAGCAGCACCTTTGTCACATGATCCTTTTTTGCTGTCTTTGGCGCTTCCGGTGCATGCAGTACTCTTGGAGTCAGCAGTTTTCGTACCGTTCAAGGCAACGTTTTTTACTGATTGGGCACCGTCCTTTGAAGAAACAGTGTTTTCAGTTGCAGACTTAGATGAGGTCGTAGATGCGTCAGTTTGAGCGCTTACAGCGAATGCGAAAAACGCAAACACGCTGAGAATCAGAACTTTTTTCATTGAAGTAATGGTTAAAGTGTTTCGGTGATTAATTTCAGGAAGTAAGGTACTCTTTATTTATTGTTTTCACAAGGCTTTATCTTAACTTTGTCGCCGCTTAGGATACGACCGACAGTGATATTGGAGAGGTGCCAGAGCGGTAATGGAGCAGATTGCTAATCTGTCGACGGGAAACTGTCTCCAGGGTTCGATTCCCTGTCTCTCCACAATGAAGGCCAACGCTGCGTGCGTTGGCCTTTTTTCATGCCATGACTTCAAGCGTCCTATGTGGGAATATATGTGGCCCAGGCGCTTTTAAAACCCTTTTTTAAGAGTGGAATCAGCTATTTTTTGAATGGGTGTTGAACAACTTTGAAAGGAGGCATTGCACAGGGAATAAAACGGACTATCTTTGCCCCCCGCTTTCGAGCACGGGGCGTGGCCTAGTCCGGTTACGGCGCCTGGTTTGGGACCAGGAGATCGCAGGTTCGAATCCTGCCGCCCCGACTTCAAAACCGCATCAGCAATGATGCGGTTTTTTTGTTTTAAGACGAGAAATTGGAAGGCTTTTGGGAGCACTCTAGTAATCGCTCGTCAAGTCTAAGAGCTATTGTTTAGAAGGACATTTGTGGTCGCCGTAAGTGCAAAACACGCAGCAGTCATCACCAAGTGGAGTTAACTCCGCCGCACAGGCTTCACAGGTGTAGCGAATTTGGCAGACCTCAGTGGGCAGCGTCTCAATTTTTTTGTGTCCGCATTGAGGACACGTTATTTCGGAAGTCACCGCAGCATTCATTTCTGCTGCGTATTGCACGCTGTTAGCGTGCGAGCTACACTGAATGCACAGTAAAGTGATGCCTGCCAACACGATGAGGAACAGGGGGCTTGAGTTCATACAGGCAAGATAGCACAATGGCTGTGGGAGGAAGAGATGAGTGCTTACTCCTTTGATTTTGTTTGTCTTGGACGCAGCGACGAAGATGAATAGGTTTGTGAAATGCATTACCGTTCGATCTCCTTCCTCATCTCACTTGCTTTTTTTGAAACAACGTCGGCGCAATCTGTTACGAATCCTGTTACAGGACGAACGTGGATGGATAAAAATTTGGGGGCTAGCCAAGTGGCTGTTTCCAGCACGGATAGTGCGAGTTTTGGACATTTGTACCAATGGGGAAGAGGCAGTGATGGTCACCAATTGCGCACATCAGGCACGACTGCAGAGGTTGCGGGATCAGATTTCCCCGGACACGACCTGTTTATTTTGGGTTCGGATGACTGGCGTGTCCCTTCCAATCCTGATCTCTGGTATGGTTGGGACGGCATAAACAATCCTTGTCCTTGGGGATTCAGTATCCCCACAGAAGCCGAGTGGTTGGAAGAGATGGCGACCTGGGACAGTCAAGATGCCGCAGGAGCCATGACTTCTCTCTTGAAGCTTCCGCTGGCCGGTGCGCGCAGTCGAATGTCGGGGACGATTGGAAATGTCAATGCCTTTGTGGGGTATCGAACTCGGGAGTCCAATGGTACGGACTCGCGCAACTTGGGAATTGCGGTTGATCTGGCCATGATGGGCACTCGCGCCAAAGGGGATGGCAATTGTGTCCGTTGCATTTTTGATGATACCAGTCGATTGAATGAGATGCAGGGTCTCGAACCTGTGCCATTGGTTTATCCGAATCCCACAAACAATGCTGTGATACTTCAATCAACGCTAGGCTCATTGGGCTGCAGCTATCTCCTCTATGATTCCAACGGGAAAATCCAAGCATCCGGCCAAATCGTACAGGAGGACCAAACCATCGATTTGGAATCATTGCCTTCAGGACTATACCATCTTCGTTTTTCAAGTCCGATCTGGTCGAATCTGCGCGTGGTAAAATACTGAGAGGCCAGCGAAAGCAAAATTTTCCCAATGAGCCAACAAATTCCTCTTTCAAGCAGTTATATTACTGATTGAGGCCATCCAGTATTCACGATGTAGGGTTAGGCAGAGTGGAAAAGGAAGTCGAAATTCTCAGTAACCGCACGCGAAAGCGTGCGGTTTTTGTTTCCAAAATGTTCTACTTCAATTCCCCCTCACTCGCAGAGGTCTCCAAATACAGCGAGGAGAATCAGCAAGTCCGAAACATTGGTTTGGTCGTCCCCGTTGATGTCACCCGAACAAGGCGCCGTCACACAACCAAAATCGCTGAGAAAGATCAAAATGTCCGCAACCGTGATTTGGTCATCTCCATTGAGGTCGCCCTCACACACACAACTCGTGAATTCGCACGAATCGTCGTCTAGGGTGGCTGTCTCATCATAGTTGCACGCAGCGCTGTCGGTACAACCGGCACACGAAGTGTAGTCACACGAACCGTCGTCAGCGGTGGCCAATGCGTTGAAATTACACGCCGTGCTATTGGTGCATCCGAAGATATCATCGGGAGCTTCGCACAGTCCATCAAAAGTCAATGTGGTGGTATAGAGCGCGCCAACGGAAGCATTCCAAGAGTTCAGCAAGGTGATGGTCCAATCCCCAGTGCCCGAAATGGGATTGGGAAATAGGGCTGTTGCTGTATAGGTTCCCGCGGCATTGGTATTCCAACCTGTCGGCCACATGCCAGCACTTGGACAATCCAATGATAAATTATAGCCGCCGTATTGCAAGCACGTTCCATCGGGAGCGGTGATGCCCACCATCATTTCGTTTGCCCAAGAATTGTCCGCTGGAGAATCCAAGAAATCCAGGACAACAGAGAACCCTGTGATATACCCAAAGCCATTGATCACTTGTGAGGTTGTTTCACCTGCTGCAAGTTGCACATCCTCAAAGGAGACGTCGCTCGTACAATCGCATGTAGATCCCGGTTCTGGAAAGAAGCAAGAACCGTCGTCAATTGTGGCTTCCGCATCATAATTGCAGGCCTCTTCATCCATACAGCCTGAACAGCTCGAGGCGTCTCCACCACAAACCCCACAAGCGTCAATGTTGAATGCGCACGTGCCATCATCTTGAACTGCTTCCACATCATAATTGCAAGCGGATTCATCCGTACATCCGTAATAGTCGCAGGTCGTGATGAGGTCTACGCAGGTGTTAAAGCAGGAACCGTCGGAGTTGATGCTTGGTATCAATGCAGAATTGATCACGGTAGGGTGGAAATTCAGGTTGACCGAACCTCCAGACACCGCATGACAATAACTCATCATTGTGCCGACTTGGGCTTGAGGCTCATTCGTGCAGGTGCCTTCCGCTTCGTAGCAGTTGTCAATCGGCCCGCCTGGCCAGCCACACCAATGCGTGTGATTGGACCCAAAGTTGTGCCCCAATTCGTGTCCAACAACATTGAGATTCCAACTGTAGTTGGATAAATCGTAGGTCGTGGTGGGGTCTAAATACGAGCTGAATCCAACGCCGTACTGCGCCGAACAAACCACATCGAGGTAAGCAATGCCTCCCGTTCCAGTGTCCCCTCGTCGTGTCATCAGATGAACCAAATCCCGCTGAACGTTTGCCAAGTCCGAGTTGGTAAGCCATTCCATGCGGAACGTGTCCAACATGCTCCCGGCTTCATTCGTAATGCCATTGTATGGATCAGTCGTCTCCCAAACGTGGATGTATGAAGCTTGAATGTTGATCAAGGCATCGAGGTCATTGGTGTAAATGGTGTTGACGCCGGCAAGTAAGGCCAAAGCCCACTCTACGGCGGGGTAGCAGTCGCTTCCAAAGGTGCCATAGGTATAAAAGTCAATGTCAATAGCGACTTCCACGCATTCTGAAAGCATGTTGCCAGCGGATGGTGATGGAATCCCCATGGGCATCACTTCGCGCCTCGGTGCAAACTCGTCTACACCACATTCGAATTCCATGGCATGTGCTGCGTCAGAAAGCAAAAACAACACGTGCTTGCCCTCAACTCCACCGCGTAAAGCGGACACATCGTATTGCTGTCCTTTGTATTGGAATGTTCCCATGACGCGGTCATTCATGATGACGATGGTGCCGCGGATGCCAGGAGACACAATGCGATAGGAGAGGAGTTGTGGAAGGTAATTTTCTTCGACAAACTTGCCCGTTTCTTGGGTGCGTCCAATCAAGAAGTTTTCTGAAAAGGGCAAGAACAATTCAAGTTGAAGGAGCAATTCTTTGCCATTCAAAAATGGCAAGCGCAAGTCCAGCTCAGTGTATTTGTGCTTTCTCAAATCAGCAAAAGCAGGTTGATTCAAATCAAGTCCCACGTGCAAATCTTTCGTGTGAGTTGGCCATTCCTCTTCTAACAACTCCATCGAGGTGAATAAAGACACAGGCATCTCAAGATGTGAACACTGTGCATTGGATAGCGAAATGCCCAACGAGAGGCTAAGTAATAGGCTCGTTCCAAGCACCTTCAAGATGTCGGTGTAGCAGGATAGAAAGGAGCTTTGTGCTGGATTGGCAAAATCGGTCATCAGATATGCAGTTTTCACTAAGGTAATGCATTTGCGTTTTCGCATCTTTGCACCGCTTCAAGAAGCATGGTCCCGTAGCTCAACTGGATAGAGCATCTGCCTTCTAAGCCGACGGTTTTGGGTTCGAGTCCCAACGGGACTACTTTTAGACCCTGTAAGTTGTTGATAAACAGCTTGCAGGGTTTTTTGTTGGCCACCATGCGGGCCACAAATTACTCCGATGGCATCATTCGCGCGTTGTATGACCCACGCCCCATCTGAATTCCAATTGGTAGGCTGCTTTTAATCATTCAGGGGGGGGGTGCGGGTTGCTGAGGTATCTTAGTCATACCAAATTGACTGAAATGAAGCACTTAATGACCGCCTTGGTTTGCCTTTTCGCTATCAATATGAGCGCGCAAACGGGATTCGTTGAATTCCCTTACAACCCAGATTCAGACAGCGACGATATAATTGGAATAGAAGACCTCATGGGGCTTCTGAGTCTTTATGGCTCTGAGTTTAATGAGGAGGGAACATACCTCAATAATTATTCTACAGCTGCGTTATATTACTCAGGTGAGAAGACATTATTCAGATTTAATCTGTATCATTCTCTAAACTTGCCATAACACCCCGCTAAACAACAGTTGTTTCAGGCTATGACGTGGTCTTCTGTTTAGGGCCAATTTGAATGGTCAACTCAACATTGGTGTAATTTCCCGTGACATATGAAAGTAGCTTTTTTTCATGGCTTGGAGAGTGTCGGTCCCGGCTCAAAGGGTTTTTATTTACAAGGCGTTGTAGCGGATGTCTATGCGCCTCAAGTCAATTACAAAGACCCTGCTGATGTACAACGCATTTGGAATGAGGTAATTGAGTTTCAGCCTGATGTTGTGGTGGGGTCTAGTATGGGCGGCTGGTTCGCATTGCATGTTTGTATGGAGTTGGATGTTGTAGGCGCTCTAATCAATCCTGCGGTCGTGAATCGGTCTCTGGAGTTGGATTTACAGTGGAAGCTAAATATGACGCAACCATTGTTTATATTGGCCGGCCTCGATGATGAGGCGATTCCATGTGCTGAGGCGATGAACTGGTTATCAGATCATAACTTCACGATTGACATAAGCTACGTCCGAGCAGGTCACCGCATACCAATCAAGCTGTTCGAAGATTGGTGGCAATCTATTACCTCTCGATTATGGAGTTTGTCAAAATTTGAATCTTCAGAGTTGAAGCAATTACTCGAAACAGAAGTAAAATTGGATCGATGTGGATTATCCTTGGCTCATGCGGTACTTAAGCACTTTCCTAGTTCAGATGCTCTTTGTGGATATAGCGGTGGTGGATTGCCACACGGTCAAGAGTCTGCGCATAAGCGTTGGCTCCAAGATTTGGATAGTATAGAATCGCAGCTGCAAAAAATTGTGCAAAAGGTGAAATGCAATCAATTGGAGTTGTTGGAATTGAGGAAGTGGCTCGAGTTGCGACAAAACAAACTCGACTGGTCTGATCCTAGATTAAGAAAACGAGTGCTAAAATCAATGCGTTTGATAATGCATACTGGCTCCGTTCTTGGAACAGCATATCCCGGAGACAGTGTCGAATTGCTTCCCAAAACATCTCCACTTTCTTATCATGAGATGTTGGCGTTTTACCATTCGGAGATTCACGTCCTTGGTGGCGATAAGAAGGGAAATAGATGGGACCCTCAAACAGAATTAATCCGGAAGCGAATCGATTGGATGCGCATCGATTGGGCATCGTCCGAAGCGCCAAATCCTAGGAGTGTGCGAAATTGTAGTATTGCGCTAATTCCAAAACATTTAGATGGAAACGCGGAATATGCTGTGACCTTTGAGCGCGGATTGCGTTTTGGACGTGATTTAATTCGAAATACTCACTTATGGTTGCTACAGGCCGATGGTCAGTGGAGCTATGGCGGAGTCGTTTAAGCCAGTCTAGAATAGTCGAAGTCTAATCTCCTACTATCCAAAATGCATGCAAATCAAATCATAACTTTATCGTTGTCAATGATTTTTTTTCCATCAATAACTAAGCGACTGTAGTAACCAGAGTTCGATGAGAGCGCTTGATCTGAGATAACATGAGTCAGTACCCCTTGAATTTTGACACCTCCCATAAATTCGCGGCCTATTACTTTGCCTTTTTCTTTGCGACCCATGTATGTGCATTCAATGTAGGCGCCATTGTGACAAAGCTTTTTAAATTGTTCAATTTGAGATGTAGTAAGGTAGCTCATGAAAAGGATTATTGAGGTGAAACGAACAACCAAGTCTAACGAATAATTTCTTCAAAATGGTCCAAAGGTCACAAAAAACAGCATTTTTGATTTTACGCGATGGTCATAAACATGGGCCTTATGATTTGAGTACACTGAAGGTTTACGTTGAACAGGGGGCAGTTTTAATGCAGGATACTGTTGATAATCCACATGGCGCTCCTTTATCCGTTCGAGATGTGCTGAAATCAAATAGCGTCAAAGTTAAAATTGAGAAAAATGGAAACATTCTCAAACAAGTAAAATCATTTGGTGTTGATCTCCTTTTACCGAAGAAAGCCCTGTCTATAGCTAGCTTGAGAGCGGATCAGAGATTGTTAATGGTAGCCGTAATTGGATTGGCCCCAGCTTTTCTCATTAAATTTACCGGTTCATCTGTTATCACTTTCTATGCAATTGCCTTGTATTTCTCCATGATTTGGGGCCTGTTTTACTACAGTGTTTTTAGCACCACTCAAGTTTCGAAGAAGAAATCGCTTTTAGTATTTTTCTTGACACAAGTGCTTATAGTCGTGTTTGTCTACGTGATTCCAATTCCAAATATTCACCCTCTATATTCACTTACAGAACCGGAGGCAAATCTCATTAGCCGCCTAGTAGGCTTCGTATTTGGTGTCGGTGTTTTTGAGGAATTTGTCAAGTTGCTCCCCGTATATTTAATCCTCCGAAAATCAAGCGTTCCATTGAAGCCCCAGACTGTTGTTTTCTACGGACTGATTAGTGGGATTGGCTTTGGAGTTTTTGAAGGTGTCATCTACCAGCTTACACTCAACAAGGAATTAGATTATCAATCTTCCTTTTTCATGAACATAGCGAGATTGACCAGCTTACCATTCCTTCACTCTATTTGGGCTGGAATAAGTTCATACTTTCTTGCTTTTGCTTTTTTGTACCCCAAGAATCGACAGGCAATGTGGTCTTTTGCCATCTTGATTCCAGCTCTATTACACGGCCTTTACAACACATTGGGCTGGAGTATACCTGGTCTTGTAATATCATACCTAGGTGTTACGTTATTGGTAATCTACTTGCAAAATGCTAAAGGTTTTCAGCGGAAAATGTTGAAGTAAACGTGATAAAATTATAGATAAAAAAATGCAGAATATCAATCGATATTCTGCATTTAAATCTTCTGGTTTTAAATCAGAGGAGTTCTTCTAAAAGAGAAGGAAAGGATTTCGCTTTCTCTTTGAGATTCAATAGAAGTTTCTTTTCGATATCGTCAACTTGACCATCTCCTTGAACCTTGTTGAAGAGCCACTCTGCTTCGTCACTATCAATCTCTCCTGGAGATGTTTCATCGTCAAGTAGAAAGCTTGTTATAGCTTCAATAAAAAGTGATGCCCAACTATGATCATTCTCTTTTTCAGAGACAGCATCATTCAATTCAAAAAGAAAGTCAGCTTCTTCTTGATCAATGACACCATCGGAATAAATCACTTCTTTAATTTCCTTGACCTCTGCGGCATCAATGATGCCATCTGCAAGAATTTCAGTTTTTAATTGATCTAGGGTTTTCATTTTAAAATTGGATTACTAGAGTAAAGAAGTCAACAAGTTCCCTGTTCCAATCTTCCTTCCTGCCGAGTCGTGTGTGGAATTTGAACTTGGTCTGAATTCTCCCTTTTTGCGGCCTGCGGCGTCGTGAATCGTTTGGTTGCTGCCACTAGTTCTAATTTCACCGATTTTGCGACCTGCGGAGTCTTTTAATACTTGATTTGCCATTTTATTTTGATTAAGGATTATTACATATACACATCTACAAACGCTTGCAATCCACCACTAAAGCCTGAGCCATTTGCTTCAAATTTCCAATTGTCATTATGCAGATAAACTCTTCCAAATTCTACAGCAGTTTCAGTAGAGAAGTCTTCGCTTAAGTCAAACTTCATGTACTCTTCATTTGTATTTGGATCATAAAGTCGAACGAAAGCATTTCTTACTTGTCCGAAATTCTGCGAACGCTCAGTAGCGTCATGAATTGTCACCACAATATTTATTGATTTAACTGCAGGGTTGATTTTAGAAAAATCAATGTCGATCATCTCGTCATCTCCGTCCCCTTCTCCGGTTAGATTATCGCCTGTATGAAGGACGGCCCCTTCGGGCTCTTTAAGATTGTTATAAAACACGAAATGTTGGTCGCTCACAACTTTACCATTTTCCCCGAGAATAAATGCAGATGCATCTAGGTCGAAGTCTTGACCTGAATCCGTTTCATTTGTATCCCATCCGAGACCTAATCTAAACTTTTGGACACTTGCTCCTTGAGCTGTTTGGATGTTTACCCTTTGTCCTTTTTGTAAGTTAATACTCATAGTATTTCATTATAGTATTACAGTAATTTTTTAATCGGCTCTACTAAATCTGCTGCTGTTTTTCCATTCAAAGCATTGCCCATAGCGTTAATTTTCCAAGAACCATTATGCCTGTAAATTTTAGCCATGGCCATGGCAGTTGATGGGCCAGATTCAGCCAACATGTATTTGCACAACTCTTGATTTGATGAAGCGTCAACTAATCGTGCAAAACAATTAACGACATCGTTAAATGTTTCGCCTGAATATGAATTGATGGTGAACACGAGCACGTCTATCTTTAACGGGACGCGCGAGAGATCAACGTTTATGACTTCATCATCGCCATCCCCTTCACCAGTTAAATTATCGCCTGAGTGCATAATAGAACCATCGGCACTTGTAAGTTTGCCAAAGTAGATGGCCTCTACCAAATTCTTATTTGCGTCGTAAGCTAGGCATGATGCGTCCAAATCGATGTCTCCGTCACCTGAAGCTGGGTCCCAGCCTAACCCCATGAAAACCTTATTCAAACTTCCACCACCGGGTTTTTCCAATGAAATTTTTTGTCCTTTTACAAGATTTACACTCATAATTACTATGGCTTTAATTTAGTTAAATCTCAAATTATATAAGAGTTTTGTTTTTAGAAGAACATTTTCGCAATTTTTATGAACACTTTATCAACTAAAATGTAAACTCGTAATTTGAGTAGTTCTTTTTAAGCCGTCTTTAAATGAATTTACTGCAAGTCGAAGCTTTTTCGTTTCAGTTGTAACAGGATAAAAAACGTGAATTATGTATAAAGCAATTGAAGTGATTAGGACGACCACGCCTGCATTGACATTGTTTGAGTTTTCGGAAAAAAGTAGAACTGAACCCACCATACCTGTTCCCAAAATGCATGCTGTCATGACAGTAGTCTCTTTCTTTAGCTTTTGCATGTCTAGGTTGCTAATGGCAACGCGATAAGCATGAAGTGATCCTGAGCCATCTACAGAATGATCTACACTTTGAAAAAATCTATTCAAGTTTAGTTTCATCGCAAAAACGTATTCATTTTGCAGGTTCAAAAGTCGTGAACGATTTGTGTTGGTCAAGGTGTGCATCCTGCTCACTTGTGATAGATGTTCCAACACATAAACATCGAGATGCCTTGATATCTCGAGAGCTTTGACAAGAAACGCTTCCTTCGCGGATCGAACGGTTTCCATTTGATATGGCTGGGACGCTTTTTCTGTGACTAATTTGACTCCAGTTTGAACGAGGCTTAAGTTTTGTTGCTTTAAATTATTGGCCTTGTTGGACTCCCCAGAACCGTATATCAATCCGCCGGCAGCTCCTAACTGACCAAGAGTTCGGGTAGTCTTATTTGTCGAATTATTCGTCAATAAATATGCGGCAACAGCGGCCGTTTTGGCAACTGATGCATTTGTTTTGTGGGAGGAGGCCAGGTTTAAATTTGAATCAATTGTTTGTGATAATTGAGCCAATTCTTTTGTCATGGATTGCAACATCGTTTAGCGCCTTAATTACCTATTCGTATGGTTGAGATTAAATCACTGAAGTAAAGCAACCATTCACTTATTTGTTTGGCGAAATCTGCTTCTGTTGCTCGTCCTATAATGTATATCGTAAATACGCAATAGATGGCCAGTAGGAGAATAGCATGGATTCCAGTCAATTTTTTCTTCGAGATATAGATTATAAATGCAACAAAGGTCAAAATGAAGAGTAGAATTCGAAGCTCAGATACGTTTGCAATAGTTGCAGCGCTCATCTCAATTGGGCCATATATAATTGTGTAAACGAATAAAGGAAGTCCCAAAGCAAAGCAGACGTCAAAAATATTGCTTCCTAAAGCATTCGAAACAGCATCATCATAATTTCCTTTTTGTGCGTCTTTCATCGATAAAATAGTGTCAGGCACACTCGTAGCTGCACTGGCTAATACAACTGCGATGAAATAAATTGGGAGCCCCAAGTCGTCACCTAACCATTCGCAAGACTTAACTAGCAGTAAGCAGGCTCCACCAATAACAGTCATTGTTGCAATTAGCAAAGTCCATCCATTGGTGCTGTTAATTTGGTTTCTTATAAAAACAGGCTCTAGATTAAGAGTAAGGATGTTCGTGATCATACTGCCTCGTGGTTCATCACCATCATCGCTATCATCACCATCATCACCATCATCGCTATCCTGCGAGACGTTCGAATTCATAGATGTCATCATGTAAGTTGCGTAGGCCGCATAAAGTAACATCAGCACCAAGCCATGTTCCCAACTCAACACATTACCTCCAAGAATGATTATGAGAACGAATTCGCACAGAAGCAAGGCAATTCCGTCTCTTAGCAGCACCTTGCGGCTCACCTCTACTGAACTATTCAATCCTTTGAAAATGACGACTAGTATTACTACAGCAGGGATTATCATACCATTAAAAATGGCGCTACCCGCTGTAGTTCCGATGCCGCCGGCGAAGCCGTCTTTGTCGTGTAAGACAAACAGGAAAAATAGCGTGGTAAAAAGTTCTGGCATTGAAGAACCAATGGCATTGATTGTAGCACCACGTACTCCCTCGCTTAGGTTTCTTCCGAGATATTCAGAAGCAACCTCAAAGCCATCACTTGCTCGCCATATGATGACACAACAAAGAAGAATTAGAGCAATTGAAATTAGTATAGTCATGGTTTTGTTATTTTGATTAAGATTTATTGCTTTTGGTTTGCTAAACTGACCACTGCTAAAAGTCCGTGGTCATCGTTCGAGAGCAGAAGTTTCATTCCGCTTTTCAATTCTATATGCTCGCCGATTTTTGTAGTCTTATGTTTGCTTTTGTCAGAATCGGAAACATCTTTCAAGCCACCTAAGTTATCGTTAACCAACATCCATTTTTGGTTATGCCACGAAAAATAGCCGACTCGTTTTTTGTCGCTTGGCGTCAGCCGTTCATTTCTTACCATTGAGCTAGACGTATGCCATTTGTGTAAAGTAGTGTCACTGTAAATGACTAATCGCATGTTAGTCGGCTTCCATTGGCCGGGTTTGTGTTGAGCGTAAAAGTCAAGGATGGGTATAGATTCATTGTACTGAGTTTGACAAAATGGGCAGCTGACTTCCTGGGTATTAATATAGATAAACCACTTCTGCTGACATTTAGGATTACTGCATTTCAGTTTGAGGTCATTAGTCTTTACAAGAGCTTGCTCCCAACTGACAGCTGGGGGTCTTTTGTTCGGGTCGTGGAGCCCCTGTATGAAAGCCTGTTCGAAAAGATCCGATAAATATGGGCCAACTAATGTATAAGGCGTTTTCTTAAGGTCAGTCCAAGGCTCTAAATCATTCACCTGATCTCCATATTCTCTTTTGAAGTTTCTGTTTCTATCATCTTTTGGATGTTCGATAAATAATGCTTCTTTGCCCATCAACAGATCCTCTTCTTGATCAGAATCGATGTCGCCAAAATATCTTCCTCCTCTCAAAGGATGTCTGTAAAGAAGATACATGTATATGAGAACTGCTAATGCGTGTAAATCTGTCGTTCGTTTAGGTAGATTCCTATTAGGGTCTTGCAGCCCCAGGTGCTTCGTTGCCATCACTTCGGGGGCGATGAAATCTGCAGTACCAATTACGTCGGGAGGGAAAAGCCCGGGAACTACAAGCCCGTCAATATCAATTATTGAGGCTGATTTGCTTACAGGGTCGATAAGTACATTTTTATAAGAAAGATCTGAATGGGCCAAGCCAGCGGAGTGCAGCCGCTTTACACCCCGAGCTATGTTCACGCAGATTTGGAAGTAGCTAAGCCAGTCTCCTAATTCAGAATCATCTAATCTCAGACGTGAGTTTGTTCTAAATTTCGCACTTGCGAACCACTTACCTTCTTTCTCTCCACCTTTAAGGATGTCGCTTGCTGCATATCCTTTCTTGAAAAAGAAATCACTGCGAAAGCAAGGAACAATGATTCCAATCCTTTCTCCCCACTTTACTACATCTGTTGGCCACGCATAAAGTTTTTCGTAGTACGCTCCACCCTCTCTTTTGAAAAAACTATCAAAATATTGAGTCGTAATTTTTTTGAGTCGTTCAGTCGAATTGAAGTCTAGTTTGTCTCTGTAAATGGCCACGACATAAGCCCTGTCGGGACTGAAGTAGACGTCTTTCATGCCTCCGCGGGCACTAGGCTCACCATTATTTACAAATTGATACGATTTCGAAGTGTCTATGATGGAAGATACAGTGACAGAATTCATCTTCAATAGATTATTGCGAGGGTTCGATCATCATGATTCCCTTTGCTCCAGAAATCCATCCACTTGTTCAAGTTGCGTTCCTCAAGTTCTATATCGTCCGAGAAACCTAACCCTATTCTATCTTCATTCTCCCCCTCCAAATCCTTCAAGAAATCTTTCCATTTTTCCATTTTCTCCAAATTGGCTTCAACAATGAACTTCGCGTCGTAAATGCCATCAGTCATCAAAAAGACGAAGGAATAATCATCAATGATTTTGAGATTAAATCTTTCCTCCATCGGCCTTTCCTTCGAATGGAAAATTTCAGGCTGGGTTATGAAACGGGTGCCTCCTCCATATTCACCAACATCTAGATAGTTTAAAAGATTTACTTCGCTTTTATCTTTACTGATAATTGCAATTGGGCAATCACCAACGCCGAATGAGAGGAAGACATAACCGAAGTCAAATTTTTTAAATGCAGTGAATATCAAAGTGGAGTGGAAATAATCGAAAACAGACTTTGCCTTTTTGTCATTAAATAAATCAGTCTCCGTATTGAACGTGTTTTTGGCAATTAAATGAATCTTCTTGTGCACGGATAGGCTGCATTTATACAGGATTTGTTTAGCTTTAATAGTAGCTTGTTCAATGGTCTCCTGTTTTTCTTGAGAATTAGAATGAGCTAACTTTAAGTGGTTTTCAAATTCCAAAATATCCCTCTTGGATATCTCGTGTTCGAAAAACTCAACTGTCGTTTTGCAGGCAACTTCGGATCCCTTTCTTGAAAAAGAAGCGCTCCCTGCGCCGTCAGCGACAGCAACAACCGTCCAACGTGTTTTTTCAAAATGTTTAAATGCGAAATCATCATCTCTGCAGCTCCCAATATTGCCATGAGAGCGGCCTCGTTTCGAAGAAATTAGGATTCGCCTATCCTCAAACATCGCACTTGCAGACTGGTTGTCGTCTTTCCAAAATAGTAAATTGGTATCGCTAGGAATATCTTTCCAAAGTGTTTTTGGGTCAGGGTTTACAATGATTTTAATGTTCTTTTCGCGCAGTTTTTCATTGTCGGATTCGCCAACAATATTGTAACCGATGCAAAATGTAATGCTTCCGCTTTCGGTTGGTGTGCCATAAAGCCTTGTTTTTTCTTTATCGTAAATGACTCCAGTGTTATCCAAGCCTTTAATCTCATGATTCTTAATGTAATTATCAGCGAAGAAATTTTCCGGAAAAACATGCTCGTAAATTTCGCCCACGGTGCCATTTGGTATCCAAACTTTAAGGTTCTCGAAATTGTTGGAGCGACTATAAATTTCCCAATTTTCGACAATTTTCATTTCAAGAGAATTTATTGAATCCAAGTTGTTTAGGACGGCTTGGTCAGAAGCAAAAGTTGCTAGGATATCTTGATGTTTAGAAGTGTCAATGCCTCTTCTCGAGATTAATTGCACTAAAAGGTTGAGCTGGTCTTTCATCGAGTGATTATCCTAGCATTCTGTTCACGTCAAATCCACCTTGTCCTGAACCATATTTCCCGGTAATGCCGCAGCTAGGACAGGTGCTCACCCCATCACCTACGATGCAATGGACTTGTTCACATTCACAAACAGCGAAAGCCACTTGATTTCCACAACAAGGGCAAGTTGGTACTCCTTGCAGCTCCTCGCTGTTTATTTTCTGTGCTATGATTGAGCCATCTGAAAGATTGGAATAGGCAATTTTATCAATCTGATACGCGCCTTTTAATTTGAATATTCTTGTCGAAAGATTTAGCCCTTCTAATCCTGACGATTGCCTTGCTCTCTGATATTTAATCAGGTAGTAGTTTTTCGTATTTTGACACGTGCCTAATATCACAACATAATTATCATCAACCGTAAGAGGATCGGTCACTTTATTCGTTACATCAATTTTTGCTAGGCAATTATTGTCTCTTTCTGATAATTCGAACTTACTTCCATTACTGTCTGTGCTTTCGCTTGAGGTCTTGATTGAATCAGTGACCCACTTAAAGAATTCTCTGTATCCATCGGCACCGGTATTAGCCAATTGCATCACATTTTTGGTCAACTTATTTAGAAGTTCCAAATCAGTTGCATCTCCAAGAGATATGGCAATTAGATTTGCTGTATTACTCCAATTGCTTTGCCATTCCTTAATTGCGGGAATTGTGTCATCAGTTGGCACTCCATCAGTAAAAAGAAAAACTATAGGCTTCCAATCTCCTTTTTTCTCAGCTGTGGTTCTAACAATATTGGCTCTTAATTCCGACATCAAATGACCAAGACCTTTGCTTAATGAAGTCCCACTGCCTATTGGGAACTTTGGAGGATAAAAGCTTATGATATCGTTGAGTGGAACAAGGGTTTTGGCATCACCGGCAAAAACTAGAACTGATATGTGCACGGTCTCCAGTGCATTCGGGTCTTTTTTTAATTCTTGAATCAACTGGGCCATGCCAGATTCTACTTGGCTTATCGGGTCGCCAACCATTGACTCTGAAACATCGATTAAAAAATATACGGGTAATCGCCTCATATGACAATATTTTCATTACTCGGAGGAGGTGGAAGTTCTATAGTTCCCGTTGTCCCCATGCTTTTGTTTCCTTGGTCAATAGCCTCAGAGACCCATTTAAAAAACTGCCTTAAGGTATAACTATCAGTAGTTTCTAGATGAACAACCTTATCGGCTAATCCCTCTAAAGATTTCTCGTCGGCTTTTTGTCCCGCAGCGCACGCAACTATGATACCGAAATTTCCACTTCTGATTTTCGGCGTAAATTCTTTGTATTTTTTGATGTCAGATGGTTTTCCATCGGTGAAAATAAATAGGAGAGGTCGCCAATCGCCTTTCTGACTGGAATTGCCTTTGCGCACTTGCTTTCCAACCAAGCTAAGAAGCATTTCTAACGCCTGACCTGTTAACGTGGGGCCGCTTTTAGGACACGAGATTTCTGGTAATTGGAATTGCTGTAGTTCGGTAAGTGGAACTAACTCCTTAACCTCCCTGTCGAAAGTAATGATGCTAAGCCATAAAGAATCCATAGCCTGAGGATCAGCTCTCAAAGCTGCAAGCATACCACTCAAAGCGCTGTTCAATGCTTGTATTGGTTCACCAAACATTGATCCAGAAGTATCAAGTAAGAAATAAACGGGGAGTCTTCTCATACGGAACGTTTGGAAGTGGATCAGACAACGATGTTGAGTTCCGAGGGAGGAGGGGGCAGTTCCGCAAGCCCTGTGGTTTCTTGTCCTGCTTCTTCAACTTTTGTGGAGGTCACGCCTATTGATGCTGTTACCCAGCTAAAAAACTTCTCAATACTGACGCCATCAGCAGTATCTAAACTGACTACATTCTGAGTTATGGTTTTTAAAACTGATGTGTCAGCACCGGGGCCTGCAGCGCAAGCTACTACGCAAGAAGTCTTCCTTTTATTCAATTCGGTCAAACCGTTTTGGATATTGTCAGTAGGAATACCGTCCGTAAAAATAAAGACCAAGGGCTTCCAGTCACCTTTGCTTGCTGCAGTCGTCTTAGCTACCTCTTTATCAATACAATTACAGAGCAACGAGAGCGCTTCCCCTAACGATGTAGTGCCTGTAGACTTAATGTCAGGTGGTTGAAAAGACCCAAGATCGGTCAACGGTACCACTTGCCTTGCAGTGCTGTCAAATGTTATCACACTAATATAGGCTGTTTCTATTGCTTGCGGGTTTTGTCTTAATTGATGCACCATAAGCTGCATCCCATTTTTAACGGCCTCTATTGGTTCTCCGTGCATTGAACCAGAGGTGTCTAAAAGAAGGTAAACTGGTAATCTTCTCATTTTGAGTAGTTTTTTAGGATATGAAGTAAGGTTTGCATAAAAATGCTGTCGTTTGTTGAATCTCCGATAGCATCAAACTTCCATTGTCCATTTTTTCTATACAATTTACCAAGTATGAGGGCTTTTTTTTCTTTGAACGTTGAGTCCGTGACTACATCGAAGGTAGCATGAACACTTTGCACTTTGGATGGTGTCCCCTCATACATCCGAATTTTCGCAAACGGAATGTCGGAAAAATCATATGACTGTCCCTCGTTCAAATAAATATTCAGAAAAAAGTAAATCTTGTCAACACGGGTGTCCACTCTATTCAAATCGACTGAAATCACCTCGTTATCTAAGCCGTCATCTCCACCTACGTCTCCTTGTCGGTCATCACCGCTATGGCGCAGAGCTTTATCCAGAGATTCCAGTTTTCCTAAAGGGAAATTGTTTTTTCTTAGCCATCCATTGTATTCTGGAGAATACAGCGCATCAACCATCTCACCTCCGGTATCTGTCATGACACAACTTAGGTCGAGATCACAATCCTCCACAACCATCTTCGATCCAAAACCCAAGAAGCCGGGTTTTGCAACTTCAAAAGCACCCCAGTTGACACCTACGCAAAAATTCGACAGCGATTCGCCAGAAGGCTTTGTCAAATCGATTTTTTGACCTTTTTTTAAATTGATAGACATTGATTGAAATTTAGATTTGTTCAAACGGTTTACAGCTCAACGAGCTTTGAATACGGGTGTTTTGGAAGGGGCGCTATCATGGATAGGATTGCTTTGTGCGTCGATTTGCATGATTCCTACCGATGAACCGGTAGTCCAATTCATCGCCATAGGCTTGGCAAGCCTCACTGTCGCGGAAAGTCCTTTGGAATGATGTTAAGGTTAGGTGTTGGCTCAAGGTAATGGGGTGTAAGCAAGCCAAAACCGCCGAATCAAATGGTGTTTAGTATAATGATTAGCCTACTGCATGCTGGTTCAAGAATACAAAGAAAAAAACGAAACTACCATTTTCAATGTTTGATACCGGCAAGTGGGTTGAAAACTATTTCACGATGTTGCCATCATAATAATTGGAAACGAAATATGATAAATCCTCAGCATAGCCTCTTCCTGAGGCTTCAAACTTCCATTGATTATTCCTCTTGTAAATGCGTCCGAATTCAACAGCGGTTTCTATTGAAAAATCCTCATCCAATTCATATTTCATTACCTCTTCTTGTGCTTCGTTCAAAAGTCTCATATATGAGTTCTGGACTTGACCGAAATTCTGTTTTCGTTCCTTCCATGCATCAATGGTGACCACGATTACAATTTGACTAACGTCTTCCGGTAAATCATCAAGGTTAAAGAGAATCTGCTCTTTGTCATCTCCATCTGAACTACCATCGGGATCATCGCCAGTATGTCTGACTCCGAAGTCACCATCAGCACAACCATGATCTTCACATGGGTTTTCTTCGTTGTGTCCAAGACCGCACAAGTTGTTGTAAAAGATGAAGTGTTCAGCTTTCATCAATTTCCCCTGATCGTTTAAAAGAAAAGCAGACGCATCTAGATCAAAGGGTGGTCCGCCAGGTTGTTCATTAGGATCCCACCCTAAACCCGCAGTCATCCTTGAAAGTTCCACTTTTACTTTCTGTCCCTTCACCAAATTTATAGCCATGATTCCCTATAGTTAACAATTAAAAACAATGCTTATTTCAGGCAAGCTAAATAATATGTTTCATTTCATTTGGATTTGAGCAAATGAATTGGGGGTTTACTCTTGTAATCAAACTCAAAAGCACAGAGTCATGAGAGCTTTTAATCCGCTTAATTTGTGTATTCTTTTTCATTATTCGGTGTCTTTGAGGCAGCGGACTGCGAAGCCAAAATGCTTGTTAAAAGCTTCTCTGCTCACTGCTGATTGGTGCCCCCATATAATGCGCGACCAGGATAATGATGAATTATTCAAGGTAGATGTCCAAATGTCAGTATGGACTCCAGCCTGAGCAAAGGGACCATGCGGAAATCTGTAGCCAGCAGCCAACGCTGAGAATCCACTTTCGTTCGTTCCGTTCCATGAGGGAGTGTCGGTTGGAGCAGATTTCAAAGCGTTACCCGCTATGTTTTGGCCTCCTAAGAAATCCGTTAATACTGTGTATTCAATATCTGTCGGAACTCGCCATCCGTTCGCACAAACCCCACGCAAATCATCAACAGCATACCAATTATACAATCGACCATAACTCGCAAGCATAGTTGAATCGCTCATGTAAATGGCTTGAGCGCCTTGCGAGGTAATGTTCCACAAACTGTCACTCAAAGCACCTGGAATCGCATCGCCGTTGGCGTAATACACATTCCGAAGGTTCTCAGCAAACCAACACTGCTCGCCAATCTGCACCGTAGCGTAATCGTAACCGTGGTAGTTCATCGGGTCGCCGCAAGTGAATTCACCTAGCTCGGGATCAACATCTTCGGCTTCGCAATCGGTCCCAAACAACGAGAGCAGCTGCATTAGGTCAGTGACTCCGATAGCCCCGTCCCCGTCGAGGTCTTCTTGGCAAAAGTCT
>Ga0206130_10003518_pt1 | contig 20326 bp, 13 predicted proteins | sample Helgoland_Spring_9_FD_148637 | JGI IMG/M metagenome (GOLD analysis project Ga0206130, IMG submission 148637) | Pelagic subsurface seawater microbial communities from Kabeltonne, Helgoland, North Sea - Helgoland_Spring_Bloom_20160512_1 | ecosystem: Environmental > Aquatic > Marine > Epipelagic ... | reverse complement strand
GATGAAGATTGGTTTACATACGATTCTTCCGATAATACACTTCATTTACACGCTAAAAAATTAATAATTGGCACCGAAAAACTTACTAAAATACGAAAAACACACCGTATCACGGAATTAACAGAACCAAAGGTCAAGTCCAAGGTCATTGTTCATGGGTATCTTCATTCCACCGGTATAGACATAGAAGAAGAAGTTATTGTACACGGTACAAACAATGTAATCCAAGGACCTCCTGGTCCAAAAGGCCCGCGTGGATTTAAAGGAGAATTAGGCACCCAAGGTCAACGTGGTCCCATTGGGAAGCGCGGTGAACACGGTACCAGGGGTACAGCCGGTGTACAAGGCGAAAAGGGCGAAAAGGGCGAAAGGGGACCATCCGGATCTCGTGGCGATCGGGGCCCAGTAGGATTAAAGGGTGAGGATGGTGTCCCCGGCCAGGTTGGACCGCAAGGACCACAGGGTGTACAAGGCGATAGGGGTGTACAAGGCGATCAAGGTTTAGCAGGTCCTCCTGGTGAACAGGGTGAACAAGGCGATCCAGGTTTGGAAGGGAAAGTAGCAGCTAGAGGAGCGCCTGGTCGACAAGGTCTTCCTGGTAAAGATGGTCTACAAGGCCCGGCGGGAGATACTGGTCTCCAAGGTCCTCCTGGCAAGGATGGTCTCCAAGGTCCAAGAGGGTATGCTGGCAAGGATGGTCTCCTAGGTCCGGCGGGAGATACTGGTCTCCAAGGTCCTCCTGGCAAGGATGGTCTCCTAGGTCCGGCGGGAGATACTGGTCTCCAAGGTCCTCCTGGCAAGGATGGTCTCCTAGGTCCGGCGGGAGATACTGGTCTCCAAGGTGTTGCAGGTAAGGATGGTGCCTCAGGTCACGAAGAATGGTGGACATTTGACCCTGATGAAGATAAATTAACGATTACGTCTGATAAAGTCCAGTTTAAAAACTTGGACGTCCAAGACAATGCACGTGTATATGGGATGATGTTGGCTTCAGCTATAGATATTGTAGATCTCGAAGGTCATACCAAACATGTGTAAACATAAAAATCTAATTAAAGAAAATAGGATCTTGAATAGATATAAGATAAAAAGAGTAATGAGTTTTCCATTGTCTGTAGATCGCGGCGTATGTAATTTTTTAACTACTGTAGATTTCATGTCTCTTAGAACTATTTGTAAAACACACTATTATGATAAAGAAGCATATGACTATTTCTATCAAGATCAAGTTCATATTTGTATTCCTAAATTTTCGGTGAGACAAAAGATAGGACTGAATTATCTGTTGACATGGGCTCTAGAATTGAATGCGCCTATAGGTTCACATAATTGGTTTCAGATGATCGTTAACTGGCTCACATATAGGTCCTCTATAAAAATAATGTACAAATTCTTGTTTCATTTTTGTAGAAGATTTCTATTAGAAATGGATCTTTCTTCTACCGCGTCGCGATTCATCTGGATGAGACTAACCCATAGAAATTCGCGACTATTTAAGAGACTCGCGCTAGACTATGATTATAATGACCGACCCACAAAAATGGTGCGACGTTCACCTACAATGTACAGAGATATTTTCGCATGTTGTTGATCATCCGTTTGTCGTCTTTTATCTTTCCGATGAATCACAGCCTCGTACAATAACACTAAATAAACACATGAAATCGATTCAGTCATTTAAAGTACGTAAAAACTGTGATACTCTAGCTCTTGTTGGTCAAATGTATTACAAGCGCCAAAACGACGAAGATAAGACTGTTAGTCAATATTTGGGATCCGTAGTCGTGGATTTATCCATAGTTTCGGATAAAGAATATTCGTTTGTTGTGAAAGATTCATCTAGCCGCCCTCCTATCAAAACTGGTCAAATATCTATGAAACTAACAGTAGAAAAAAATCAATGGAATCCAATGAAAATACAATCTAGAACTTTTTCCAGAGAAATGTATAGCGCGGCCGATGCCAATTTAAGTTGGATAGATGGATTCAGTCCCAAAGGACTCCCATCTATAGTGCCTGGACTTCACTATGTACATTCGCCGTATTATGTCAACCATGTCGGTGTAACAATGCCATCGGGCGCATTTTGTATGATTCCCACTACTCTGGAAGATAATTTCACAAAAGCAGTCAAGTCTCATAAACAGAGAATGTTAATAGCATTAAGCCGAAATTGTATGCGTCAAAAAGATTGGGAATCGACGGTAGATGATCTATTCTCGTCAACGATAAAATCTAAACATTTGAGATGTTTAGCCGTAGTTGCGGATCTTTTAACACTACATGCGAGAATGGAAATTAATTACACACCCGATGTTCAAGTAACGCCAAAACTTATAGGTACTGAAAGATGGTCAATACCTAGAGAACCTTCCGAAAACGGAGACATTGCATTTAATGGCGATTGCGAAGATTTTGCGAGAGAAGTTTATCAACAATGTAAAGAAATAAGAGAGTGGATCAAACCAGAATCAAAAACAATGATGGGAAAATTATCAATGATAATGCACATGTATATTCCAACAATAGAACAAGGAGCAGTCGATTCTCAAGCTCATAGTAAGTACATTACATATGACGCGGCATACAGAAATCATATATGGGCGGCACTTCATCCTAGACAATCTTGGAAAACAAAAATGCATACCTCTGACGGACAAGAACTTTTGGAAACGCTGTATGAACAATTCCCATTTCAAAAATGTGAAAATACATTACCACTATTGCATTTGGAAGGCACAGGCGATGTTTATCCAGTAGTTACTAATCGAAAGCCAGGATATATCGTCAAAATGCAAAGGAAATCGGCTCAAATAGCCGCCGAATGGCCATTTGTTCGTGATACAGAGACACCCGATATGTCCTTACAATGTGATCATCATTCGACGTTTTACAAATATGCAATCGCATTTATGACCGACATTTTTAAAGAAAAAGGTCTATTGGACTACACTTATGTCACAGATAGAAAATATGGAGTCAATATATACAACTGGGCACGTGGTAAATATACATTTGTACCATCAACACAACATTCGCAAGAAACAATGGAAAACATTCAAGAAATGATACGGTTAGAAAGGCCCATACGCGCGATTACAACCACTTCTACTATCGTTAAAAAGCCAACGGCGTCAACCGGATACTATCTACGATTTGGTTCAAGGACTCCTATAAACAGCGATTATAAAAACATCGCAGAATACAAAATTGGTACACATTCATGGTATGAAGCATACTTTAAAGTAGACAATTCACAAGGTTCTGCGTCAGAAATTGGTTCTGCATCAGAAATAGATTTAAAAAACTAATTTTGGTTTATTGTATATTATTTTTCTAAACTTTATCATTATTCCCCGAACATGATCTTCTTGTATTTTAGGATCTTCAATCGCCTCAAATCCATTCATTTTAAACGCCTTCATATAACAATTATAGGCCGCTATCCCATCGTTTGAATCTATTTCTACCGATGCAGAGAGTACTGGCTTTTTAAAAAAGTAAGTATATGACCTAATAGCAGCAAATATGCACCTAAAAACAGTCACCGTGCAGTATCCTTTCTGAATCATATTAACGTGTTGAAGGACAAGTGCTTGCGACATAACGTGCACAGTGACTGTATTCTCACCTAAGAGAGCCGCCTCTAACTTATTATCCGATATATACGTAGAAACTGACATTTGAGGGTCTGCCCATTCATTCTGAGGGTCTCCCCATTCATAAACGCGCTCATCTGGCCCTTCCTTGACCCAATATACACCGCCGCGATCTTCTTTATAGTCAATAGTGAACATTGGCAACACAGAATGACCACCGCCCATTTCCTATTTATCACGAACTGTTTATATGTGGCATTTCTAAAAGTTTAGAAATGTCAGTTTAAAAGTTTTCTGAAAAGTCTAAAGTTTTAGGATTTAGTCTCTAAAGTTTTAGGTCTAAAGTTTTAGGTCTAAAGTTTTAGGAATTGATATTTTTATTAAATATTTCTAATATAGTTCCACTCCTTTCCGTAATTTTTCTTAAGGAATGCATTCGGGAATAATTTATCTTTGCCTCCTTCGCGCCATTTTACTGTAATAACAGACCCTTTCTTACGGACTGTAATCTTTTTGATTTCGCCATGAAACCATCCATATGATTCATCAGTCAACAACCAGCTCATTCTAACAAAATCGCCGACTTTGGGCTCATGCCATGCAATAGCATTTGATTCACCAGTCTTTTGGGGGTTTTTCCATTCTAAAAGTTTAGAAATGCATGTTTTCTGTTGTGCTCCCCCCGAAATTTCTATTTCTCTTTTGATGCATTCTTGTCGGAGTGCTTGAACAGAAAGTTTAGACAGGCGTGACTTATTGATATAATGCAAGTCATAAGGAAGTTCTGATTCTTCATCTTCGGCGTCTGATTCCTCTTCTGAGTCTGATTCCTCTTCTGAGTCTGATTCCTCTTCTGAGTCTGATTCCTCTTCTGAGGACGATTCTTCTTCTGAGGAGCTGTGAATAGATTCCCCTTCCGGTTCTTCCTTGATTATTTGAACCAAGTCAGCGACATGTATTAAGAAGCAAGATGTTGAAATATTTGGTTTTTGCTCCGAACTGTTTTTTATACCGGGAACTTCTATTTGATCGGAATCTGTAAAATGAATTCCCACAATATTTCCAAGTATACATTCGACCGATACCGTTCCGCTGGCGATAAACCCATCAATATAAAAGATCTCGTCTAAATGTATGGTTCTACCGTTGAATTCTGTGAATGCGCCTCCTTGTTTTCGGGCATCATTTACTGTCTCGATAAGTCGTGTTATGTCAATAATATCAGGATGATTGTTTGTGTGACTTTTACGAATACCTCGAGACAATGTAGAACGTTTGTTGTAGAATTCTAAAGTATCCATGGTATTTTCTTCACTTTTAAGCATGGGTACATCTAGGAATTTTGTAAGGAACTGTTGCCCCTGTAAATTCTCAGGATCTGCAAAATAAAAGTCAGTAATGCGATAATTACAAAATGGCTTACTGAGATGCAGTCTATCTTTTCCACGTTGGTATAGACATTCTCTGTGTCCAAATTGTAATTTGCACTGTCCCCCATCGCAAATTTTAAACAGTGCATCCCAATCTTCCCTTTGTTTTTCAGTGACGCCTCCTACAAAGGACATAAAGAACATTTTACTCCCTTTCGCTTCTTTATGTTTAATTCCATCTGGAATCAACGCTGGATTTCGATGTGCTAATGATTCTTCCACTTCTCCTTCTTGATGAAATCTATTGTATACAAAGAACTGGTCTTCTCTTAAACGCTCGTATCCATATTTTTTGGCGGCTCTTCGGACAGAATCTCTATATCTTTTAAGTAAGTAATCTAGGTCTTCATTGCTGACAAACATCAATGACCCTGTAATGGCTAATATGTATGGAGTATCTCTTGGAAATACATTTTGTTTGAACATATATTGAACTGTCTTTTTATTGGACCAGCCTTTGTCAATCGTTTCAAACATATTGCAATAATCCAAATAAGCAAAGTCCAATTGTTTAAACCTTGTCGGCAACGGTTCTTGAAGAGTTGGTTTTTGTTTTCTTTTGAATTTTGTTTTAGAGAATGTCTCCATCAGTTTACCTTGAAAGGATGCGTCATCGTCTGACGTTCCCCATGCTTTAAAAAACGGAGCTAATCCAATAGGAAAAGCCGATAGGTCTGGTACTCTCTCTTTCATGATTGGGTATTCTGTCATACGATCAAAATAATTGGGTACGTATATATTTGGAGTTTCAAAATTGAAAGCTTTTAAAGTCGCTGATGAACCCAAATCGTCGGAGTCCAGGACTAGTGCAGTCGCGTCTGACATAGATGGCAACAAAAACTGTGCCATTTGTCCTAGATAAAGATTGATATTAAATTTAATCTTGTCGTGTTCTGAAGGTGTATAACCTTCACCTTTTCTTTTGTTCCCTTGTCCAAACCACCCGTCTCTGATTTCATCCACAGATTGCCTAAGTTGCATAACATTTTCGATTTGATAATCTACTTTATCTGATTTTTTTGATTTCAAATCGCCTATTTTAGACAATTGCGCTTCCATTTTATGGTGTTCTTTTAACGCCGCAGCGGACATTTTCGATTTTTTTGATTTTTTTGGTTCTGTTTTCTGAAATTGTTTAAACATTTTACTTTCAGTGGTGGCCATATATATACTCTCTAAATTTATCAACTATATATATGATATCAAATAAAGTAAATGATGTCAATTCCCCATTGTGATTTATTCACGGACCGCCTTTTTCAGTATGGTCCTGCGTGTGCTATAGCTTCTAAAACGAAAAGATTTCTAGTGTATTACCCTCTTGGAAGTGGCAAAACATTGTCTGCTCTTCATGGTGCTCGCGTATTTTTGGATAAATATCCGGATGGCAAATTGGTTGTTCTAACAACGCTTTCAAATGTAGAGACCACATGGCGCCAGGGTATAAAAATGTACCGTAGTGCAACAGATAACGTACACCGGCGTGCCTTTACAGAGGCCTCAATCCATGGTCCTGATTGGTGGTATTCCCAAAATAACAAAAAGGTGGCTCATTACAATAAGATCATGCGCCATTTGGAAAGAAAAAAATATACACGTCAATCTCTTCAATCTATGAGTCCTGGTGAATTAATGCGAGCGTGTGAAAGTTCCAAGGTAAGTAAAGAATTTCGCAAAAGTGTAGATGCCATCGCCGGCGAGAACAAAAAGTTAAAGCGACTTTCAATGTTAAAAGCCACAATACCATCTGGCCCTTACTGTCTTATTATTGATGAATGTCAAGGATTTCTAAATCCGTCCGCACAAACAGCACTAGTTCTGGAACTTTGTGCTGCTGCGGAAGTTGTTATGTTATTATCTGCAACTCCCGTACACGATTCTTATCGTTATGTAGGTCTTAAAGATTTACTTGGAAATCCTCGGTCTATGGTTCGTTCTGTTCTTTGGACCGATTTTTCGGCAAATGTCCCAGAAAAGACCGACCCTGGCCCTGAGTATGTTGTTTTGACCACTGAAGAATGGACAGCTCATAAAAAGGCGTCATCGGCTCGCAATACATCTGGTATGAGTCAGAATGCCTATCTAAATAAGTCTCGCCAGGTCTGTAATTGTACAAAACTACTTGAATCTGATGGTTTAGAAGTACTCATTTCATCAAAGTGGGAAGCGATGGCCTCTAAGATTGAAGAAGATCTGATTTCATCTCCGGATGAGATCATTCGTATGGTGGTATATTCTTTTTTCCGTGATTCTGGAGTGGATGGTTTTTTCACTTTTTTGCGAAAAAGATGGGGGGCTTCTGTCCAAGATAAGAAAATAAAGCATGTAATCGATGGAACTAAAGTCCGTGTTTCGACAATGCACGACAAGACATTAAGTTGGTTTAATAAGGATGGTTCTGAAGCCAAGATATTACTATTGACTTCAAAGGATGGTGTAGGTATTTCATTAAAGAATGTTGGCTACTTTCATTTAATGGAGCCTCAATGGTCGGATGCTGAAGATGAGCAAGCCATTGGACGTGCTAGGCGGACGAAATCTCATACGCTAGTATCACCAAATGTCCGAGTGTATAGATGGGTAGCACAATCTCCTAGTTTTACCCGTGGAAAAACAGCAGATGAAAAGGTTCGCGCTCAGATGTTGGATAAAAAACGGCGTACGGATAGGTTATTAGGAAAGATAGCCTCTGCCGGTGAAAAGTATTTGTCTGAACTATTAAGTAAAGTTTCTATAGAATAGATTTAAAGTTTATTTCAAAACACAGTATTTAATGTGATTGACCTAAAACAAATGCCTGATGTATTATTACTATTGTTGACGGCCTTGGCAGGACTTATTTTTTCTTACTTGGTCGTCACGGTCTTTAATGTCGGTGGTAGTCAGGACGAGGCCTTAAACCGCGATTTGGAACAAATCATCATGCAAATCGGTGTTCAGGCAACAACGGCCTTCTTTTTACCTCTCAAAGGAATTTGGTCTATATCTACAGATATGGGAACGACCGTAGCTTCGAATGTAAAATGGATCGTCGTGTTTGTATTGTTTACAACTGCAACTTTAATGATGCATTCGTATCACTATGAGATTTTATCAATTATAGACGATGGTTGGACATGTGCAATTGTCCCAATTATGCGTAATATAATTACTCCAATGTTACAAATTCAACGCGTTGTATATGCGTTGTATGCGCCCTTTGCGAATGCATTTTTAATTGTAACAGCTCAATTTTTCAAAGCTTGGCTGGCTGTATTTGCACAGTGTAGTCATATCAATGTATTCCGAATCTTTTCAGAGTTGACTCGGGCTGTTATTACTGGAACTGGTTCGCTCATCTCTTTTTTCGGAGCCGGTGATAAAGATCCAGAGAGTAACTTTTACTCGAACGATTTTGAAATAGATAGGCCTATAAATCACACACTCACAGCTGTTTCTGTGGCGCAGGATGCCCTTGCATGCGCATGCAATCGTTTTGAACCGTTATTTGGAATAGCATTTGCGGTATTTAGAGAGGAGCACATTACTGCTTGCCTTGATAATGCATTCCAAGTTTTGATTCGGGCCGCCCAAATGATTTTCCGTATTTTATTCAAGGAAGTTCCCGATATTTATCGTGTCACCTTCAAATTAGAACGTTCTATTGTCGAAGGGGGTCTGGCTTTGGATTCATTGACATTTAAAACTATGGAAAACGTTATAAAAATGTTTAGTCCTGATTTTGAACTCCGAAAGAAACCTTCAGAAGGCCCATTTACAATAGGCGCGGAAGCTATTGGGGGCGTTCTCCATACAATATCCACTATTGGCGTAAATGGTCCCATGGCAATTCTTAGTAGTACGTTTGATCCGGAAGTGACACCGTTTGATCCAAAGGTATGGTCAATGGAGGATAGTTTATCCTATGCGCATCGTTCTATCTATAGTACATCCGTTTTTATTCAATGGTTGGTTTATGTGATGGAAAAGCTGGTGACGGATACTTTTTCTATTGGTGACGTATTTACATCCGATGAGGTGCCATTGGAATTAAATTGTGATTGGGCGCGCGACGTGGAAGAACATAAATATGTTTCAGTTGGGTATACAGCTGGATGTTCGTTTTATAATTTGGGGATTGTATATGTCAATGCATGGGCCATTGCTTATGGCGTTTCTGTGGAATTGCTTACTAAATCTATTTTTACACAAGAGCAGAATATTTTTCGCACTCTTCAGCGATGGGAAGGCCCTCACATCGCCAGAAACAAAGTATACACTTGTGAAGAACGTACCTCAATGTCAGCTTTCGACTATAAGTCGGATACCTATTACAAAGAAGGCCATCTTTGGACACAAGACCGATCTAAATGTGTTTGTTCTCGAGTGTATGGTTCAACATTAGATGAAGGGGTACCAACTTATAATCCTTGGTGTGGCCAACCTAACTTAAATTTCGATGTGTTTGCACCCATGGACGCCCTCGTGATGCATGTTTCTCATGGTATTTTGGGTCCTGGTTTTGGCGACGCATTTCCTTATGTTAACCCGTTAAATGGAATTGATATTGATATCCAGGTTGGATCTAAAGAGATCAAAAAATCAATAAAATTCCCATTCCCATTGCCACCACTGACACGAACAGCGATAGAATCATTGAGAGTGATGACTAGAGTCGTTCTTTCATTTGGGGATATCGTCACTGGACATTTCTTTAATTATCCGGTGAATTGTGGCCATGGTATGAATAAGTTACAGCTTGAAGCCCGGTGGAATGCTGAAAATCCTAAGGATCCAGCAGAAGGCAAGACAGATGAGTTACTTCGCTGGAAAACTTGTAAAAGTAAAGAGTATGATTCTCTGATCCGTCGTGGGAAAAGGACACCGGTTTGTGATAAAAACAATGATTCGCCAGACTGTATGTGTTCATATCTTCAGCCTTTGACAGCACAATCCAAATGCAAATGTATAAGCAGATATCCTGATATAGACGTGACTTCGAGTAGTCAACAAGTCGGCGATTTGATTGAGAAGCGGTTTACTTCGGCTGAAGTATCGATTCATTGGTGCAATTCAATGATTATAGAATGGACCTTTCAAAATACAGCTGCTTTTGCGGATGCATTAGATTATATGGTTAGTCTCGGACCCATCAACCCCACGTGCGATGTTATGGACAGACTCATAGAAAACAAAGCTTTGAATTCAAATGAACTGGATCAACGGTCAAAGTCTGCATACTTGATCGCGAATACTCCCACATTGAGATTCACGGGCGAATTTATGGATGCAGATACCAAAATAAATCATATAAAGGATTTATACTCGGATACATCTCGGGGTTGTAGCATAAAACCGGGTGAGATGGTCAATGCTACCGATTCATATGGAAACATTGTCTATCAAACGGATTCAGAAGGAAATCCAACCCAGAACGCAGTTAAAGTAATGGTGGAAGCCGAATGGTCCTGTGATGCGTCGGATAGTTTTGTTTCTATCGCCGAACTGGATCCCATTGATCCAGAAGAGAAGCCCGGATGTCGCATATGGGGAAGAAACGATTTCTTTTGTTCTGCTGGCCTCTATGTGCGCAATACAAAACGATTATCGATGAATATTGCCAGACAAGTGGTGAATGACGGCATTGCTGTTCTTTCTGGTAATTTTGCCGATGTGAATTTGGGTACATTACCTCGTATGTGTGATTATGAGCGCCAGCAAGGTGCAATTGCGGCTATGATTGCCGGTATTATCCCCAGAATATCATTGGAGATGAAGAAAGCCTTTGCAAAGTACATTAATATGATTTTGCAGATTGTATTTGTTCAGAGTACTCGAACCATGTTGGTTTTGACAAATATGGCCACCACTATTGTCCAAGATTTCGTTTCGGGAACAATTTCTCGCGAAAACATTGAGACAACCTTTACCACAGGCGTGGATACCGTAGTGGATGGATATTTATGGGCCGTTCGCTACTTTTTCGACACAACCGGTGAATTTTTGGATGCTGTTTCTCCTGGCGCTGGTTCAATCTGTGACTCGATTGTCGATATTATTGACATGTTAGCCGAACAAATCAAGAATGAACTAATGGATCTTGTTGCGCTGGGCATGAAGGTTTTCTTTAACGCTTTGGCAGCACTTACAGGCGACACAAATGCCATAGGGCCATTTTTTGAGAATGCGTTTGCATTGTGGTTTAAAATTCAAACATTGGTCATTCGGAAAGTCTGGGACATTCTCAATAAGATTTATGACTTTTTCGGGCCCATTGGTACATTTATGAAAATTCTGTCGTACGGCGTGTGTAACGCCATCAATGCTGTCATGGGTGTGATTGATGGCATTGCCTCTATTGTGACATTCGGTGCCGGAATTGGTTGGGAACCTATGGAATGTGTAGCGCCTAAACTAAGAGGCGTTCATGGAAATCACACTTCTGGTATGCTTGGAAAACACTTTTTAAGATCTTCGGACAATGAAAATTTACCAAGAAGAATTGCAGAGGCGTTAGATTGGAACGGAACTTCGGTATGTGATCATTTTATGTCCGCCGCCGCCGACTATTCATATACGGATTTGAGACCTTTGGAAAGAGCAAAATGGTTGGAATGTCTGGAATACAAACTCATTGGCGTTGAAATGGCCAAGTTCCTCGAAGCTCCAAACTTCCCGACAGATATTGTTTACAATTGGAAACGGAAATATGTCATGGCTTATGATATGGTTCGTGCTGGAAAAATTTTAACGCAAGAATATACCTCGTCGGGATCATTAGATTGGGCACATGCTCGGATGATTATGTACGACGAAGGACTCGATGCTGATTTGTATATAAGATTGGCACAAGGGGCCTTGACAACCGGATCCTCGATTATTCACAATGTCGAAGTTACCAATGTTGCAGAATTTATTCTAGAAAATATTGATCCAGATTATAAAAACCCAGAAAATCCAGGAACTGCTGCTATAGCTTGGAAAACATTGGATAATGCAAAAGATATGTATCAAAAAGGTTCCAAAGAATGGCAAACAAAAGATATGAGCAAACAAATGTGGACAGCTGTGGACGCATCTTATGAAGCACATACACACTTACAAAATTGGTGGTCTTCTCTAGGAACAGACGTTCCTGCATCACAAACGCATACGGAGCGCGTCTTTGCAAATTTCAAACATAATTTAAGACGAGGATGGCAAGAAAATACCAAAAGAACCTCGAAACACAATCTTAAAACACCATTGCGCGCACCTATTATTACGGGTATTCGTAGTTGTTCTGAACGTGGAGACCCTGGTTGGTGTACGGATTGTAACATATTAGATAATTTATTAGAATCTATAGTTGGACAAGGAGAAGCACTCGCTCGTTTTTACGGAACAAGATTTCCAGATGTCATACACAACGTATCCGAATATTTCGATGAACTTGGGGATTATAACGAAGATTTCTTTGACGAAACATTTGGTAGGTTAGGAAACCAACAGACCAAAGTAAAAGTACCACAAAACTCCATTCGGTGGACACAATACGTTAAAAATGACTGGCAAATGTTTTTCACAGATTTTGGAACATACATCACAAACAGTTCACATAAAGATCAATGGCTAACACAAATAGACAACCTTTTGGGAGCTTCCAGAACATTTGTTCAATCTACTACTACGGATTATGTACCATTCTACGGATACAGCTTTTATCATATGTACAATTGGCTATTGTTCAGTACGTGTGATTTGGAAGCCACCATATATGTTACAACCACAGAACAAGAAGAACGGCTGCAAAATATGGACTACGCCATCGTTGTATGTGTTATCATCACGTTGGCCATCGTTTTATGGGGAACTTGGTCTGTTATACCATTGTTTTGGTTAGCCAATACAGCCATTATCACCGCGATTATTAGTTTCGTGTATTTGTTCATGGTGTACGGATATTTCTTAAATTGTGCTCCAGCCTTACCGTATACACTTATTGAAGATATAAATGCATGGTATCATTCTAGAATGGAACCAGGATGTTTCTACAAAGCACTGCCATTCATTGCGGTAAATGCTTCGGAAGATACATGCCTATCATGCAGCACAAGACAAGAATATGTCAATTGTGGAAATTATACCATTGTCAACTACGAGGATGGAATGTTGCCACTACACGAATTCATGGACGAATATTATATCACATGGCCATTCCTGTTCTGGATAAGGTGGAAATGGCCATCTGCGGCAGTTTTTGCAGTTAAAAATGGCATTTTCGAATTCGAATCTGTTCTAGGGAGACTTTCTATGGGAGCATGGCAAGAAGAACCAATTGATCCGATATGGATAGATTGCTATAATGCAATGTGGCTAGATAATATTCTAGCCGGACTCCTTGCGGGAATAGCCGGATATTTTGCAGTTAAAATGACGATCATAGCCATTCAAACAATGATTCAGATGGTAATACTACTCATATATACATACAAAGCTTTGAATTATATGTCGTTGGCAGTAGAAAAGTCGGTTTCAAATAATTAATATAATTGAATATATAAAGTAGTCTTTTCTCTTATGTAAATGTCTATTGCCTCTAGTACAAGACTTCGCACAGGGGATTTTTTATTATTTAACGAACATCCGAAAAAATGCCTCATGTCCGCACTTGATTCTATTATACGATGTTTTACTTCGTCAAAGTATTCACATGCTGGCCTAGTCATTGTTGATCCTCCATGGGCTCCTAAAGGCACATATGTATGGGATTCTTCAAAACATACTGTACCAGATCCTCAAGATAAAAAAATAAAATTTGGTATAGCACTCGTTCCTATAGCACATTACTTGGATCAATCTAGAGGCAGACAAATTTTATATAAAAGATCGCCGATCGATCCAAAAACGTATGAGATATTTGAAGATCCAAAATTCCTCAATAAATTACATGACAATGTTTATGGAAAACATTATGATCTAACACTTGGACACTGGTTTGCAGGGTTCATGCATATATTGATTCCAAGAACTACGGATGAATTTTTTTGCTCCGCATTTGTCAGTTATGCACTCACACAGGCAGGAGTCTTGAACGAAAACACCGATTGGACCATTATATCTCCAGCTGAATTATCCAGCGACAATGACATGAATATACCGTGGATACAAAAATACAGTACAGATACCAAATGGCCAGAGGATTTTTAACTCATACTATTTAGGAACTCAAATAAAAAACATACGATGAAAAAGAAACTTATTAAAATAGCAATTATAACGATTTCTACATTCTCATTTATAAATATACTTTCAGAATGGAACCAATCAGAACATCTAAACGATGTCATTACAGGTTCATATTTTACACTTTTAATTGTATCGGCAATCGCCTCGGGAATATTCATATTATTCACGTTTGCATTGACAAGGGCATGCACAAGAGTATCCATCGTTTCAGAAAAAGCTATACCATATCAACTATACATGACCATCGTCTATGCGAGATCATGCCATGTATGGACACACACTATACATAAACAACTTATCATAGATGCTTGTGGAGAAATTATAACATTAGGAGCTCCTATACATATTAATTGGACATGCGTAGAGACCTGCGCCGGAGGAGTACCACAAGAACACCACAATTTACCATTCATAAGCTCAGATGCCACTTTTGATCATGCAAACAAAGAATGTAATCCTTGGTTTGAAGACGACAAACAATCACTTTTATGGACCACATCATGGGAAACTATAATATTCACATGCATCCTAGTACATTGCTCCATTAATATATTCAAAGAAAAAATAAGCTTTCTAGATGCAGTAGACTTTGTTAGTTTATTGGCTACGTCGGGAATCGCATTCGTACCCAAAGCATATTACAGTGTATATAATATTGGAGGTGTCATTAGATTTTTAGGACTAGGACATGTCATTGTCGCATTGGAACACAAAATAAAAACAAAACAACTGGTTGGGCTCATACTAATACTTAAACTCATGTTTGTTGCACTTATGGGGGCGGCCGTCATGTTTGTTGCAGAAAAACCATGCAATGCATTACAAGACGACTGTGACGAAGGATTCGATCATTTTGGCGACACTCTATACTTTGTATTTGTCACATTATCTACTGTAGGATTCGGAGATATGGCGCCAAAAACAGACATGGGGAAAACGATGATTGTTTTTATCATCATGGCTTCCATTTCTTATCTACCCAATATCATTTCAGATGTATTAGAAATGTGCAAAGATAATCCCATACAAGATAGACTAAAAGAAATACACAACGACATAAAACACGTCAAACAAGTAGGGTTCTTTATGCATGGAGGAACTAAAAAAAACAAACATAGAAAAGAACCCCCAGGCACAAGACTCATAAATAGACTCAAACATAGAAGAAATACTTATCATAGAGCATATAAAGACGCAGACAAAGATGAGATAGAACTTACATCGCTCATAGAACATAAACCTTTGTAATACATTATAATAAGAGATTATTAATCATACAATGTCACGCATTCAAAGAGGAACTCCACAAACTGTTATCGATCCAGAAGAATTAGAAGGAAGCAAAAACATTGAAGAAGAAGCATACAAACCACAACACCCACAGCTAGCATTCATGGAAGCTCAGACAACCGAAACAAATCCAGATCACCTGGAAAACTATGTAGAAGTAGACCCCTTTGCCAACAAACATTAAATTTAGAACAAGTTAAACATTAGTCATATTTGTATATCATATATTTTTAGAATTAATCACCATGACAGACTGGTCTTATATCGACCATTTTAGAACACTGGACCATCCACAACCAGGAGATATCATTGCCCTTGAATCCGCACTTAATAAGGTTTTGAACGGCCTTGAAACGGAAGCCGTGCATATTCAAGCAGGATACTCTAAAAGATGGCCCAGATATATCACAGACATTGAAGATGATGATAATCATTCCAAAATATTAGACAAACTAAGGAAACACTATTGGGCCAGAGAAAAACAACAACAACAATTGAATTCTATCATCAAAAAAAGAGAAAACATTCTTCAAAAAAGCTGTGAACATGTATGGGAAAAAGATTGGGATTCTAGAGAAAGATCACACTACGACTGTAAAAAATGCGGAGCATACAGATAAACAAAAGTTAAACAGTTATAGACTTGTATGGTCTAGATAGATAGATAGTTTTGCCTTAGTACCCGCGCTTGTATGGTCTAGTATTTGGTAGATTTTTTGTTAAAAAAAAAAATACATCTAAATCTATATTAGAGAATAAATCCTGGTTCTGGAAGAGGTTGTTGTTCATTCGTATGCATACGGGTGTTTGGGCAAAATCATCCAGTGATGTTTCCATTCATCCGATGGACCGGGCGCGTACCTATGGACCGTGCCATCGATGCATTGAATCGAATCGATTGATTGAGAGGGCACACTATTGAGCTCAAACATGATAAATCCGTTTTTCAATGTTTGTGAGACATTCGTTTTATGCGATTGGGCGTTCGTAACAACCCCATACTTCACAAGGACATCGGTGTGAACATCTTCGTAGTCGTAGTCAAGGATAGCTTTGAGACAATCGGTATCCATATCGTGTACGTTTAAGTGGTAAACGTAGTTGTGGTTGTCATCGTTGTCATCGTTGTCCACTCCTCGTCCCCACCAGGTGGTGCCTTCGGTGCCTTCGGTGCCGGTTGTAACTCCTTTCATTGCTCCGATGTCATCCCGTAACTCCTTCAATGCCTCTTGTGCATACTGCAATTGCTCTTGTGCATGCTTCTTCTCTTTCACATGCAACTTCTTCTGTGACTTCAATTTCTTCAATTTCTTCTTCTGTGACTCCAATTCCTTTTGCAATCTCGTAATGTGGTGGTGATACAAAGACAGACACACTCCTAGTGGAATCTCATCTCCATCTTGAGGCCATTCGTCGTCAGCACGGACAGGTGGGACGGATGACAGCGGTGCGGATGGGACGGATGACTGCGGTGCAGATGACACTTGCGATTTATTGTCTTGATTTAACACCAAAAGAGTGTGTTTTAAAATTAAAGCTTCATTCTTCTCTCGTTCTTGGATGCATACATCGTCAGCATGGACAGGTTGGACGGATGACTGCGGTGCAGATGGGACGGATGACTGCGGTGCAGATGGGACGGATGACTGCGCGGTGGTGGTGTCCATGTCGGTCTGTCGCCGGTTAGGAGGTGGATTTGGAGACCTGAGAGCTGGTGCCCACACCTGAATTAATACAGGGTCCAGGTGTCCTTCCAAAATGGGGAGGAAAACAAGTAGTTAAGAGAGAGGGCGGGTGGTGAAAGGCGGACACCTGCCCACCTGAATTAATACAGGGTCCAGGTGTCCTTCCAAAATGGGGAGGAAAACAAGTAGTTAAGAGAGAGGGCGGGTGGTGAAAGGCGGACACCTGAACTGTGGTGCCCATCTCTGCAATCGTCTCACATCCAAACTTGGGAGAACAATCCAACGCCATAGTAATAGGATCGTGCTCTGTCCATCACCACCCCATCGTTGACTCGTTGACCCCCACCCCGAAAGGAACGATGGCGTCCAAATCCAACAACAGAACCCGAAGTGCAAGCAGTTCCTCCTCTGCACCACCCGCCAAGCGCCAGAAAATCACGGTTGCACCATTTGAGGCGTCCCTCCCCCGCCGAACCCTCTTGTCCTCTTCCCGCTGGGTCAATTTGCCCGAGGATATCTGGGTTCATCAGATCTTGCACCCATTTTTGGACTTGAAAGCGTTGGCCACGTTGGGCCGCTGCAACACGTTCTTTCACGAATATTGGCTGTACGTGTTGAAGCAAAATGTCATCCGCGTGCCGGAGGACTGCCCGACCATCAATCAAGCGTTGGAGTTGGCCGTGGTGTTTTCAGAAAGAAATGAATGCACGAGGGAGAATCCGGTCAAAGTTGAAGTTGGAGAAGGGCAACATGAAATGGTGGGGAACACGTTTTTCTTCAATGTCAAGTGCAACAACGTTACGATTGCCGGGAAAGGCAAAGGTAAAACCACATGCCTTGGGGGTTTTGGTGTGAACGACAAACAAAATGTTAAAATTCAACAACTTTCATCAAGTAATATCGCAGGACATGGTTTAAGCTGTGCTAATGGAGCTACTGTTGAAGTAACAGAGTGTTGTATTAAATCGTGTCGGTGTGATGGGATGTTTGTGTATGGTGGTGCTACTGTTACAGCAACACGATGTGATTTCATGAAGAATGCTGAATGTGGGATGTATGTGGCTGGTGGGAGCACTGTTACAGCAACACGATGTGATTTCATGGAGAATGGTGAATGTGGTATAAAAGGTTTCGGTGCCAATACAAAAGTAAGTTTGAACGTCTCTACGATGCACCACAATGGAGAGTATGGTTTGCAGGCATATGGTGAAGGATATGGTGTTTGGGCACGTGCCACGCTACTAAAAGTAAGATTTAACGACTCTACGATGCACCATAATGGAGAGGGTGGTTTGTGGGCATATGGCCATGCTGTTGTGGATCTTCATGGTACAAAAACGGACATCCATTCCAACAAAGGACATGGTATTTTTGCATTCGATCGTGGTAAAGTAAACATTCATTTGCCTTCGCAACACAATACAACCCATGACAATGTTGGAGAAGATCGGAGTCAAGTCAATGGTGGTTCCATCGCAAACATCAACGCCGACGGTACATTCACACACGCAGTTGTAGAAGAAGAAAACGACTATTGAAAATAAAAAACGTGCATTCTTTGTTCACGTTTATTCTACATTCTACATTCTACCCACCACAACGTACACACACAACACACACCCTTCCACTCAAACCACTTCACACCACCCTGTTGCTTCCTCCCCGTTCCACCAACATCGACGTGTCGCCCGTGCCTTTGAACAACAACACCGACGATGGTGGTTCCATCGCGAACATGGTTTCGTCTCAAAGAAGAGGAAGAATATAATGCCTGGTACGTTGCCTACTTCAAAAATGTAACGTCTTGTTGAAAAGGGTACACAAAAGTATTAAACATATTATACATTAATTTATTATACATTACTTTTGTATCCATACTTGGTGCTACGTGCTACAGGTACACCATTTATTTCTTTTCTTTAATGTAATTGGCTACCACTCTGACAGTGTATTTGCCTTCTTTGTAATTAATTAAGACCATGCCGTACCTGTTTATTTATTTTTTGTTTTTATGTCACGTGCTTTCAAAGACCATGCCTTACCTTTGAACTCCAAATTACCGACATTGCATTGTCTCACAAAATATTCGTCACCATTCGTTTCAACAACTCGGCCGTTCAATTGGCGTTTACCAAACCTGACTTTGTAGACCACTCTTGACCAAAAATCACCGATTTGTTGGCCTTGGGCTTGGGCAGCTAAATGGGCATCTCTTGCATTATCAGCAGGTCCTTCGATTACATCCTCCTCTTCTTCCTCTTCTTCTTCATTGGGCGCAGCCACATTTTCAAGAAATTTGATTGGGTCTTCACCATCGTCCAATTTACGCACAATAGAATCAATTTTAAAAGGGTCCATCAAACTTTCGTCGCAACAGTAAACAGCTTCTACAATTCCATCTTGTCTAAAATGAACGAGTTTGACAGCATACAATTGGGAAGCATTTAAAGGGTTTGGTGCAACATAAATACCACCTACGAAGAGTTCAAGACCATGAATATTTTCACGTCCACGATTGGCAATTTCTTTCATTTCCATCGTCGAACGGAGTGTTGTAGCATCTGCACGGACAATACCTGGTTTATTCGAATTACGGTTAACAATTTTCATGCCACAATTACCATCGCTAAATTTGATATCGACCTTGGCTCCCTGTCCAAGGGGTGGTTCTGAATCAACTACACCTCTAATCACTTTAATATTTCCATGTCCATTTGGCCAATTACAAAAAACTATTGATCCAAGTTGTAACGATTTCATCTTCACCGTTTCAGACGTTGAAGACATTGCTAGTAAAAGGGTAAACGAAAAGACAAAGGAATAGTAAAAGAAGAGGGTGTGTCAGGGTGGTAGTCAGGAAAGTGGTGAAGCAACAAACAAGGTGGTTAAGGGCGGTGTCAGGGTGTCAGGGTGTGGAAGTGTGGTAGTCAGGAAGGTGGTCAATGCAACAAACCGTACGTGGCTTGGAGCACCGCCCTCCAACCGATCCAACCGTGGACGTTTAGACAAGATTACAAAAAAAAGGGACAGAGTGGAGGCTGCGGCGGGGGGGGGAGAGGGTGGTGGGGAGAGAGAGGGTGGTGGCTACCTCCCGGGGCTACCTGCCAATGGTCTA
>Ga0206130_10003516_pt1 | contig 20344 bp, 18 predicted proteins | sample Helgoland_Spring_9_FD_148637 | JGI IMG/M metagenome (GOLD analysis project Ga0206130, IMG submission 148637) | Pelagic subsurface seawater microbial communities from Kabeltonne, Helgoland, North Sea - Helgoland_Spring_Bloom_20160512_1 | ecosystem: Environmental > Aquatic > Marine > Epipelagic ... | reverse complement strand
CATATAAGGCTTTAATAAGCCAATGCGACCCTGAGATTCGTGAACTGTGGCCACACCCATCTCACCCAGGCCTTCAACTATTGTTTGGTCTGCGCGCGCAATATTGCGCACTGCTACGGTTTTCATGTCTAACTCCTTTGTCCAATTTAAAACAGCTGGATTAATCTTTAATCAGAGGTATAAATTTTTCCTGGCACATAAAGTTCGCCGCGACTTAATAGACGAGCAGTTCGCACCACTCCTGCCTTAAACACATGAGGCGGATTTACTTGTTCATCGACTTCAAGATTGATAGATAACTCGCCTGAAGGATGCTCTACTATAAGATTCAGTTTGCTGCCAGTCGGCACTCGAGCAATCCTTTCAGTGACAGTACCTGGAATAATGGCAGCGGTCGCTGCAGAAACAGCACCCAACACACCAATTGCAGAATGGCATCTGTAGGGGATAAAAGTACGTGTATTAAAAATTCCATTTTTAAGCGGCGGGGAAATCATGCACATTTTTGGCACTGCCGCACCATCCACATCACCTAAATTCATTTTTGGACCGATTTGTATACGAATGGATTGGAGTTTTTTCATCAGATCTTCATTTGAATTTAGCTCCTCGGGCGTCTCATACCCAGCTATTCCCATATCATTCGCTCTCAACACCACAACCGGCATGCCGTTATCAATACAGGTAACTTCTACGTCATCAACGACATCGATTCGATTGCCCGTGGGCAACAGGCTACCGCATGCTGAGCCGGCAATATCTAAATAATTGCAAGCTATAGGTGCGGCGCTACCGGGCACCCCATTAATGCGAGTATCACCCGCGTAGTCGACATGACCTCCTGGCGTCTGCACTGAGAGCTCACATTGACTGCCACTGTTGAGCATGTGAATGCGTACTTTTGTGATACCATCTGTACTCTTAATTAAGCCAGACTCAATTGCAAATGGGGCGACGCCTGCCAAAATATTGCCGCAGTTAGGAGTGGTATCCACCCGATTGCCATCAATTACAACTTGAGCAAAAAGATACTCAACATCAGCATCTGAAGAACTAGAAGGCCCCACAATTGCCACCTTGCTGGTCAAAGAGGTGCCGCCGCCCAAGCCATCTATTTGAGTCTGGCCAGAACCCATTGCAGCAATTAGTACTCTATCTCTTAGGACCGGATCAGCAGGCAGATCGTGAACACAAAAATAAAGGCCTTTTGAACTTCCGCCTCTATATTGCATGTAAGGAATAGAACGTTGCATAGTGGCTATGCCCATCCATACTGTAGACGTTGATCGTTAACAAAAGTCACTGGCGTACCCAACTCAATTTCACTTCGTCTCGAAAAGCAAAACGCTCCATGTGCGAACCTACCACGCCCTCCATCTTGGCTAAGGAATCGCTTGTCTCGGCTTCCAGTCTTATTGTTATGACATTGCCTTTTATCCTCAACCAGCAATCACCAAAAGGGAAATCTACATAACCGCCAGTATGATCAAATTTTGTTGGGAGTTTATGCGCGAAATGTCGGCAAAACTTTTTTAAATAAGATATAGCCTTAAGCGTTTCAAAACATGAAGTGGCAATCTGCATACAGAACCCTTTAACAAAATGATTATTCACAATTTATCGATTAAATCGTAACTGCTTAACCACTGGGAAAGCCAACAATAAAGTCTTGAATATATATGAGATTTATTAATAATTAGATTTCTATTATTATTTAAAAACCATTATAAACTCTTTAAACTCTTTATTTTACATATACTTAAAAAACTGGAAAAATAAAAACTGTATAAATAAACTATATAATTTAGAATTCAATTCCAAATGAAAGGATCTCACCAAAATCATCGAGAATATTATGAAAGTGGAACAGTTAAAGATCCCAAAGTTGAGCTTAAGATACCTAAAGGCTGCTACATGTGTAGCAGAATTACGCAGCGTGACAAAAGCGGGGGAAAAACTAAATCGATCGCAGACGGCAATTTCAAAGGCTATTATCGAACTTGAGCGTCAACTTGATGTACCCCTATTTGATCGTACAACCTCTGGCGTTTCCACAACCGTCTATGGTGAGGCACTGAGTTACCGAGTCTCCATGGCAATGAAAGAATTTGAAACAGCTGGAAAAATCTATGATCACTTTAAAAAACCTAAGAATTACGTGCATAAAAACCCGCTATTTTCAATGGAAATTAGCTACAAAAGGCTGGCGGCCCTAATCGCACTCTATGAAACTTGCGACTATGCCAGCGCAGGGCATCTTCTTGGCATCACAAGTGCGGCGGTGTATAACTCTCTGCGCGAGCTAGAAAACCTTTTAAATCTCCCTCTATTTGGTAAAGACCCCTCAGGAGTTCACCCAACTACTTATTGTAAGATACTAGTGCGTCACACAAAACTGGCGTTTTCGCAAATTCGTCACGCAATTGATGATATCGCCAGTTTAAATGGTATAACTTGTGGGCATGTCACCATCGGCACACTACCTTACTCAAGAACAGTGTTAACGCCTCGTGCAATTAATGAACTTCTGTCAGATCAACCACAGCTGGATATCTCAACTGTTGAGGGTCCCTATAATTCGCTCGTCGCCGGCCTTCGCAATGGGGAAATTGATCTAATCATTGGCGCGATAAGGTTAAATGAACCCTCAGCACACCTCAAAACCGAAGCTTTATTTGATGATAAACTCGCTATTCTCGCGCGAAGCGACCATCCTCTGACTAAGGCAAAAAAATTGGACCATAGATCATTAGGAGCTCTTCAATGCATACTGCCACCTAAAGACACACCCACCCGACAGGTTTTTGATCAATTTTGTGCCCAACATGACTTGAATATTCCCCCTCATAGTATTGAGACAAGCTCTGCGTCTTTAGTTCGAGGACTACTACTGGAAAGCGACCGAGTAGCTCTGCTATCCGAACACCAAATTTACTATGACAAAAAATTTGGCGCTCTCACTGCTCTACCTATAGATATGCCGGGAACTTATCGGCCCATTGGTATAACCATGCTATCGCATGTACAACCATCACCCGCGGCGCAGTTATTTTTAGACAGCATTCGACAAGTCGCGAAAAAATTACCTTTAAGCGTCAACTAACCTGAATAAGTTAGGCTCTGGCAAACATAAAGCGTTCCACACGATCTAACGTGCGCATGGTCTCCAAACACTGATTAACACTTGAGTTAGGCTCTCTTCCCTCATTAATCGCCGCAAAAAATTCTCGATCGGCCAGCTCAATACCATCCATTGATACAGCAACCTCAGACAAATCAATCAAATTCTCATGACCATCGAGCAAATCGTCATACCGCGCAATGTAAGTACCCTTGTCACAAATATATCGAAAATAACTACCCAGAGGACCATCGTTATTAAATGATAGGGAAAGGTTACAGACGGCACCTGACTGCGCCTTCATACCAATACACATATCCATCGCAATAGCCATTTTATTATGTGTAGGCCCCTGGAGTGCAAATACCTCCGAGGGTGGTCCGCCTGTTTGGTGTTGGAATAGATCAACTGTGTGACAGGCATGATGCCATAACAGATTATCTGTCCAGCTTCGCGCCTCGCCAACAGCATTAATATTTTTTCGGCGGAAAAAATAAGTTTGCACATCCAACTGCTGTAAATTTAACTCACCCAACTTTAGCTTCTTATGAATCCACTGATGTGAGGGATTAAATCTTCGCACATGATTAACCATGGCAACGGCTCCCGTTTCCTGCTTTACTCTTACCAACTCCTCCGAATCTGCAAGATTATCGGCCATAGGAATTTCAATCAGGACATGCTTGCCTGCTTTCATCACCTGAATCGCCTGAACAGCATGCATTGGTGTGGGCGTTGCCAATATTGCAGCAACGATCCCAGGCTGATCGAGCGCCTCGGCTAAATCTGTTGTCCAAAAACCTATGCCTCGCTTTCTGGCAACCGCTTCGGTCATTTCTGCCACTCCACCGCAAATTACTGAGACATCAACACCCTCAATACGAGCAATGGCATCTAAATGTTTGTTCGCGAATGCTCCTTCGCCAACCATGCAGACTTTCATAAATTATCCATTCAGTGACCTATCAAAGTGGCTCGCGCCTCTGAAATAAGTTTAATTTTTGTTACTACTACTGTATTGAAGGGAGTCTGAATATCCATAACTAAGATGTCGAATTCATCAATATTCATGATATTCTCATGAGGACTTGTTATTTTAAATGGCATTCTTCTGAGGTTACTGTCGAATAACATTTGGATGCGAAGAGATTTATATGGCCCACTCCTGCAAAGCAATCATCACAGCCGAGGATGGACATAGTTTTTGTGCCTATCTAGCGACACCTGAAAAACCTCAGAAAGGCGGAATTATTCTGATCCATGAAATATTTGGCGTAACCCCGCAAATGAAGACTCTAGCTGATAAACTCGCTTTTGTTGGCTATAAAGCCATAGTCCCCTCGTTGTTTGATCGAATCCAACCCAACGCTTGCCTGGACTATAGCGAGACTAATAGAGGGAAAGGACTGGCGGGTGCCTGCAAGCGAGAATATATTTTGTTAGATTTAGAAGCTGTAACTCATACCTTAAACACCTCAATAACATCAGTTATAGGTTACTGCTGGGGTGGAGGGATCGCATATTTTGCTGCCTGCAACCTCCCAATCAACAGTGGCGTATCTTTCTACGGCACACAGCTTTCAAGTTATTTACATCAGCAATCAAAATGTCCTTTCCAATTTCATTTTGGTGGGCAAGACCAAACCATAAGCTCAGAAATAATAGAGCAGGTACGCGTAGCAAACCCCGATAGTGAAGTCCATATTTATCCAAATGCAGGTCATGCCTTTGCGAACCAAGCGAGATCGAGCTTCCATGCTGCCAGTAATTATTTAGCAGAGAGGCGTCTTCTAGAATTCTTGGGCAATCACATCTATCAGGCAAATCAATTAAAAACTTAAATTTCAATATTAACTTTAATCTCCAATCTATAAAGACGGATGACTATGAAATCCCTAAATAAAACAAAGAGAATTGCCTTATTCGGATTAGGTGAGGCAGGATCACTTATTGCAACAGATTTACAGATAGCTGGTTTTAACATTACTGCTTATGATCCCAAAAGCGTAATAACTCCACTAGGAATTACTAGAGCGAAAACAGCTACACAAGCGGTGACAGATGCTGATGTAGTAATGGCAATTACAGCAGGCTATGATGCTCTCGGGGCCCTTGAGCAGGCGTTAGATGTTATTCCGGTCTCTGCACTCTACGCAGATCTGTCCACCAATTCGCCTAAGGTAAAATTAGAGCTTGCAAAAAAAGCCGCCGCTTATGACATTGATTTTGTGGACGTTGCCCTCATGACTATAGTTCCAGGGCGAGGGTTACGAACCCCAGTCACAGTGTCAGGTACGGGAGCTGAACGCTTCGAAAAACTCTTTAGCCCTCTACAAATGCCAGTAAATCGTCTGACTGGGCCGGCAGGGCAAGCGGCAACGCGAAAACTGTTGCGAAGTGTCATGATGAAGGGCTTGGCGGCGGTAATCATTGAATCAATGCGAGCCGGAGAAGCGGCTAATTGTGGCGAATGGTTGTGGCAAAATCTAACTGATGAAATCACCAGAGCAGACCAAGCTCTCATTACCCGCCTTTTGGTAGGCACAGAGGCTCATGCAGATAGACGACTACATGAAATGGAATGTTCTGCTCAATTACTTCATGATCTTGGTGTAGAACCTACAATGACAGTAGCGATAGCGGACAGTCTTAAATTGGTGAGGACTAATGGCCTGCCGAAAATACCAGCTGAATGATGTGGGCATCTTTTTTGTTCTAAAATACTTAACCAGCTGATCCGAAGCCTGCATCAATTCAGCCAGGGTTTTCCAGAATAATTAGTCCTGCAGCGGTATTGGATGCAGGCACATGATAATGTCGATAGACCTCTTTGGCATCCTTATCCAGCGCGCCCAACATAATCAGCCACATAACCAATTCTGCACCCTCCGAACCTGCCTCGCGCATATATTCCGTGTGCCCTATATTAATCAAACGCTCTTTATTAGCAGTCAGATCATTGAGAAACGCTGTGTCGAAATGTTCGTTAACAAACCCTGCGCGCTCGCCCTGTAGCTGGTGAGACATGCCGCCGGTGCCCCACACAGCAACTTTCAGGTCCTCGTCAAAAGACTCCACCGCAGCGCGGATCGCCTTGCCCAAGGCAAAACATCGGCTGCCTCGAGGCTGGGGATACTGGATAACATTCACAGCAAGGGGAATAACCTTGCACGGCCAGGCCTCTGGTTGACCACACATAATTGATAGCGGCACGGTTAGACCATGATCCACTGGCATCTTATTGGCTATGGTCATATCAAATTCATCCATAATCAAAGACTCACAGATATGCCAGGCCAACTCTGGATGCCCTTCAACAACTGGCACCTGCCTTGGGCCATAGCCTTCATCGGCCGGTTGAAACTCAGCGGCCACCCCCATAGCAAAGGTCGGAATTAACTCGAGTGAAAATGCCGAGGCATGATCATTGTAAACAATAATCACCACATCAGGCTGTTCCCGCTCCATCCATTCTCGCGCTGGCCCATAACCATCAAAAAGTGTCTTCCAATAAGGTAGCTGGGTCTTCTCATGATCAACCGCCGCACCTATCCCTGGGACATGGGACGTGCCTACCCCTGCAAATAAATTAGCCACTATTATTTTTCCTCCGAGGTATATAAGTTACCTTCAACCGCTCGGCCACCAGTAATCATCATGTCAGTAAATTCTTGTTCTGTTACCCCTGACATTGCACCACCGACATATTGCATACTTCTACGGTCAAAAATAGCCAACTTAAAGGTGTAATAGATATTGCCACCCAACTGCAGTAGACCCAGCCAATCGCGGGTTAAGACTGCTTGACGTTGCTCTGGCGTCAGTGGAAAGCCGTCCAAATAAGCCACCTCATCCTGTCGAAACTTGTCCCGGTTGTCCGGATTATTCAATGACATACAAAACATATTGAGTTGATAGCCTTGCATGGAGTGATGCGGGTCAAATACGTAGGTCCCCGGAATATCACTGTACTGTCGATCTTGCTTCATTATTGCAACTCCAATGCATAAGTTGTGACGATCAAAAAAAATCTGACAGCCAGAGCCAACGCTCAAGCCATCAATTACATTGAGATAGTAGCTGAATTATCGCTATAGCTTAATGCCTATTCGCAACCATCGTCGGGTTAGATAATTCGCTCTTACTCTTCATCTGGATATCGTCCCAATGATAAAAACAAAACTATCGATAAAAGCAGTAAACCCACTGAAATCATGAGTACCGTTTCGTACCCTTGAAACACCTGTGCTGCCATACCAAAAATCGGTGGAGCCATACCTGCTCCAACAGTAAAGAAGGCGATAATCACACCAAAAACAGCAGGATAATGGGCGGGCCCAAAATATTTACCCGTCAAATAAGCCAGTAAATCTAGCTCAGCACCGGCCGCCAGACCGACCATCACCGCAACCACTAAAGCCGACGCCAAGGTCACTTGTGTCATAATCAAGATTAATAATCCAAGCGTCGCGACAAGGAAGAAACAGGCTGCAACCCCAGGCGCCCACAAACGATCGACCAGCGCGCCCACCATCAGTCGACCTAAGATCACTGTCAGCCCCATCACTGCAGCAATTTGCGCAATTGAACTGCGTTCGAAACCTTGCTCGGTCATAATACGCTCAAAGTTTGATAGCCAACCTGCCACAACAATAACCGTCAAGAATAAAACTGCACCTAGAATCCAAAATTGTTTGGTGCGAACTGCCTCGCGGGTAGTCAACCCCCAAGATTGCATTTGATTGCTTGTCTCTTGCGTTTGCGCCACCTCGATGGCTTCGGGTTTTTCTTTAAACAAAGCCAGTACGATAGGAAGGGATACACAGAGTGCACCTAAGCCAATGCCGCGATAAGCTGTTCGCCAGCCATGATTAGCAATAAGAAACTCTACAATCGGCGGCAGTAAAAAAGCACCTAATCCAGTACCCGCCATGGTGATACCGATGGCCTTACCACGGTGCTTGGAAAACCAATTATTGAGAACACCGGTCCAAATGATCGGCAATGACCCCGCACCAAGAATAGCCACCAAGGCCCAACTTAGATACCAAAGCATTAACGAACCATTATTTAATGAGAGCACAACATAGGCGAGCGAGTGGCCAATTAAGCCAATAATACCAACGGTGCGAAGGCCTACCTTTTGTGCAATAAAGCCAATAAGGGGTCCCGTGAGCAGACCAGAGCACATGAGCACAGTGTAACTAAGGAAAAACTGTGGGGCGCTCCAACCAAATTCACTGGTGACTGGGCCAACAAAAAAACCCTGCGTATAGTTTGTTAAAGTGAATATGCCACACATTGTGCCAATCGTTGCCGCCAACAACGACTTCCAACCATACGTAAACTCGCTCACAATTTACCCCCTCTGTTAGTCAAAAAACGACTTAATCACGCCGCTTTACTGTCAGTATTCATTACTATATTCGATAGCTATCCAGCTGATAATGCGCACGGTATGAGACATATTGTTCGCAAAATGCGTCCTATAGGCCACAGTCGGCAGATTCAGGATGCGACACTGTCCACACTACCTAATTAACTGAACTCCAATGGCTTCAATCTAATACGCATTACTCCGTTGGCTTTTCACCTACCGCCCTCACTGTAAACGGTCCCTCAGGTAAAATAATATTATTATTGGTTACATAGTCATCCCAGTGTTGCAGCATGGTGTTGAATATTTTTGGTCGCTTAGTAGCTAAATCAGACTGCTCCGACGGATCAGTCTGCATATTAAAAAGTTCCCAATCTACTATTTGATTGGGTTTTCCCGAGCTAACTAACTTAAATCCATTGGCAACAATACCCCGCTTCCTCCATACCTCGAAACCAACAGCCTCATGATCATCGCGAACCCTATCAACGGCACCAGTCAAAAGCCCGACAAGACTTTTTCCCGACACGTTTTTTATTTCTGCTCCCGCTAGTTCGGCAAAAGTTGGGAACCAATCGGTGCTATGGGTGACCGCACGACTCAGTTGACCTTGGGCGATTTTATCGGGCCAATAAACAATGGCTGGCGATCGAATACCGCCCTCATAGGTGGTCCCTTTATAGCGACTGAAAGGGGTATTACTAACATGTGCCCACTCAGATCCGTAGAAAATAAATGACCCTTCACGACCGGTATTTTCAGGCGAATTGTCAAAGTTAGCGGCGAACTTGCCAATCGGCGGAGGTGCACTACTAAGATCCCAATGTTCGGCGCCATTGTCAGAGATAAACACAATAATACTGTTATCTAACTGCCCTATCTCTTCAAGGTAATTAACAATACGCCCAATACTCATATCCATGTAGTCAACCATGGCCGCATAGATTTCCATATTACGGGCATGAAAATTCTGTTCGTCATCACTGAGTTGCTGCCAAGGTTTAACATAGCTAGGTCTCGTCGGTGCCGGTATCGATGACGGAAAAAGGCCAAGCTCTTGTTGTTCGGCAAACCGACGATCACGCACCATGTCATAACCAACATCGTAGGACCCGCGGTACTTGTCAATCACCGCATCGGGCGCCTGCAATGGCCAATGGGGTGCGGTATAAGCCAAATAAGCAAAAAAGGGCTTGGGGTCATCTCGATTGCTGTCAATCTGTTCAATTAATCGATCTGTATAAAAAGTGGTTGAGTAAAAGTCTTTGGGTAATGCGTTTAGCAAACGTCCATCGTCGCGATATAGCAAAGGATGTCGATGTTCATCACCACCCGCCATATCTGAAAAATGACTGCCGCCACCATAGAGCATGGCAAAGGATTTATCGAAACCTCTGCTGCGCGGTGACTGATTGGGGTGCATACCTAAATGCCATTTGCCTGCCATATAAGTGTGATAGCCCGCGGCATTAAGAACCTCAGCAATGGTGTCAACATTCTCGCTAAGATGGCCCTCATAGCCCGGCTGACCCATTTGATTATCGGCAACAGTCTCAGCCATATTGCCAAGTCCGGCAATATGACTATCCATACCACTCATTATCATCGACCGAGTAACAGAGCAGGTTGGGCCACTGTAAAACTGAGTAAATGACATTCCTTCAGCAGCTAGCATATCCAAAGTGGGCGTGGCTATTTCACTGCCAAAAGGTCCTATATCTGAATAGCCAAGATCATCGGCAACAATCAATAAAACATTTGGCCGGGATTGGGTTTGTTGGCTACCAGTCAACTCATTACTGTGCTCAAGTTCTTGACTGCAGCCACTCAACAATAGAATCGCTAACAATATTCTCCACATAATAATATCCGAGTCTTTTAAAATATTTACGATGCCACAGCAGTCACGTCACATAGCCATCAACAAAATAGCACGTGAGCCAACTCATAATGATCGCATCACAAAACGACGCCACTAGTCATTTAAGTTGCGCTAATTTTATTGCTGTGCTGACGATAATTCTTTAGCTTTTTTACGTAACAATATCGCACTGCTGAGATAATAGTTTCTTGCCGTAGTAGTCAGATTATTTTTAGCAAGCGCGGTTAAAGCATATGCTTTGTGTAGCAGTGCCGATTTGTTTTTAGGGTCGAGTGTTATAAGATAATCACTCAATTGAGCGGCCCACTGATAATCTTTTTGTACAATGGCCACAGCAATTAAATCACCTAACTTGTCCTGCCCACCTGCCATCTTGGCAACACGCTCTGCCTCGTCGCGGTCGCTAAGTGGAAATAGATTGGTGGCATTGCCATCAAACCATCCTAAATAACCACTAAAGATAGCGCGAACGGCCCATTCTGGATTGCCGTAATAAGGACGCAGATAATCCAGCGTTTGATATTTCTCTGGCAGCACCACATAGTCAACTAACTGATTGGGTGCCATTCCTCTGTTGATTCCCTCAACTGTCTTATCAAACAAAAAGCGAATCGCATCTCGGTAGTTGCTTAGGGTCTCATTGACCTCAGCTTCACCAATAACAGGGCGTGTATGACCGCCAACAACTGCTAGCGGATTTTCTTGCAATATCTGGTCTATGACATTGGCCCAGGATCTGATATCTCTATAGGGCGTGCCGCGAAGTGCGTATAGATTTGGCCATGACTTGTAGAAATTATCCCCCGCAAACACCACTCGTTCGGCTGGAAACGATATGTAGAGGGCGTCCTCGGTTTCTCCCGTCGCCGCAACCAGCTCCAAATCAAGACCCTCTATTGTGAGATTAAAACGATCGACATCAAAGAGGTGAGTCGGCGCAATTTTGTGCTCTGCACCAAAAACTCCGCTCTTGCGTTTTGGCCAAAAAGCTTTGGCGACACCATTATTGATTCGCTGTTTGGGCGATAAAGCGAAACCCGCCTGGTTTTTGCCACGAATTTTTTGAATTTTAATTCCCGCCTGCTCGAGGGTATTTTGCTCATGACCAAATCCCTCTCGAGCCCATATCTGTACATCTGGAGTATCCATAAATGCAGAAGCGCCATGGATATGGTCGGGATGACCATGGGTAAAGATAATCGCCTTGACAGGCTTATCTACAATAGCCTGGAAATCTGCCCGTACCTGTTGACTACTAGCAACTTCTAATCCCGCATCAACGATCACTATACCCTCAGAGCCAACAATCATACTAACCGGGGACACCGCATAGCCTACGGCTGTGTAGACACTTTCAGAAACCTGAATAATCTCTTTATCAAACTCAGCGTTCCTTTTTATTAGAAGTTTGGTCGCTTGCGTATCCTCAGCATAGGCCGTTCCTACCGCAATAAAAGCGAAAAGTAAACCTGGCAATAAGAGCGAAAAATACCGCGCAATATTATTCATCCTGCCAATCCCTGCGATAAAAATTAAAAAGATTAGAATACATTGTTTCCCCGAGGTTTGGTAACTTCGGGGAAGCAATTAGCATGCGGCCATGATCTAAAAATCAATGCTGATCGAAGCATCGAACGTAGTATGGATTTTTGAAAATTGTTTGTATAGAAATTCATAACCGCCTACCCCTATTTATATTAATTACTTGAGCTGAGCGAAATTAATTCCTACCTGCGATGCGCTATCGAAAAAAACGCAATAATATAAATCAACTACAAGAGTATACTCGCCTTTTAATTTGCCTAATTTGACGAGAATGTTAATATATAATGACTCAATAAAGATTATAATATATCAAAAATTTATCTTAGTGTTCGTAAAATAAGTCCAATCGATAGGTGCACGAATGAACGAGCTTGAATGTATTAGGGCTTTCGTGAAAGTAGTTGAAGTAGGCAGTTTTGCCGAAACTGCTCGACAAACAAATACGGCAAAATCAGTCATCACCAAACGTGTTAACCAGCTAGAAGATCATCTGGAATTGCAACTGCTCAGACGCTCTACTCGCAAGCTGACAATCACCGAAGGTGGTACCGATTTTTATGAACGAGCAGTTCGCGTGCTATCCGAACTTGATCATGCTAAGACATCGGTTAGCGGTGTAGAATGGGGCTTAACCGGTACATTCCGAGTCAGTTGTATATCATCATTTATCCATAGCTATATAGCCCATGATCTGTGCGAATTTCAAAATGAACACCCTGAACTCACGGTGGAACTAGAGCAACATGATCGGTTCTGTGACCCAGTTCAGGAGGGCTTCGATGTGTGTCTGCAGACGGGCCAAAACACCAGCGGTATTCTAGAGGCATCAAAAATTTTTCCCGTGCGTCGACTGATTGCAGCCACACCCGAATATATCGAGCAATATGGTATGCCCCTAGTACCGCAAGATCTTCCTCAGCACAAATTCTGTCACAACACTTTTATTGAGCCCGACTGCTGTATCAATCTGTCCCATCCCAAAGGCATAAAACCGATACCGATTCAGCCAATTATTCAAACCAATACCATATGGATGTTACGCGCTGCCATAATGAGCAATCAGTATATGGCGGTGATGCCGGCATTCTTTATTGAACAAGAAATAATCGATGGCAAACTTGTCGCCGTACTTCCCGAGGTACAGCTTAAGAGCATTATGATCTCAGCGTTCTATCGCCGATCATCTTTTGTGCCGATGAAGGTGCGAATATTTATCGACTTCTTACGCAGAAAATATGGTGAAAAGCCGCCTTGGGAAAATAGATTATTAACTGCACGCCCAGAACTATCCATAGCTCTAGGGTCTGACAGACAATAATACAGCTAAATAGGTTAGGCTAAATATTTGAATGAGAGTGCGATGCTCAAACGCCACAATTGGTGACTATGATGATCCGCGCGGTGCACGATCACTGTGTTGCGCTAAAAAATCAACGTAAGCCAATATATCGTCCGGCACCACGCGGGCAAAGGCAGTTGAAGCAATCCATGCAGCCTGCAACTTTGTCTCTTTGTTGATTAGAAATGTTGCAGGCTCACAAAACAATGGCATTTCAATGGTTTTCTCTTGCTTGGAAATAAATACGCCCATCGCTCTTGCGCTGGCAATCGACACATCAAAACCAATGTTCAACTTATGCAATGCATAATCATTTGCCATGCTACGAGCACGGGTTTCGGTATCGGCACTGACCGCCACTACATCCACGCCGCGTGAGGCAAACTCATCATGTAAGCGCTCCAAAGCTTGTAATTGCTTTTTACACTGACCGCACCACATACCGCGGTATATGGTAAGTAGCGACATGGTTCCTGCGGGCTGATCTTGACTTCGCCACATAGCTCCGTTCAGTAGCTGTACGGTAAACTCAGGTAATAACTCTCCAGTTCTATTGGTCACTATGCACGACTCCCTTGAATTAACTTATCACCAAATAATCCCGACAAATAATGACATATCCCTGATGCTAATAATCATGCTTGGATAGTGACCCATTTTAAATCGGTAAACGCATCCAAATCAGCCTCGGTACCTTCACGTCCAAAACCACTATCACCAACACCACCAAATGGCACATGCGCCTCATCGGTAATTGATGGACTATTAATATGCACCATACCGGCTTCTATTCTTTTGGCAAACCTCATGGCCAAATGAATATTGGCGGTATATATCGCCGAGCTTAGTCCATAATTGGTGTTATTTGCCTCCGCGACTACCTCATCAAAATCGCTGAATCGGTATACAGAGACAACCGGGCCAAAGGTCTCTTCACGAAACACATCCATATCCGCGGTTACATCTAATAACACCGTGGGGGCACAGCGATTACCATCCCAGTTACCACCCGTTGCAACCGTTGCACCTTTGTTACGAGCATCCTCAATATGCCGCTTGATTCGCTCGCGCTGGCGTTCACTAATAATCGGGCCAATAATGGTATCAGGATCACGCAGATCGCCCATACCTAATTTTCCAGCGATAGCCACATACATTTTTACAAATTGGTCATAGATTTTGTCATGCACATAAACACGACTCGAACCAATACAGGCCTGCCCCTGATGCATAAAAATGCCACGTATCGCACCTGGCACTGCCTCCTGTAAATCAGCATCATCCATAATAACGAGAGGGTTTTTACCACCTAATTCCAGGGTGACATGCTTATTATTCTCGGCACAGAGCTTTTGAATATGCTTGCCCACCACGGTTGATCCAGTAAAGGTTACCGACTTAACTAATGGATGACCGGTCAATGCATCACCAATATCATAACCATTGCCAGCCACCACATTAAGGGCACCTGCAGGGAAACCTGCCTCGCTCATCAATTGGGCAAACTTAAGAGAAAGAATTGGATGTTCTTCCGATGGCAGCAACACCACCGTACTTCCTGTGGCCAGTGCATTGGCGCACAGACGGCTGGCCTTAATCAAAGGCACATTAAATGGCGTAATCACCGCTACCACACCACGCGCCTCTCGCCACGTCATACTGATACGTCCAGGATAATCAGAGGGCAGTGTTTTACCACTTAGATTGCGCACCATGCCCACCGATGCTCGAATAAATGAAATCGCTTTATTGGTTTCAAATTCAGCTTTCTTAAGCGTCGAGCCACCTTCGTTGTGAAGTATTTCTATAAATTCTTCTTTCTGCTTTTCGAGAAGTTCCGCCGCTTTACACAACCAGGCTTCCCGATCATTGGTCGATGACCGGCTATAACTTGAGAATGCTGTATGGGCAGACTTAACCGCATTATCTATATCTGCAACGGTCCCTCGCACAACAGTGCCATAGAGACTGTCATCCAATGGGTTAAGTGTTTCCAATACAGCGTTACCGGATGAGGGAACCTCGCGGCCATCTATCCAATGTCCCATAGCTTGATTATTATGCGTTGTCATTTACTTAGATTTCCTCACCTATCATTTAGAGGTTTACTTTGCCACCGTCGACATTCAATGTTTGTCCGGTCACAAAATCACTGTCAGTGGTAATCAGATACATCAAGGAGCCCAGCAGATCCTCAGGCAGCATCTCACGCTTAATTGAACGCGACTGCACGGTTGGCCCACGCGCCGGATCAAAGCCTGCGTTGCCCTGCAGAGCCTCACTCTCAGTTAGCCCGGGGGCGATGGCATTAACCTGAATATTCTTATCACCCAGCTCACGACCATGGCAACGCGTCAATGCTATAACGGCGCCTTTAGAGGCGGTGTAATGGGATAGGCCGGGAGGGCCATAATAAAATGTCCCCGAAGCTATATTGACGATCTTGCCGCCACCGGCACGCAACATGGCGGGAACCACCGCCCTAGTTGCCTGATGCACCCCTCTGGCATTTACCGTCATAACTTTGTCAAATTCATCATTGTCTATCTGCATAAATGGCTTAGGTTGCAGCGCTGCAAAAATCGACGCGTTATTAACCAAAATATCGAGACTGCCAAATGTCTTCTCAGTGGTTTCAACCACGGCGGCAAGGTTGTCATCTGAGGTAACATCGACACTCATGCCTATTGCCGATCCACCCGCAGCGATAATTGCCTCAACAGTGGTCTCGATATCAAGCACATCGGTGACTACAACATTGGCCCCCTCTTGCGCCATACGTTTTGCCATCACCGCACCAATACCTCGGCCTGCACCAGTTATAACCGCTGTCTTTCCATCTAATCGACCCATTTTTCTATCCTTCTTTAAATTTCTATTTCAATTATTTCAGCAACTTCAGGCCAACTTTTACTACCGAAGACCAACAAATCATTAGTCAAATCCTGTGGACACCAATCTAGAATTGCCGGTTTAAAACTGGGTATTTGTTGAATGCGCTGCCACCAATCGGCAAGGTAGGGTAAGCGACCTTCCCACCAACCCGACATACCCAACATGGCGACACGATTGACATAAGGCGTCAGTGCCACATCGGCTAGGCCAAACTCATCGCTGCATAACCATCGTGTCTGCTGTAGATCGCTATCCATTTTTTTCAAATATTGATCATAGAGCCTAACTTTGTCTTTAGCCCCTGGGGCATCAAAACCATACTTGACCACCTGTTTTTTAAATCCCGCCCAATCTACTGTGACCGAATGATCTGGAGTAGAAGCAAGGAATTCTTCCAATTCTTTTTCACTCAAATTTTTTCTAACAATATGACGATGTGCACTGGCAAATGTCAGCGTGCCGCAGGCGGGATGTAGATGCTCATCAAGAATTTTGGTCCAGTAGCGGGTTTTCACATATTCGAATGGATCACTAGGTGTCATTGGTTTTTGTGGAAAAGCTAAATCGAGATATTCCATAATCACAGTAGATTCATTAAGAATCTTGCCGTCATGAATCAAGCTCGGCACCACTGCTTTTGGGTTGATTTTGATATAGTCCGGCTCAAACTGCTCACCCTTTAATATATCAACATAATGCGCTTCAAAATCTAGCCCTTTAAGAATCATTGCCCAGCGAACTTTAGCTGCACAAACAGATGATCCATGATGGTAGAGGTCTAACATAATTTATTCCCTAATAGACGTTTCAATATTTTCGACTCTGGCCAAGGTGTGATAACTGCTTTATCACGACGAGTTTATTATCGAAAAAATAAACCCGTCATGATGAAGCGCCTCTTCCCAGGCTTTAAAATCTCATGCCAAGCTTTAATGTGATTTGACGGGGAGCTGCCATGGCAGAGATACTGTTTGGTCCAGAGGGCGCTGTCCAAGCATTGATTTTTTCATTACCTAGATTACGCCCTATCAAAGAGACTGTGGTTCTCTCGTCTGGCGATATCAACCGCACGCTCGCACCTAATAGGTTGTATGCCTTAGTGAAGGCAAAATCATAAAGCCCCACATCTGTGTAATGATCATCGGTGTATGACAAATCAAGTCGTGCACTTAGATCCCAACCATTTACTGCGCCAGAAGAGAAATACTCAGCGTATCCAGACGCTTTGTTTGAAGGGGCATATTGAAGAGTCGCGCCACTCATATCACAAACGCCACTGCTATTTATATATTGTGAAGCACAGTCTCCTGAGCCAACATACTCATCGTAGGTTGCATCGGTATAAGCATAATTGGCACCCAGGGTCCAATTTTCGCTAACGGCCCAACTAGACTCAACTTCAACACCCTTACTAGTTACATCAGCGGCATTACCCACTTTAAACGCTGGCTCTGATGCACTGGGTATTTGAGTCGATAGCTGTAATCCTTCAACACTCATGTGATAGAAAGTTACGTTTAACGACAAAGCATCCTGCATAAACAACCCTTTCATACCCAATTCAATACCGTCGATAAGCTCAGCGTCATATTGAATAGAACCATCTTGAGACTCAACGCGATCACTGAAGCCTCCCGTCTTGTGGCCTACCGAATAGGTAGCAAACACGTTAACATCTTCGTTAACATCAACTTGCAATGTTGCTGACGGTGTAAATTTACTTTCGTCTCGACTCTCAACTCTTAGCGGTATTGATTGCATTAGTGTGGGAGCGCTAGTTCCATAGGGTGTCATATACTCTTCAAAACTAAAGTCTTTAGTCTCGGTCGACCAGCGACCTCCTAATATTCCTGTAATCCTATCGTTTAAATACCAGCGCCCTTGAGCAAACACCGCGAAGGTGGAAGTGCTCTGAGTCCAGGGCTCATGCTTACTTATATAGGGCCCCATTGGCTCAAAGTTAATATCGGAGTCCTGTTCGCGAGCTAAATCACTGTCCTCGTAGTAGAGTCCTGCAATGTAATCAAAAGTATCACTTTCGTCAGAGGTAAAGCGTAATTCTGAGCTAAAGCTTTCATACGTCTCTGCACGCTGGGCACGAAATACGTTTGCCAACCCACCATCTAATCCGTGGAATCGATGCAAATAATCATAATCCTGATAGGCTGCAATAAACTTAATGCCTCCACCTTCGATTTCATGATCTACATCTACTACAAAACTCGTTGTTTCCATATCACGGCTCGGACAAAATGCTCCGATTGAAATAGATCCAGTTGCTTCCATGGCATTAGCATCTGAACAGTCCGACCAGATTTTCCAATCGAGGTCCGGCGAGAACTCACTTGCAGTTGCGACGCCAGCATTCGCAGCAAAACCCTGCCAAGCCTGCAGTGGCGGGCCACCAGTTGCTGACATCTCACCTGTATCTGTACCATTTTCGGTGTAATCCATGTATTGCATCTTTAAACCTATAGCGGTGGCATCACTGACATCTATAAGCAACTTCCCTTGAATACCTAGGTCTTCTCGTTGGGCGCCATCAGGCCCCTCCGCCTGATTTTCGTAAAAGCCATCTCTATCCTTGTATAAAACAGCTAATCGTCCTAAAACGTTGTTCGATACACTACCTGATATAAAGCCATTCACTTCGCTGATACCGCCAGTTGTGGCAAACTGGCTGTACGCTAAATTAACACCAACTTCAAACGTTTCAGTCGGGTCATTTGTATGAATAATCAAAGCTCCTGCAGCAGTATTTTTACCAAACAACGTTCCCTGCGGGCCTCTCAAGACCTCCACTGACGCCACGTCGATAAAAGGATGTAAATTAATTGCTGCACGACTTATATAAACATCGTCAACAAAGCGACCAACAGACTGTTCAATAGAATGTGTTAAACCGCCGCCCAAACCACGGACATAAAGATTAGGAATAACCGCAGCACTGTTAATCTCAAAGTTTGGTACCACAATGGAAAGATCTTCCATATCAGTTATACCGATTTTTTCCATCATATCCGAACTCACCGCCGAAACTGATACTGGAACGTCTTGAATCGTCTCGGCACGTTTGGTTGCAGTCACAATGACCTCTTCCAAAGCTGCATTAGCTTGAGATACTCCTAATAGCATAGCCGGAACCGCTGCTAAGCAGATCTTATTCTTGATTCTCATGTTTAACCCCTATTTTAATATTTTGTAGTTTTGTTTAATCTATTTGTGTGTCTTTCAGACTAAATACGAAGACAGGCCAGCACAACACAATCACTATATTAGAATGCGATTAAAACGATAATACGCACATCACTGTACTGATTGTTCGTAAAACGCGGTCTATTAATCGAGGCTCAGAAAACACCCGATAATTAAATCTATTAATTGCATGTCACTAATTTAGGAAGGCAGAAGTGCGTATAAACCATCAACTATATTGGCCTCTATAGGTAGTTGTCCAAAGTGTGGGAGATAAAATAGATAGGCTGGCAATAACATTAGTATTTGGTTCGCTCGAAAGATCTTGAGTATTAATGTCTCAATCGGTGCAGCCACAGTACCAAGCTAAATCTCGTGATAATTCTATTGATCGTATATCGCGTTCAATATGTACACTGAGTAGATGATTATCATTTAAGGGCCTTTTAATTACTATGAAGAACGGATGAAACCCACGAGTTTCCTCATCACTACTAATCTACTTATGGAGCGTATCTATGGGCGTCGTTACACCCACCAATAAAGAAGTTTTAGATCTCAAAGGACTTCATCTTTTTCATGCTGGTGTCTCTAATTGCTCCATGCGTGTGCGCTTAACATTAGAGGAGAAAAAACTCCCCTGGGTCAGTCACCATATCGATCTATTTAAAAAAGAAAATCTCACGCCCGACTATTTTAGTATTAACCCTAAAGGCCTTGTACCGGTATTGGTGGAGGATGGCGTGGTTATCACTGAGTCGGACGATATTATCGACCATCTCGATCGGAAATTTCCGGTACCGACTCTCAGACCTTCATCAGACACAGCTCTAGAGGAAATGTATACATGGATGAAACTAGCGGTAAACAATCATATTGGCGCAGTGAAAACCTATATTTACTTTCATCAGGTACAGGGTAAGATGAGGCAATCTGAAGAACAGAAACAAGCCTACAGAAATTTACAGACGGATACGGAACTTCTCGATT
>Ga0206130_10003514_pt1 | contig 20349 bp, 16 predicted proteins | sample Helgoland_Spring_9_FD_148637 | JGI IMG/M metagenome (GOLD analysis project Ga0206130, IMG submission 148637) | Pelagic subsurface seawater microbial communities from Kabeltonne, Helgoland, North Sea - Helgoland_Spring_Bloom_20160512_1 | ecosystem: Environmental > Aquatic > Marine > Epipelagic ... | reverse complement strand
TCCTGAAAAAATATCTGACTACAAACCAGGTGATATAGTATTTTGGGATATTGCTGCAGGCCATACCGGTATTGTAAGTAATAAAAGATCTCCTAATCACGGCGGTTTTATGGTTATTCACAATATAGGAAGTGGTGCTCAAGAAGAAGATCTTTTGTATAACTGGGACCCAATTGAAGTATACAGAATTACAGATGAAATAATAGCAAAAATGCAAAAAAACTGTACATTTAAGTATGATGAAATCAAGGACTTTAAAAGATATGTCCAATAGCAAAAAAGTTTATTAGAACCCTTTTAAGAATGGATTCCTAACTAATTTTTAACAATCTTGATAGATCGAATGTTGTCACCCACATAAACTTTAATTGTATAGATACCTATTGAAAGTCCTAATTCTTTAGAAGAGTATTCTACACCTGCTGCATTAAATATTCCCTCCTCTTGAAAAATTAATTGTCCAATATCATTATAAATTTCAATTGTCACTTCAACTAAGTCAGGATTATCAACGTAAACAGTAAATGATTCATCAAAAGGGTTGGGTCCAACAACAGTATAATCTTCAAAGTTATCAACTGGAACTTCAGTTAATTTGATCCAAATTGGGTTTGTGAAAGAATGAAAGAAATCAAAGTCTGTTCTTCTGCTTAATTCCTGACCTGTATAATCGATAAATGTTTGCATTTCAGCTCTAACATAAAAATACTCCTCTTGCGGCGTATTTCCTGAACCGAGCACAATATCTAATATATCTGTCAATGCATAACTAACTTCATTATCTCCCGAAGTTGAGCCAAGTGAAATAGTTTTTCTAGTTTCTCCTGTTTCAGTTCCTACAATCATAGTAATCTTAGTAACCTCACCAAATTCTGCAGTAGTAGTATACCGCATATTAAAAAAGTAATTATCAATGGAAAAAGTATTGACTATTGCATCCTCGCCCATTAAGATTTCGTTGGAAGTATTTTCACCATCATCACTAACTCCAATAGACAATATAGGGCCATCCGAAAGTGTCGTATTTCCGAAATACATTGCTTTTAGTACATTTTCACCATTAGTACCCATACCCTCTTCAGAATAGGCTAAAGTTGACAATTTACCTACCGCGTTGTTATTAATTGTACCTAAACTTGCAAAATCATTTGTATTTGAAAAATTAAAAGATCCATGTGCATCTGCCCCAGCAGATATATACAATTTCCAGTTTTCATAAGTGCTATCTCCATTTTTTAATTGAAGTCCCAGCTGATTAATGTAATTGGTAATTTCCTGACCTTGTCTAAATTTCTTAATGTGAAAACTGTATGAAGCAGTATCAAACTGCGTAAATGGATCTGACACATACAATACATCCCATGGGTCGTTCGCATCTCCTGCGGTTGATAAAGTATTTCTAACATTCCAAATTTGAGTTCCCTTTATTCCATCTTTTATCATTTTACCATTATTCATCGACATACCATTTTGTAAATACAAAATATCGGAATCTAGATTTTCATCATTCGCTATAATATTTCCTCCCGTTTCAGGAAAAGGCAATCCGTTTATGGTAAAACCAGTATGTCCTAAATTCCAAATTCCACCACCAACCGGAACAGTAGGTAGTTTGGATTCTGTTGCGAAAGGATGGGCAGCATATGAAAAGCCACCAAACGACGACAATTCGTCAGCAATAATATCAACCGTTTTTGACGTTGCTGTCAAATCTCCATTTCCATCTCCCAAAAAAGGAAAAGTTGCCACGGAAGTATAGCTAGGGTATGCTAACATATGCACTAATTCGCTATTCGAATTATCCACTGCAACTTCTTGACCAGGTATATAGATTAAAGATGGATCCAAAGCATTATATAAAGCTGCTTCGGCTTTTATTCTATCCCAATTGGTATTAATATTTCCACCACCATAATTATCAAAATCTGAGGTATGGTCTGTTGTTGTAATCCAATCCAATCCAATTAATTGTCCTGCTTCTTTCGTCCCACATAATGGTAATCCAACTTCAGCATCATTTTGGGTAAACATAGAATGAAGGTGTGTATCACCTCGGTAGAAGTTACTCTGAGCAGGAATATCTTCATCTGACCTAAAAACTCTAAGTCGTATTACATCATCCCCCCACCCGATGTTATCATAAGCACAAGTAACTTCTATATCCACTACATCGGTTAATCCAGTTAAGTTATCAGCAGGTATGGTAAATGTAAAATAATAAAAATCTTCACTAACCTCTAGGTAATTTCCACCAAGGAAATCCGTATCTACATCAAAGTCAAACGTGTAACTAGTTGAAGTGCTAAAATCTCCAAAACTAAACCCGCGCACATCCATCCCTGCATCAGCAACTGCCATACATGAAAACAAATTCTCGTAATCATTACTATTCATAGTATTGTATGTCAATACAGGCCCAAAACTATTGTCAGTTACATTTTTCACCTTAATGTTTATATAATCAATCTGTGGACTTGTAGCAATAACCTCATCCGCATCGTGCAGAAACATGTGAACAGGAATTCCAAGGATATCACCAGATTCACCTGTTTTTCTCATTCTCCAAGGTGCATCGGCGATAAATTCAGAAAATAGCGTATTTACCTGCTTAAAAGCTGGACTATCCCAACCACCCCAGTCATCTTTCTTACCAAAAATCTCTGTAACTTCAATTTGAATCAGGTCAACTTTTGGGTTAATCCATTTTTTTGGGACTTCAAAATTTTCTGAAAAATATTTGTGCGACCCTTTTATAAGCGGATAATACTTCTGAAAAACAGATTTGGAATTCATTACAAATTCAATTTTGATATCTCGAACCTCAATTGCATTTATGTTTTCAACATCAAAGGAATAGATATAAGATTTCTCTGTTTCTGTTATTTCTACATTAACAATCGCCAAAAAATTACCGCGGTGAGCGAACGAAGTCAGACCAATAAAAAGCGCTACAATAAAAGTAAATAATTTCATAGTTTAATAACTATTTTTCTAATTTCACGCTAATATAAACATATAGAAGGTTTCTGTAAAATATAAAAGTTGAAAATTGAAAAGAATTGGATTAATATCTGACACACATGGTCATATCGATGATAAGTATGAAAAATACTTCGAGGAATGTGATGAAATATGGCATGCCGGCGATATTGGTGATATTAGTGTTACAGACCAATTAAAAAAAATTGCTCCATTGCGAGCGGTTTATGGAAATATTGATGGACACATTCTTAGATCAGAATTTCCCGAACATAGAAGATTTGCTTTAGAAGGAGTTGAAGTTTGGCTGACTCACATTGGCGGAAGACCTTATGTGTATGACTGGAAGATTAGAGATGAAATCACGCGAAAACCCCCACAGCTATTCATTTGCGGACATACACATATTTGTAAAATCCAAATGGACAAGCGTTTGAAAATGCTTTATATGAACCCTGGTGCCGCTGGAATTTACGGTATTCATAAAGTTAGGACCATTCTCAGGTTTACCTTAGAACGCGGAAAAATAAAAGACTTAGAAGTTGTTGAACTAGGAGAAAGAGTTTAACGCAATCTATCTAAAGATTTAATTAAATCTTCATCTTTTCGTATGTTTCTATTTGCCATAAATAAAATAGGCAAGGCAGCTACGGGCAAAAACATACTAACACCAAAAGAAATCGCAGTAGAATCAATCTCAAACTGACCTTTTAACGAATAAAAGTCAATAAATACAAAAGTAATTGTTACTGCTAATAATAAATATATAAAACGGCCAACCGTGATTTGTACTTTTCTCTTTTTGTATTGCAGAATTGAAAATAATACTAACCCCATGGAAAGCGCTATGACAATATAATAGGGGAAAAAAGTACTAACTTCACCAGCATTTTCAGAAACTCCGTACGCGTTAAATATAACATCGGTTTGACCCAAGGTATAAGTTGCAAATGGAAAAGCAAAAGTTAGTCCTAAAATAAGCGCGGCAAGCACCAAATAAATTGTCTGAATCCGTTGTATCATTTTTAATATATTGAATTGCAAAGGTATTTATTTTATCCTTTGTTATTCTGAAATTAAAGAACAAATCAGCTGACTAAGTTATCCTTGGATTTATCCAACTTATAAAAATATTAAAAAGTCATTTATAAATGCATAATTTTACTTATGTTTGTATCATTCTAATAAAAAATACTCGATCGAGTAAATACAATTTTTCCAAAGGAATTCAGAATAACACTAAGAATACATTCTCATAAAAACATAATCAACACGAATACATGTACGACATTTTAGATTTAAACAACAAAAAAGTTGGTGAATTAAAAGATATAGCTGAAAAGCTAAACCTTACAAAATTTGACAAATTAAAAAAGCAAGAACTTGTTTATAAAATTTTAGACGAGCAAGCGATTAACCCTCCGAAAGAAGAAAAGAGAGAAACGGTTAAAGTTGAGAAAAAACCAGCACATAACAGACCAGCTAAGAAAAAACCTGAAAACAAAGGAGACTTCTCTAAGCCTGAGGAAAAAACTAAAGAAACAAAGGAGAAAGATTCACCTGCAAAAGAAGAAGAAGTTGTTATTGAAATTAGCGAGTCAATGGCTAAAAGAGACGACCCGTCTCGACCTAACCCAGTTTCCAGGCCAGGCGACAAGAATGGCAAGAACAAACAAAATAATTCAAAGAAAAATGAAAACCGACCACCAAAAAAAGATCCTGCTGTTGAGCATGGATATAATTTTGATGGAATAGTTATTAGTGAAGGTGTTTTAGAAATCATGCCTGATGGATATGGTTTTTTAAGGTCATCTGATTATCACTATTTATCATCTCCTGATGATGTTTATGTATCTCAATCTCAAATTAAATTATTTGGATTAAAAACAGGCGATACCATTCGAGGTGGAGTTAGGCCTCCGAAAGAAGGTGAAAGATACTTTCCTTTGATTAACGTAGAAAAAATTAACGGTAGAACTCCTGAGTTTATCAGAGACAGAGTTCCTTTTCAATATTTAACTCCTTTATTCCCATCTGAGAAATTCAAATTGACAGGACACGCAAAAGAATCCATATCTACGCGAATAATGGATTTATTTGCTCCAATAGGTAAAGGCCAAAGGGGAATGATTGTAGCGCAGCCAAAAACAGGTAAAACTGTTTTACTAAAAGACGTGGCAAATGCAATTGCAGCAAATCATCCTGAAACTTACTTGATGGTTCTTTTAATAGATGAAAGACCAGAAGAAGTAACAGATATGCAGAGAAGTGTAAAGGCAGAAGTAATTGCTTCAACATTTGATGAACCTGCAGATAGACACGTAAAAGTGGCTAATATTGTTCTTGAAAAAGCGAAAAGAATGGTTGAGTGTGGACACGATGTTTGCATTTTATTGGATTCTATTACACGTTTAGCAAGAGCTTACAACACTGTAATGCCGGCGTCTGGAAAAGTTCTTACAGGTGGTGTTGATGCGAATGCATTGCACAAACCAAAAAGATTTTTTGGTGCAGCCAGAAAAATTGAAAATGGAGGTTCTTTAACCATCCTTGCTACTGCTTTAACAGAAACTGGATCTAAAATGGACGAAGTTATCTTTGAAGAGTTTAAAGGTACAGGCAATATGGAATTACAATTGGATAGAAAAATAGCTAATCGTAGAATATTCCCTGCAATTGATATTTTAACATCCGGTACAAGAAGAGAAGATTTATTGTACGATAAAGAAATGCTTCAACGTATTTGGCTATTAAGAAAATACCTTGCAGATATGAAGCCTCTGGAAGCAATGGAATTTATGAAGGATAGAATTCATAACACGAAGAGCAACGAAGAGTTCTTGGTTTCAATGAATGGATAACAAATTAATACAACGGTTGCTTAATTAAGCAACCGTTTCTTTTCATACCTATGAGTCACGCAATCAAAACAGCAATAATTTGGGCCGGAGTTTACATGGCTATCGAGATTGGAATTGTTTTAGCCGGATATAACCACGATCCTAATGTCCATGTTATTGCCTTTGGGGTAAACACACTTTGTTTATTACTTGCTGTTGGGATCAGTATTGTTTCCAATTTCAACAAGAAAAAGCACGAAGGAGTTAGTATTGTTATCGACCTTAAAACCGGCATAAAAACAAGTGCTATATACGCTTTAACAATTGCTTCTTTTGTTTTCATTTATTACAAATGGATTGACCCTGAATACCCCGAGATTCGAAGACAGCAATGGATTGCAGCTACAGAAACGAAACAATTCAGTGAAGATGTTGATAAAAAGATACTTGACAATCCTGATATGTTCTACGGAAAATCTTCTGAAGACATTAGAGATAATGAGCAAGAAGGGATAAACATGTTGCTTAACCCAAATAACGTATTCCTCATGACGCTATTAGCATTAATAGTCTTAGGAATGTTCTATTCATTCTTAATAACTGGTTTTAACAGACTGGTATTGGCTAAATTAAACTAGCAACTCCTCACCCAATTCATCAAAATCTAAACCATCAAAATTACCACTACTCATCATTAGTAGGTTTTTATTGTTCCAATTATTTGACTTTAAATTCTCGACAAGATCATTTGAATCAGTAAACACAGTAATGTTATCTGAATTAAAAGCATTTTTGACTTCTTCAGGAGAAAGGTCTTGTAGTTTTTTGTGTTCTAACGTCTTAGGACTGTAATAAACAAAAGCCTTATCAGCATTTTTCATAGCACCATCGTACTGACTTAAAAACTCTTTATTGAGACTACTAAACGTATGCAGTTCCATACATGCTATTAGTTCTCTTTCCGGAAATTGTGTTTTTAATGCTTGTGTAGTTGCTTTTAATTTTGATGGTGAATGGGCAAAATCTTTATACATGACTGAACGCTCCGTTCTTTTGACTAACTCTAGTCTCTTTGAAGCTCCTGAAAAACTTTGGACGGCTTTATAAAATTCAACTTTAGAAATACCCACTTCTTCACAAACTAAAAGCGCACCATTCAAGTTTTGAAGATTGTGCTCGCCAAAAATTTCAAGAGCATGTTCAATCCCATTTTCATCTTCTAATATCGAAACACCATTGACAATTGTATGCTTGTGAGTTGCATAAGGAACCCGTTTCACATTTGCAGCAGCTTTCTCAGAAACTTCCTTTACTTTATCATCTAATTCGCAGTAAATAATTGTTCCATTTGGCTCTATTTTATCTATGAAAACTTTAAACTGCTCAACGTAGTTATCAAATGTTGGAAATACATTAATGTGATCCCAAGCGATCCCACTAAGCAAAGCTATATTTGGATGATACAAATGAAACTTTGGTCTCCGATCAATCGGGGAACTTAAATATTCGTCACCTTCTAAGACTGCTATTTTTGCATTTTCGGTAAGCTTCACCATACATTCAAAACCTTCTAACTGAGCTCCTACCATATAGTCATGGTCTATGTCCAGACAATTAAGAACATGCAGTATCATAGACGTAATTGAAGTTTTCCCATGACTACCTCCTATTACAATTCGTATTTTTTCCTTGGTTTGCTCATAAATATATTCAGGGTAAGAGTAAATTTTTAAATCCAACTCCTGTGCTTTCAGCAACTCTGGATTATCCTCCCTAGCATGCATCCCTAATATAATAGAATCTAAGTCAGCCGAAACATTGGTTTCATCCCAACCAATTTTAGCCGGCAGTAACCCATATTTATCTAACCGTCCTTTTGAAGGCTCGAAAATTTCATCATCAGAACCAGTAACCTTATACCCTTTTAAATGCAAGGCTATTGCAAGGTTGTGCATTGCACTCCCCCCTATTGCTATAAAATGTACTCTCATCTTTTATTTAATTATTTTAAAAATAAGGTTTATATATGTTCATAATATTTTCTATTATTGGAATTATAAACATCTATCTATTAGTTTTAAAATTTATCTTTGAAAAAAGTCCTATTATCAATTCAAATCATAAAATACCACTAGCGGAAAGAATGCGCCCTAAATCATTGGATGATTATATAGGACAGTCGCATTTAGTAGGTATTGACAAACCTTTAAGGAAAGCGATTGAAAGTGGAAGCTTACCTTCAATGTTATTCTGGGGGCCTCCAGGTGTTGGTAAAACCACTTTAGCACAAATTATTTCAGAAACTTTAGATAGACCTTTTTATACTTTATCTGCAATTAGTAGTGGCGTAAAAGATATTAGAGAAATAATTAGTAAAGCCCAAGGAACCGGAATGTTTAGTGGCGGTAGCGCTGTATTATTTATTGATGAGATTCATCGATTCAGTAAATCACAGCAAGATTCTTTATTAGGAGCTGTTGAAAAAGGAACCATTACTTTAATTGGCGCAACTACGGAAAATCCCTCATTTGAAGTAATTTCTGCTTTACTTTCAAGATGTCAAACTTATGTTCTGGAGCATCACACAAAAGAGGACCTTGAAGGGTTATTGAATAGAGCTTTATCCGAGGATATTATTTTAAAACCACTAAAAATAAAAATAAAAGAGACGGAAGCCCTTCTTAAAATATCGGGAGGTGATGCTCGAAAACTTCTTAACATACTAGAGATTGCAGTTAACGCACTACCTATTGGAAACAAGGAAATTACGAATGATTTTGTTTTAGCAAATATTCAACAAAAAATTGCGATGTATGATAAAAACGGGGAGCAGCATTATGACATTGCTTCAGCGTTAATAAAATCTATCAGGGGAAGTGATCCTAACGCTGCTGTATATTGGCTAGCCAGAATGATAGAAGGTGGTGAAGACCCAAATTTCATTGCCAGAAGATTGCTGATCTCTGCTTCAGAAGATGTTGGAAATGCCAACCCTACTGCGTTAATTATGGCAAATTCATGTTTTGAAGCTGTTGGTAAAATTGGTTGGCCAGAAAGTAGAATTATCTTATCTCAATGTGCTATTTATTTAGCCTCCTCCGCAAAAAGTAATGCATCTTATGAGGCTATCGGATTAGCACAATCTATTATTAAAAACACGGGCGATTTAGAGGTACCTCTGCATTTGCGAAATGCTCCAACCAAACTGATGAAAGACCTTGGCTACGGAAAGGAATACGCTTATTCGCATACAGCAGATATAAATGAATTGCATAAGCAAGAATTCTTACCAAAAGAGTTAGAAGGAAAAGTTATTTACCAACCAAAAAACAACCAACGTGAGCAAGACTTAAAAAAGTACTTGAATTTTGTTTGGAAAGGAAAATACGGTTATTGAAGATAAAATGTTAGGTAAAAGCGAATAATACAGCCTACTTAAGACTTAAATTAATCATCATCCCGGACATCGGCAAAAGCCATTAACTTTTCTCTTCTATGGGCCAAAATATAGTAAATACTAATAGAAAAACCTCCAACACCTTGTTCCAACATTTGCCACGTAAAGTTTACAATGGTATGTTCTATACCCTCTCCTTGGAATGAAACACCTAACACAAAAGCAATAAGGTAAATGATGAACCCAGATGCGACCGAAATCGTAAGGTGCTTAAGGACTCTATTTTCTGCTGGCTTATACGCCATTAACACAAAGGACAACGCCCCACCTACCAATAAATAAAGAATACTAAGCAACCCAAAGAATAAATTCTTGTCATAAGATATGAGGTCTAAATCATTTAATAATATACCATGCCAGTAATATGATGTTGCGAACATAATACTTGCACCAAAAACTGTAGCGATTAATAAACGGGATAGCTTCATGCCTAATTTACTGAGTCCAAATATAATTCGAATTCGTCTTAATCAATCATTAAATTTGACAATCTTCCTTTTTTTATGATTAACGGAAAACAATTTCCTATTTTTGAACCAATATGAAGAAGAGTCTTTTGCTTCTAATAACTATCCTAATATTGCTCTCATGTAAAAAACGAGAGGAAACAATTCGTTGGAATATAGATGTAATAGCTCCAGCAGTAAATGGCGAATTGTCAATTTATGATATTCTCCCAGATTCAGTGCTCACCTCAGACATGGATAGTTCAGTAAGCATGAGCTTAGGCTTAAATCTGTTTAGATTGAATTTAGATTCTTTAGTTGCAATTCCAGATACCTCATTACTAGACACGTTTGCCTTACCATTCCCTTTTCCAGTTGCTGTGGCGCCTGGCCAGGTATTTATTAATCAACCGGAAGATAACACCATAAATATAGGAAGTGCGGAACTTATTTATGTTGAAATTAAAAGTGGAACAATTAACTATCAGTTAAAAAGTACTATTCAAGGAAAAATAATTTATGAATACCAAATCCCAGTTGCTATTGATGCCAATGGAAACTCTTTTAGTCAATTAGTCTATGTCGCAGCAGCAGAACCTGGAATGACTGCATCTACTAGCGGAAGTTTTGATTTAAGTGGCTACTCCATCAATCTATCAGGCTCTTCAGAAAATAGCTTTAATATTATTCAAACGAATGTCAACATAAAAGTAGACCCAACGAACGCAACGGATGTTTCAGCGTCAAACCAAGACACCGTTTATATTAGAAATGAACTCAGTAATATTAAAATTGATTATGCAAAAGGATATTTTGGAAACCAAAGCTATGCAATAGGGCCGGAGCGAGCAAGTCTGACAGCTTTTAACAACCTTATTTCAGGAAACCTCAACATAGATCAAATAGATGTAGATTTAGAATTGATTAACGGGATTGGAGCAGATGCTAGTATAGCATTCAATTCTTTTACAGCTTCAAATAATAATAATAATAGTGAAATAGCATTGAATCATTCAATTATTGGAAACAATATCAATATTAATCGAGCGAATGAAATTGGCCCTACTATATATCCATATTACTATACAACTGTACTAAACAATTCTAATTCAAATATTGACCTCATGCTAGAACTATTGCCTGACTCCATTGGGTATGCATTATCTCTAGAATTAAATCCATTAGGGAATGTTTCTGCACACAATGACTTCATATCTTCGGATGCTCCTATGGAATTAAATATGGACATTCAACTTCCATTAAATATAATTGCCAATAACCTAACTCTTGCAGATACTTTAAACATTGACATAAGTGATACAACAGGGCTTCATTCTGCAATGTTGAACATCAATCTTGAAAATGGATTTCCCTTAGAAGCTCAAATAGACTTTATATTACTAGATCAAAATAACATGGTTGTTAGCCATATCTTATCACCTACATTAGTTCCATCTGCAGCTGTTGATGGGAATGGATTTGTTTCAGCTATTTCATCTTCAACGCATCAGTTAACGTTGAATCAAAAGGATTTCAAAACACTTATTCAAAATAAAAAAATAGTTTTAAAAATTATTTTCAATACACCAACTTCCTCTGACCACATCGAGATTTACGACTACTACACGTTCAAATTTAATGTAGTAGCGAATTTTGAATACGGAGTTGAAATAGAATAAAGTTGAAAAAATTAGTTTACATATTACTAATAATTACGAACCCAATATTCTCTCAAAATACTGGCAGTAATCACCTATTTGAATACCCTGACACTAACTCTCTGGTATTAAATGTATATGCAAATGGAAATTATGGATCGTCTATGTTCAATAATGAGTTCATAGATATTTTTAGATTCGGAGGCTTTCTTGATAATAAAATGAAAGATGTAGCACTTTCTAATTCAAAGAGAATCAATTATGTTGGTGGCGAGGGTTCATTTGGAGTTTCTTTTTCCAATCCTGTTTATAAACTATTTGGAAATTGGGGATATTACTTAGATATTTCATCTAACACATCAGGAGCAGTGCAATTTACAGATGACTTATATGAATTAGCATTTTATGGGAATAAGAGCAATGCAGGAGACACTTCTTTTATTGGTCAAACTGGATTTCACTCAAGAAGTTTCAACAAATTTGCAGCCGGAATTGATAATAACAAACTCAAAATTGGTCTTTCGTTTTTACGTTTTAGCAACTACAACCAAGGATTAGTTCAAAGCGGTTACACTTTTACAGATTCAATAGGCAGTAATATTTCTTTAGATATAAATGGGAGTCAAATTCAAAGTAACAATGTATTGAAACATGTTGGTAGCGGATTTGCTTTAGATTTTGAATATCGTTTATCGCAAGAACTTATGGCCAAAGACAGTTTGCACTCCAAAGAGACTTCCATAATTATCGGAATTAAAAACATTGGAATATACGTTTCTCGGAAAAATTCGGTTTTAACAGCGGTGGATACAACCTATAATTATAATGGTTTTGATGTGTCTAGTATTTCTAGTTTTGGAAATTCTATAATTAATCAACAGGATCTAACCGACTCTATCAGACCATTATCTGACACAGCTCAATTTATAGGTTTATTACCCTTTGAAATCTATTTTTACAAACCTGCTGCGTATATGAAGAAATGGGAAGTTATTTATGGTTTTAGATATAAAATACAGAGTTCATACAGAGCGTTTCTCTATTTTGGGGGTAACCTCCATTTAACAAGTAAGGTGAATATTTCTTCTTATTTAGGCTATGGAGGTTATAGTAACCTGCAATTTGGACTGGCAATAAACAAACGATTTAAAAATAACTTACAAGTCGAAATAAACAGTAACAATTTATTAGGGATCTTTTCAAAACAACAATACGGCAAAGCCGTTGGAATTTCGCTGAAATATAATTTTAGATGAGAATGATCATATACATATTACTTCTTTGTCCTATTGTATCCTTTGGGCAAATTACTTTTTTCAATTCTTATGGAGGTGGAGGAAATGATTATGGGAAAAGTATTATAACTACAGTAGATACGGCTTATGCGATTATTGGTGCTACAGAAAGTTTTGGAAGTGGCAATACGGACATGTACCTATTTAAAATTGACTCTTTAGGCAACTTACTTTGGTCTAAAACATTCGGTGGGGCAAATGTAGATTGGGGAATAGATTTGAAACAAACGATAGATACCGGTTATATACTAACGGGTTATTCCAACAGTGAATCCTGGGATTACAATATATATGTGGTTAAAACAGACGCTATTGGCGATAGCCTATGGACTAAAACCTATGGTGGAAATGATTGGGACTTTAGTTATAGTATTGAAACGACCAGAGACTCAGGATACATTATTGCTGGTGAAACCTACAGTTATGGTTACGGATTATCGGATGGTTACGCTATTAAATTAGATAGTCTTGGAGATACTTTATGGACAAAAGCATTTGGTGGAATTGGAAAAGATGTTTTCAAAGACGTAATTGAAACTAAAAGCGGAGACTTACTGTTTGCTGGATCTACTACAACTGCAGATGGTGACACTGATTATTGGTTGGTAAAAACAGATAATTTAGGGAATGAAATATGGCAATACACAGCAGGGGATTCTTTGGATGAAGTGGTTAATAGTGTTGTAGATTTGATTGATAGTAATTATTATTTTATTGGCACAAAAGAATCTATTACTGGAACGGGATTGGTAATGGATTTTAAAAAAGTAAACAAAGATGGCACTTATTTAAATGGAAACTATTATGACCAACCTTTAGACGAAACGGGGAAATATATTTTGCAATACGCAAATAACACGGATATTTTACTAGGCGGAAGCACTTCTTCTGATGGAAGTGGTGGTTTCGATTTAAAAGCGCTTAAAATAAGTCAAGGCGGATGGGGAATTATTTTTTCAAATGATGGATCTTCCGGAAATGAAATCATTGAACAAGCTGATACCACTGCAGACAATTCTATTGTAGTAGTAGGAACCACAGATGAAACGCTTAATGGAATTAAAAGTGTTTTTGTAATGAAAACGGATACACTTTTAAATGTTAATGTTTCATTAAATGAAGTGTTTGATATTTCTAATGTTTATACTTTCGACTTTAAAAACGCTTTATCTATTTATCCGAATCCGACTATAAATATCCTAAACTTTACCAGTCAGAGGAGTATTTTAAATCATCCGTACAAAGTTTTTAATCTCTTGGGTGAGGTGGTTCGAAATGGAATTTTTAGATCGGAACAAATAGATGTCTCAACTTTAATAAAAGGGGTGTATCTTATTAATATCCCTTCTATTTCAAATAAATCCTACCCGTTTACAAAGATTTAAATCGAGCAACAAAAAAATGTTCATCTTTAGAATTGTAAATCTCTTTAAATTGGTCGAATGAGAGTGGTAAAGGATTATCAATAAAATTTTTCAAAGTATAAATACTATACTTTACCTTATCAAAAAAGCTCCACATCTCTGCTGGAGTTACTCCATAAACATCGGATGCTCCTAGTTCATATTCAAAAACAATTACCGGATTAAACTTAGTAATTGTATTAATACCTCCCTTCAAAACATTTAACTCGGCACCTTCAACATCTATTTTTATTAAATCAACTCTTGATGACTCAAAAAGCTGATTATCCAATGTGTCAACTTTTATATTCAATTCTTCAATGGACTCTTTGCCTGGATAATTCCTTTTTTTTATCCCACTATATAAAGGGTTGGATCTTACATAATTGAAGGTTGTTTCGCCTCTTTCATTACTAAGAGCCAATTGCCGGATATCATTAACCTCTCCCAAGATCTTTATTACTTTATTATAAAAATAGGGAATTGGTTCAAAACCAACATGCGAGCCACTAGGAGCAAATTTATTTGCTTCACTAAGAAAGTCTCCCTTATAACAACCAACATCAATAAATGAAGAATCCTTTTCCAATACAATGCGCATAATCTTTTTTATGAGCGAATCATATTTTCGCTCTTTTATAAAATCGATAGGCAGTTTCTTAACAAACTTATTAAAAGCTTTTTTCATAGTTACTCAATCCTTACAAATACCACTTACGAAGAATATAAAACTTCGTTACCTTTTTCAGCGTTAAAGAATAATTACTTCTGTTCTTCTATTCAAAGCTTTATTTTGAGGCGTGTCGTTTTCAACTCTTGGCTTGCTTTCTCCATATCCTTTATATTTCAATTTTGTCTTGTCCACACCCCTTTCAATTAGCCAATCAACAACTGCTTTTGCCCTATTTTGCGACAATTCTAAATTATGTGCATCATTTCCATCACTATCCGTATGCCCTCCTAATTCAATACTTAAGTCTTCATTTTTATTTAAGATGTCTAACAGTTTATTTAATTCCGTTATGGATTCTGGTTTTAGTGTAGACAGATCAGAATCAAAGAAAATATTTTCCAAAACAAATGGCGCACCTTTCTTAATAGGTCTCATTGGTACGTCTACCAAAAATCCATCTTCGTTCTTCGCCAATTTATCTATCGAATAATTCTCTGAATAAAAGAAATAACCATCATGCTCTGCGATTAACGCAAAATCCTTATTTATTGGCAGTGCAACAATAAATTCTCCGTTCCCTCGATTAGCCACTGAACGCTTAGACATGACACCTGTTTTTAAATCAATTAGTTGAAAATCCGCGGCTAATGGTTCTTTTGTCTCAACATCATAAACTTTACCTTTCATAAATGTTGTTTTAATTGGGCGCTTACTTTCGGGGATTACGAAAGAATATAAATCAAGACTCCCCTCTCCACCATCTCTATTTGAGGCGAAATATGCAAACTCTCCACTACTAGAAACCAAGGTGCTATTTTCCTCCTTAAAAGTATTGATAGGGTACCCCATATTTTCTGGCTTACCCCACTGGCCTGTTTCATCCAATCTGCTTAGGTAAATATCTAAACTACCCATTCCTGGATGCCCATCAGAAGAAAAATACAAAGTTTGACCATCGGGATGAATTTGCACTGATTCTTCTCTTCCGGGTGTATTTATTTTGTCACTCAATTTTTTAGGTAAGGACCAAGACCCATCATCTTGAATTTGAGTCATGTAAATATCTTGTTCTCCTGGATTTCTTCTTTGTTTAAAACGAACCTTACCTCTAATAAAATACAAGGTTTTGCCATCTGAAGAAAAACTAGGCTGAGACTCCCAATTCCCCGTATTTATTGGTGCACCCATATTGAAAGGTTTTGACCAATTACTTCCTTCTTTTTCACTTGCAAATAAATCGCAACTACCTTTTCCTGTTCTTCCTTCGCCATATTCAAAATCTCCTCTCTCTCCAAATTCGCACCCAACAAATATTACGTATTTACCATCTGCTGAAAATGTTGGTGCACCTTCGTTATAAATGGAATTTACGTTATTGCTAATCGGGTTACTTAAATCCCATTGATCTCCATTTTTCTGACTAAACCAAATATCTTCTTGATGACCAGCACCAACCGCATTAGCATCTATCACATCCCTTGTAAAAAGCAATGTCTGATCATCAGCAGTTAAAGAAGGGAAGTACTCAGGTCTTTCCGTATTTATATTTGGCCCCAAGTTAACCGGTTTAAAGTCGACTGGATTTTGCATTGCGTGAATCGCAAAATTTGCATTTGTGATATATTTCCTGCATTTCTCTAGAAAGTCTGGATTTGCATTTCTGTTTTGAGAATACCTGCTAGCATTTTTCTTTGCTCCTTCATAATCTCCAATAGCCATTTGCAAACTAGCTAAATAAAAATATTCAGATGGAGAAAACCGCTGAGACAATTGCATCATTTTTTGCTTGTACATAATTGCTACTTTAAATTCTCCTTTTTCTATAGAAATTTGAGAAAGCATTGCGTAAGCTTCCGTAAAAGATGGATCTTTCTCTAAAGCCTTTTTTGCATTCTCTTCAGCACAAGAAAGGTTTCTCCTACCCGTTTTAGGGCTTACTTGCCCGTAACAAGTTCTTGATTCCTCATACAACTTGATTGCTTTCTTATTGCTGGTAGAATAAGACATCCCGGGTTGAGCAGTCATCTTGCAAGATGTAATCGTCAGCATCACTAGAATTAAACGCAATGTTTTATTGAAAAAAGTCACTTTCATTATCTAATATCTAAATATTTATGTGTTTGTAAGGATATATTCCAATTTGGATTCTTTTTTACAAAATCAATGATTAACGGTGTCATTTCTTTTTCTTTACTCCATTCAGGCTGGAGGTACAATTTACATTTCTCCCCTACCTTAGCAGCGTGTTCTTGCGCCCAAGCAAAATCGGATTTGTTAAATACGATTACTTTTAATTCATTGGCCTTACCAAATACTTTTTCATTGGGTTTTTTAAACTTTTTAGGAGAAAAACAGATCCAATCAAAATCCCCAATAATAGGATAAACTCCAGAAGTTTCAATCGCAATTTCACATTCCAATAACTTGAGTTCGGTTGTTAAACTGGTTAAATCATACATCGCGGGCTCTCCACCTGTTATAACTACAAATTTGCAATTGGTTTCTTTAACATCAGAAAGAATTTTTTCGATCGATTCAATAGCGTGCTCATTCTTATCCCAACTCTCTTTTACATCGCACCAAACGCAGCCTACATCACATCCGGCTAAACGAATAAAAACAGCTGGTCTACCACTGTAATGTCCTTCTCCCTGAATGGAATAGAATTGTTCCATTAACGGCAAGCTATTCATCAAATTATCTACTTTCACTTTTCTACTTATTTATTCTTTATTCTCTTCACCCTCCAAAACCTTTTTATCCGCTTTCTCTTTTGCCTTTTTGGCTTTCTTTGCGGCCTTTGCCTTTTTCTTAGCAGCTTTCTTTTCGGCTTTCTCTTTTTTCTTTCTGGCCTTCTTTTCGGCTTTAGTTTCATCCCCTTCCACTTGGCCAGACATAATTCTATTAAGTTCTATTAAATCTTCTTCATTTCTAGGTTTACCAAACTTATCGTATTCCACCACTTTCAGTTCTTTTCCTTTTTCAAAAAGGATACTCAACGCATTTTTTCCATCTGCAAGAAAATAATCCCATAATCCATGTTTTTCGCCCTCTTTGAAACTACCCGTTTGTTTTAATTGACCATTATCGAAAAAGAACTGCCATTTATCTGATTTAGTTCCATTTTTATAATGCTGCTCTAAAGATAACTGACCATTGGGATAATGAAATAAAACCACTCCATGCATTTCTCCCGCCTTAAATGTTTTTTTCATTTTTAAGCTACTGTCATCATAGTACGTTGTGAATTCCCCATTCATTATACCCTTTTTATATTCTACAGATTTTTTAAGTATTCCATTTTTGTGGTAATACTTAGACACGCCATCCATTTGGTTTGTCTTATAAGAAAGTACTTTAGTTGGTTTACCATCTTCGGCATAAAAACTCCAAATCCCCTCTTTTTCTCCCATTATATATGTGTTTTCCCAAGCCAACTGGCCGTTTTCATGCCAGAATTTTGATGTACCATTCTCAATACCGTGGTCCCAACTTAATTCTGTCCACTGTTTACCATCCTTGTAGAATGTAAAAGAAGTATCTTGCTCTTTTCCATTGAGGAAACGAACTTTTCTTTCTAACTGCCTGTTATCATAATAAGAAATACATAAACCTGTATATGGTTTTCCTGTTTTCTTGTGATAGATTAAATTATTTTCCTGTTCTAATTCCAAATCTGTATTACAGTTAACAGCCATCTCACCTTTCCCCCTATATTGAGGACTACCATCATCATTAAATCCATTGCTATTTTCTTGAACCTTTCCATCTCCTTCTCCTCCTCCTTCTCCTCCCCTAGTAATTTGAGAAAAAGTAAGTGATGAAAAAATAAATAGTATTAGCGTGAAAATTAATTTCATAAAACACGTTTTTGTAAAAATACGATATTATCAAAAATAACTAAACTTATAAGAATTCAATTACGCTGGATATGGTATAAGGTTCAATTATTATTCCATAAGACAAGTTCTTTGATATTTTAAGCTGAAAATTATCCTTTTTCATAATAGCACCACTCAAGCCGTGGGGGCCTCTTCATTGTTTTCATTGTAAAAAAAACGAAGCAAAAAATACTAGACCCTTAAAAGGTGATTGCTGTGCATCGAATATTCTCGTCGCTGCATGCTCTTTCGCTTCGCGACGCAATTTCACTCCTTCATATTCTATCACTGCATAAGGCTCGGAATAAATAACGACAACAAACTCTCCTTTCGGTCCTTTTTGATTAAGCGAAGCATCGAGTAAAAGGTTTAGTAAGACCGTGAAGCTCGAAGAGATCATTTAGTGGTTCCTGAGCACTTCGGCAAGCTCAGTAGACCTGAGTCGAAGGACCTCACTTAAGCTATGAGAAGTGAGTGATTGCAAATCAAAAGCAGCCGCATCATAGCAACGTTTTGTTTACTTTTTGGGCGCCAGCAAAAAGCAAAAGCCTCTACGGCAGCAATCAGGACGGCTTGAGAGAAAACCCTAAAAGCACAATGAATTCTCATTCATTAATAAATTTAGACTGAAAATTAAAATTATCTTTGCACCGTGAAAGAAAATCTTTTAGAAAAAACAACCATAGTAGCATTATCCACTCCTCCTGGAATGAGTGCAATCGCATTAATCCGTTTATCGGGTGATGATGCTATAACGATTACCAACAAGGTTTTTGATAAAGACATTTTGAATGCTAAGGGTTATTCTGTGCATTACGGTTCTATTAAGAATGGAGAAAATGCGATTGACGATGTAATCGCAACTATCTTCAGAGGCCCAAAATCTTTTACAGGAGAGGACATAGTTGAAATTGCTTGTCATGGGTCTACATTTATTCAGCAGTCCATTATCGAATTGCTGTTGCAAAACGGCGCTACTATGGCGCAAGCTGGTGAATTTTCGAAACGCGCCTTTTTTAACGGTAAAATGGATCTTTCGCAAACGGAAGCCATTGCAGATTTAATTCACTCTACCTCATCCGCTGCTCACCAAGTGGCAATGAATCAGATGCGCGGTGGTTTTTCGAATGACCTAAAAGTGTTGCGTGAAAAGCTAATTCACTTTGCTTCCATGATTGAACTAGAACTAGATTTTTCAGAAGAAGATGTAGAGTTTGCAGATAGAACAGAATTGCATAAACTAGTATCTGAAGTTATTGAGCACGTTAACAAATTAGCACAATCATTCAAATTAGGTAACGCTATTAAAAACGGAGTTCAAACAGTAATTGTTGGAAGACCTAATGCGGGTAAATCAACTTTATTAAACGGTTTACTGAATGAAGAAAGAGCAATTGTTTCTGATATTCCGGGAACTACAAGAGATACTTTAGAGGAGTCTTTAACCATAAACGGACTTGAATTTAAATTAATTGACACTGCTGGAATTCGCGAGGCGAAAGACACCATTGAAAAGTTAGGAATTGAAAGAACTTTCGAAAAGATAAACCAATCTGCTATTGTTGTTTATTTATACGATATAAACAGCGCCACTGCAGAAGAAGTAGAAAAAGATTTATCCACGTTGAATCAAAACGCTTCTATTGTAGTTATTGCCAATAAAGCAGATTTATCCCAGACGCATGTAATTGAAAATGCAATTCTTGTTTCTGCGCTT
>Ga0206130_10003512_pt1 | contig 20352 bp, 36 predicted proteins | sample Helgoland_Spring_9_FD_148637 | JGI IMG/M metagenome (GOLD analysis project Ga0206130, IMG submission 148637) | Pelagic subsurface seawater microbial communities from Kabeltonne, Helgoland, North Sea - Helgoland_Spring_Bloom_20160512_1 | ecosystem: Environmental > Aquatic > Marine > Epipelagic ... | reverse complement strand
AGAAGTTGAACAGATCAATCAAAGGCTCTGGCCCTGAAGCTCTACCGCCAAAGGTCTTGAGTCTAGCTCCTGCTGGTCGTATGCGGCTTATGTCCCACGTAGGTATCTTACCAGCATACAGCATAGCTATCAGCTCACGGAATGCAGAGGCCCAGCCTATCTTGCTGTCACTAACAACAATAACACTGTCAGTCTTGTGGAAGGTCTCTGCAACCTCTGGTAGCTTGTTAATGAAGTTTCGTTCTACGCTGAAGCCTACACCTGTACCACACATCAGCACGTACATTAGCTCGTCAAAGCTACGTGGTGAGTCAATGGCTAAGTAACTACAGTTAAACCCTGCTACGTTATCCTTAGCCAGAGCATCTCCTGCTGTCATCATACAGCGCATGCTAGGCATGACTTCCATGTTGTGTATAGCGTCAAACATCTTAGCACTAGTCTTCTGATCTAGCTGGCCTCTGTCAACCCAGAAGGCGACATAGCGGTTGACTGTCTCTGCCCAGGTCTCTCTGCGCTTCTGTTCAGGTAGCCATCGTGCGTAGCGGCTCTTGTGTATAAACTGTTGATACTGATCCATTAGTTATTCTCCTCTGTCACCATTGCTGTTAGCTTCTGTAAGTACCAGCCAGCTTTCTGTAGGTCTTCTACCTGCTTACCTTTGTAGTCATAGCGCCACAAATACTTCATGCAGTTGCCCTTGAGGTAGCCTTTGAATGCCACTGAAGACATAGACTCTTCTATAGCTTCAATACACTCTATGTTGCCAGTGTTGTAGTGTGTGGGTCTGTTAACATTGTCCATAATCTCTTCAGCTTCTTCGTGAGCTGCCTGCATCCATGCTTCTAGTCCTGTCTTCTCAATAGCAGGTGCTTTCTTTCTCAAGGCATCCCACTGTGCTGGTGTTGCGTCATTGAGTCTCATGTCTAAATTCCTCTTGCAGTTGTTCTAGTTTATCGTTAGCTTTCTCGCTGAAGGCGTTTACTAACTCTTCTGAGCTTATGTCTAATATCTCTATGAGTGTTAGTTCGTCTAGTAGCTTTAGCTTATCCAGTAAATCGTAATAGGTTAGAGCCATCCTCTTCTCCGTACTTCTGTCTTAGATAGTTTATACTGACTGGTAGTTCATCACAACCGCCATTGGCTACCTCGTTCAACATCCATATACCAGCCCAGCTTCCGTTAGTCTGGGGAGTTAAGTAGTCCTCATCATGCTGGTAGTAGATACCTGAGAACAGTCCTAGTAGGTTTGTGCCGTCTGCCTTACGAGCATAGGCTATGTCTCTATCTTGTACATGGCCCATCACACAGCTCATATACTTCTTAGCCAGCATCAGCTTAGCAGAGCTAACTGGCCTGCCCATAACACCTGAAGTAAAGTAATGGCAGTAGGCGATGTCGTCAATGACAATAGGTTCCAAAAACGGTACAACTTCAAAGCCCATCTCCTCTAACATAAAGTCTTCGTACTTCATTAGTCCGTCTAGCTTAGGGTCTGCTTCAATAGCTCTCTCGATGCGGTGCTCGTGATTGCCAAGAGTGAACACTAGGCGAGGATTCCACTGCTTCCACTTGTTGCGCTTCAGTCTTTCCTGTTCACGCTGTATAGGCTCTAGGAATACACGCATAGCGTTAATGCCTGCGTTGATGTCGTTGATGTAGCGTCTACCTTCAAAGGACTTCTTACCTACGTCATAGCTGCTGAGACTAGCCATGTCCCAGTGATCGCCAATGTGGATGATAACGTCAGGCTTCTTATCTGCTGCGTACTCTCCAGCCCACTTGAGATGAGCAGTGCTGTGTCCAGGTTTTACTTGTGTGTCGGGTATTACTAGATGCTTAGTCATTAGTTGTCTCCAGCTTCTTGCCACTGTATGCAAGATTTGTCGAACTTTATTAAAGGCTCTATGTCATCTGGGTTTGGAGTTCTTCCTTTTGGTGTTCCTCCTGTTTGGATAACAGAGAATGTCGCTGCTTTGTTAGAGCCAGTATGTAGAACAATGTATCCCCATTTTCCTTGCTCTCTAAAAACAAAATAGCTGGGAAGTCCTGTCATCTCGCTCAGGTTTATAAGCTCCGCATACTTAGGAACATTTAAGGCACAAAAAGCAGTCTTACCGTCCCCGTACCATTTACATTCTGCCCAGCCTACCATAGACCCTTTGTTGTCACCTTCAAACTTAGGCTTATAAAACCAACCATCTAGTCTATACTTTATAAGGTTAGGGTTTTGCCAGTAATGACAACCTAGATGCTCAGACATTATACGCAAAAGTTTTTCTTCGCGTACTTTGTCCTGTGCTGTTTCTCTCATCTGAGTCATTTCTTTCGCCTCTTACGCTCTGCGTTAGTCTTTGCAGTGTGGCACTTGTGACACAGTACCTGATACCCTTCAGCTTCTATGAACATTCTGTCTATGTAGGTGTTCCAATCAATAAAGCCTACTGCTGGGTCTACTACTGGGTCTATGTGGTCTACTGCTGCGTTGTTACGTCTACGTTTCTTTCCTTCTAGCGGTGGTAGAGTAGCTGGAGAGCCTTTGCCACACTTGGCACACTTGTATATCCCTCTAGCTACCCTAGCCGCTGACTTGACATCGTGCTTTACACCCCACTTAGCGTGAGCTTGTCTGAGTGCAGAGACGATAAAGGAACGGAAACGCGCTTCTGTCCATCTTCCGTTATTCCTTGTTTTCATTGAAACTCCATACCTCACCTTCGTACCTACGTAGCCAGAGCATCCTACCATTCTCTATCACTCTGTCTTCGTCTCCCTCGTACATTTCTACGCACTTGTCGTAGAGTTCCTGCTCAGTAGTACAGTCCTTCAGAATCTTCTCTGACTTCTTCTCACCAATACCCCTGATACCTATGATGTTGTCAATCCTGTCACCCATCAGTATCTGGCGGTAGAAGAAGCGTAAGCCGTCCTCTGGCTTTACGTAGTACTTACTATTCTTTACAAAGTTGTAGTGCCATCCTGGAATCTGGTCAAAGTCCTTGTCGAGAGAGACCATGATAGCCTTGTCACCGTGTGTAGTAGCTGCTATAGCTATGGCATCGTCTGCCTCTTCTCCTTCAGTAACTACAGCAGCCCACTTGTCGATAAGGTGTTGGCGTAGTGCCTGAATATGCACGGGCTTAGCCTTATCTTTACGGTTTCCTTTGTACTCAGCAGTAACGGCATATTCCTTGCGGAAGTTTCCTTTGCCAGTGAGATACAGAACATAGTAGTCTGTTTCTTGATCTACATTAAGCTGTAGCAACAAGTCAGAGATAAAGCCGTCGATGGTGCTGACGGCAGTCTTCTCAGATTCTTCGTTACATGACCAGCCTACGCGATAGACTAGAATGTCTGCATCAATTAATATCACAGAGCTTCTTCCATATCTACTTCGACAAACTCTTCCTTGCCGCTGTAAGGTATCAAGTCAGTGACTACTAGCTTAAACATCTTAGGGCTACGTCCTGCCTGACCTGCTGGAGACTTCCAGTCGTAGTAGGACAATACAGCCTTAGCTTTAGAGCCATTACCTACTAGGATGCCTGTAATCTCTTTACCATCAGTATCATATACACGGATAGGATGGTTAGACTTCACAGTTACAAAGTCTCCCTGACCTTCTTTGTTGCGTACACTCAAGCCCATCATCTCAAGAGCTTCTACTGCTGCTGAAGATAGCTGTGCTAGGTCTACTTGGTACTTACCTGACATGCGGTTTACCTCTTGTAGGCTAGACCACATCATCTCTGCGTTTACTGTTACTGGTTTTGCTTCACTCATCTTTATTACCTCTAGGTTGTTTTAGATCACAACTGATCTACGTATATTATACCACATTTCGTACACATTTGTCAATGCACTTTAATCTCTATGGTTATGGTTTTAGAGCTATCTACAGTCATAGTCTGCGTAGGTTGGTCATAATATGAAAGGTCTTCTTCATATAAAGTTTCTACAGGAACCTTGAAATACTTGGCTAATTTTAACATGCTTTGGAAGTTAGGAGACTCGTGCAGAGCATCTAAAATACGGGATATAGTAGGTTGTGGTACGCCAGTCCTACGTGATAGTTCCGTTTGGTTGATTTCTTCTTCTTTCATTAAAGTTTGTAAAGTTGTACGCATAATAATTACCTCTAGTTAATGGGTTTCTGCCCAGTTATTACCTACGTTGTATTCAGCATCAAGAGGGCAGCGCAGGTCTAACACTTCTCCTGCATTCTTGATGGCTCTTACTGCTGCTTTGCCTACTACATCAGCAAAATTCTCTGGTACTTCTATCTGAAACTCGTCATGCACGTTAGCTACTAGCTTGTACGGAATAGCGTACGTGTCTAGTGACTCTGCCATCAACACCAGTGCCTGCTTCATTACTATAGCGCCTGCACCCTGTAGCAGCGTGTTAAGTGCTGCGTGTTCTGACCTTACACGTATTCTTCTACCGTCCAGTCCTGGTAGTGTACCACCTGCTGAGAACTTAGATACACGCTCTCGTAGCCTAGCCAGTGCTGGTGTGTTGCGTAGGAAGGAATCTGTGAGCTTCTGTCCTTCTTTGTAGCCACCGCCTACTATCTGACCTATCTTAGCTGGGCCAGCACCGTACAGGAAGGCGTAGATGAAAGTTTTGGCTTGGTTGCGGTCAGTGAGTCCTGCTGCTTTCATGTTAGCTGTGTGGATGTCACCGCTAAGTATCTCGTTGGTGTAGTTCTCATCACGCATGTAGTGTGCAAGCATACGTAGCTCTAAGCCACTAGCATCGCAGCCTACTAGCTTGTGGTGCTCAGGTACAATCCAGAATGATCTACACTCTCTACCATACGGTGCAGACACTGAAGGCACTTGAGCCATGTTAGGACTGTGGTGCGTCATACGGCCTGTTACAGCGCCATTGGTAATAACCCTGCCATGTACCCTGCCGTCCTTCTCGTGAGTTAACCAAGAGTCTATCTGTGATGCTCTCTTCTGTAGCATCAGGTATTCGTATATCATCTTAGCTTCAGGGATGTCTATACCTTCCAGCACCTTCTCATTAACAATGACAGCGCCCTTCTCGGTCTGTATCTTAAACTTAACACCTACACCCTCTAGCCTCTCTGCAATCTGCTTACGAGAGCCTACGTTAAACTCAGTCACCTTGTCCTTCAGTCTCTTCCCTGTCTTCTCTGACCACCTCTCCTCCACTATCGGAGGGAACACCTTCTGTAGCTCCGCTGTTATCGTCCTCATCTTGTGTGTTATGTCTTGCCAGAGTGTGGTAGCTGCTTCTACGTCTAGCATGAAGCCGTTGCGTTCCTGTTGAGCCGTAATGATGTACACCTTCTCTTCTAAATCTACGCACTGCGGTTTAAACTCCTCTAGATTCAGTGTGTTTGTTAAATGCTTGTAAAGCCTTGTGGTGAGTGCTACGTCCTGCCTGCAATACTCCACCATCTCGTCAGATAGGCCACCGTCATAGTCGTGGAAGTCTATCTTGTGATCGCCAAAGCGTTTGCCCCAAGAGTCCAGGCTATGTCCACCCTCCAGAGACGGGTTCCAGAGCCTACTGAGCACTAGAGTATCCTTTAGCTTCTCTGTAGGTATCTGTAGTGACCACTGCTTCTCTAGTACTGGAGCATCAAAGCCTATGATATTGTGACCAATAACGCATTCTGAGTCACGAAGCAGAGGCTCCAGAGTCTCAGCAGAGTAATGCTCCAGCATCTCACCAGTCCTAAAGTCCTGAGTTACTGCTACCCAGATAGTGTCGTGACTTGTGTTGGTTTCTATGTCCAGTGTAATCAACATAGTACTGCCTCGCTGCGTTGTTTTTGTTGCTGTGTTTATCATAAGGGTTTAGTCTGCTCAGCTCAGCCTTACTCTCCTGAACTGTCATTACCCAAGTTCCAATCTTGCTCATATTCTTGGCTCTCCAATACTGTGTCAGATTCACTTCGTAGGTCATCTCTGTCGATGGTGGCAATGTCGTCCTCAGTGTAAAAGAAGCAATCATTGCAAATATCTAAATACTCACCACTCTCAGCAGATTTCCTTGTAGACTCAAAGTCCGATAAATTCTTGTTACACGCTACACATCTCATTACAAACCCTCTTCCTTAACTTCTACCATCCTACCAGTTTTCTGGTCAAACAGCAACCCGCCAGCAGGCCCAGTAGTACCGCAGAAGCGGTTCTTGAGCACTCTCACGTTGGTAGTGTTCCTCTCTATGGGGTCTTCAGCCTGGCCATTCCTCTCTAGTCCTATCACCATGTCTGAGAGCTGTGCAATGGATGCAGAGCCTCTGAGCTGTGACAGGCTACTAGCAGCGCCTTCCTCGTGGCCTTTGCCGTCAGGTCTCTTGAGGTGACTCACCATAAACAGGGTGATACCAGTCTCTTGTACTAGCATGCGTAGCTTGGTGCATATCTCATCCAGAGCCTTGCGCTCATCGCCATTGCTCTGTGCAGACACAACAATACTAACGTGGTCTAGGAACAGGAACTTGGTGTCCAGTGCTTTAGCCATGTAGCGGCAGCGAGCTATGATGTTGTCTATGCTGGTAGAACCAAAATGATCGAACATGAACAGCCTTTGAGTACCCATGGTGGATTCAAAAGCCTCCCAGCGTTCCTCTTCTGTGCTCTCTACGTCAGGCAGGTGCAGGGGCTTGTTAGCCGCTAGTGACATCAATGACAGTGCAGTCTTACGTGCATTCTCCTCTAGGAATAATAAGCCAATGTTCTCCTCAGAGTGTTTGAGGATATGCCACACTATCTCTCTCACAAACTGTGACTTACCTAGCCCAGAGCCTGCTGTGATGGTGACTAGCTCTGCCTCTCTGATGCCGTAGGTTAGCTTGTTCAGGCTCTCCCATGGATACATTACAGCAGACTTCTCTACTGGCCTGTTCACCTCATCCCAGAGACTAGCGCCATTGATGATGCCATCAGGTACAAACTTCTCAGCATTCCAGAAAGCTGAAATGTAGCCTTTGGTGTCGTTAGCCACTAGATAGTCGCAGGCATCTTTATAGTGTGGAGGGTTCTTCATCACTGCTGATTTGCCGCCAAACAGCTCTGCAATCTCTCTCGCAGCCTTCTGACCAGGTTCGTCAGAGTCCATAGATATGACAATGGCTTCGAAGCTGTCTAGCCATTCATAGGCTGCTTTACAGTCCTTTAGAGCGCCACTAGCACCATTCCTGACAGACACTACTGGGTACTTGCTGCCCTGCATCTGATAGCTGGCTGCTGCGTCAAACTCTCCCTCAGTGATAGTGACATACTTAGAAGAACCAGCAGAGAATAGATGCTGTCCGAATAGCCCTGCATCTTTCCACTCACCTACAATGCTGTGCTGCTTGTCAGGTAGCCGTATTTTAGCCGCTATAGGAACCAGAGAGTCTTCTGGGTGGTGGTAGCTGAAGTAGGTCTTCTCTGGGGTCTCTAATATCCCATAGAACTGAGCTGTAGCTGTAGTCAACCCTCTAGATACGATACTCTGGTACTTACCAGTGGTTAACATGTTCTCAACAGCATTAAAGCTTGGTTTAGGTCTAGGGTCGTGGTTCTCTGGAACCTCTACAGGGTAATAACCCTCTCCCGTTTTAGTGTACTTTCTGCAACTGTGACAATATGTGCTGCTTTTATTGATCTGTAAAGCATCACTACTGCCACAATCTGGGCATGGTTGATGGATTGCTTCAGTCATTCAAAAATCTCCTCATATACTCTGCCAAAGCTGACTAGGCAAAGTGGTAGATGTACGATAACACCTTGAAAAGGCATGACCTCTATGCTCTCTGTAAAGCTGTTAAACACCCACACTGGCCTGCTGTCTGGGAACTCTAGGTCAAAACCTACGCCCCGCCTGTACTCTATAGTCAAACTGCGTCCTAAGATAACCATGCTGTTTTACTCTCCATATTCTTTGCTATTACACGAATCCTGCGCTTACATATTGGGCAGGGTTTAGTCCAGTCTGTTTGCTCTGGATGTTTACAGTAGTTCGTTCTCTCTTCTGGTATGTTGTAACTCCCCACCACTCTAACACGTTTACCTTGTAACACCAATTTATCTCTAGTTGTTAGAATCATAATCACCCACCTTGCTAAACACCATGTCATATTCTGAACTCTCAGCAATAAACTGAACAATAATAGGCGCTGGTACTTTGTAGAACTTTGCAGCCTCTTGCAGTGAGAATACGCCATTGCTAATATCAGCAGCAGCTTTAAACACTGCCTGCACTTCTGGATTCATTGTTCCACTCATCATATATTCTTTAAACATTTTTTAAAATCCTGTTTGTTGATTGTTAAAATTTATGCTACCCTCAGGACTATATAGTAACAAAACAGCCCTTCCTTTAGCAACAACTACCAGCAGGTACTACTTTAAAGAGTACTTCAGTTCCTCTAAAGTGTCTTCCATATACTCAATATCTTCAGGGTAAGGAGTCCATTTAGGGCTTTTCAGTTTCTCTACAGTATCTGCTGCTTCTGTTAAGTCTCTCAGAGCATTAAAGAATCTCTCTCGCAGCTCCCAGTCTTCTAGTTCCTCTAAATGCTCATCACCATGTAACAGGTCATTAGGGCCAGTGAATACGTTCATATCAGTTCTCTCTCTGTTGGTTAAATATCTGCAATCCCAGCTCAGGGTGTACACAATTGCGTAGTATCTGTGCAGGGCAATGGTTGCCTTTGTAGTAGATGTTCTCCTCATAGTGTATACCTAGCCAATCCATTAGAGCCTGCTTACCTGCCAGATTAGCTAAATTAATAAAATTCTCTGGTCTTTTAACGTCTACAGCATCAAACTCATAGTTAGACCAGAAACAATGCCTGCCTACTGTCACTGTTGGCGGTACTAGAAAATCATAAAAAGGCTTAACATTCTCCACCACCCAGTTACCTTTGTAAAAATGCTGTAGAAACAGTATCTCTTGATATAAGCCCATATCAGGATAGTTTCGGTTTTTATGGCGTGTAGCTTTAGCCATTCTGGAATGGGTGGGGCATGGTGGACTAGACCAGATAAAATCAAAGTCTCTAAAGTTTTGTCTCAGGTATTCATGCGCATCGCCAACTATAACGGTATCTAATGGGTGTAGGCGCTGATAAACCTCAGCAATCTTCTCGTGGCTCTCTACTGCTACTACTTCACAGCCCTCCCAGAGTTTACGGTTTCCTCCTAGTCCAGCATATAAATTTAATACTCTCATTGTTAGTTCTCCAAATCGTTAATTATAGTCTCTCTGATGCTATCCTGCTCAGCCCTACAAACTCTATAGGGCAGGCTCTCAATCCATACAACATAGCGCTCTATAGCCTCAGAGCGCAGTTGATCGTCCTCTATATCTGCAAAATCCATTAGTCCTCTCTCTATTGGTTAATGTCCAGGGTATTAGATGCTCTCTCTCTCAATAGTTCAATACTCTATAGCCCTATAGTGTGACCCAATGCCAGGTTCTGGTCACGTTATAGCTCTCTCTCTCTATAGTCCCTCCATAACGGGAAACAGGTTGCAGGGCTTCCTATTGCGCAGCAACTGGTAGTAGTCTTTAGTTATAGCCCTAAAAGGCCATATAAAGCCGTCTAAGACGTTTTACAGTGTTCTAGGTGCTAGGGTACTGGGTAGCATTGCAGGGCTTTAAATCGCCTTATATTATCTAGGCGCATAAAAAAGCCCAGCTGTTACACTGGGCAAAGGTTGGACTACTACAGGGAATATTTAGATGCTGCGCTCAATTGCTGGGCATATTGCCTTCAGTGCGGTATAAATATGGTCGTCGTTTAAATACTGGTACAGATTACCGCAAACAAAACTAGATAAGCCAGCCCCGTATAAAAGATCAAAACAAAACCGACGTTGTACATCTTTGGTTTTATCAGCTCTAGGATATAAGCCCTGCCTATATTCCTCCACTAATTTATTGTCAGTATTGTACTTTAACAGTACCTCTGATATTTCTGATTTTATATGTTCAAAATGCTCTGGTTTCATTTTCATTGTATAGCCCTCTCAATAGCTGGATAGTCTGCGCGTAAGCGCTTCCAATGGTCTGCGTCTATTTCGTCATACAGCGCGTCAGTTTCTCCAAACTGCTCAGCTTTGCGCTGTAACCAATCCCTAACATGGTCACTATAATAACTTGAGTCCCTATCCCAGAAGCCTGTGCCATGGCCATTCCTAGATAGCCAGAAATCATGGCCTGCCTGCTCTATTGCGTCATCTGATAGATAGCACTCAGCATATACCATAAATGCTAGGCACTCGATGATCTGCTCGCGCTCCCAAACTTCACAAAAATCTGTGCTGTTTTCCTCAGTAAAACGGACGCACTCAAAATAAGCTGCTATAAACTGCTGTTCCTTCTTGGTTGGTGTAATCATGCTGCAACCTCCCCGCCTAACTCGTAAAACTGCTGCAATGCCGCATTTTGAATTGTAACCTCTGCTAATACGCATGCATGGTGGGCGAACGAGTCGAACCTGTAGCTGTTATCGTCCAGCATTGCTTCCGCGTCATCTGTGCAGCAGTTAGCGCAGAGCATTATTGCCTTGTAGGTATAGATGGCGTGTTCACTGCCTGCCGCTGATTGGTCTATAAACTCATAGTGATCGCCTCCGTGCTGCTTAACTTCCTCTATGGCTTCCAGCGCAATGCTGAGGGCAAGTTGCTGTAATTCGTAATCGTTTTTTATGTAGTCCATCTTATACGCTCCAGATTGAATTAATATAAATAATTAGGCTGCCCCATATAGTAACAGCGGCTAGAGTTAACGTGCAGTAATAGACTCTGTTAATTCTGTTTAGCTCCCTATCCAGTTCTTTCTGCATTAGGTAGGCGTGAGCCCTGTTAATCTCAATTTGACGTTGATTATCCATTGTTTATTCTCCCTCAAATGTAAATAAAATTGGGTATCCAGTGCGGGATTCGCTGGCGGCTACTTCTATTTCCATTTCACCGCCGCCAATATCGCGCACTTCACCATACACGCCGCCAACTAAATTGTAGTATATGTCGATAGCTTTGATGCGGTGCAAATCTGCTGCGACTTCCATGTTGTGTTGAAATTCAAATGCTGTAGCTACTGCTATTTTTTGAAAATGTCCCATTGTAGTAGTCCTCTATTAGTCTATAGTTACACAGTGCATTATGCGCCTGCCCGATTTATTCCAAACTACTGTGCCTAAAGTGCTGTTCCAATCCCAGCCTATTCTGTGACCGCAAGTAGTAATAATATCTTCTTCTTCTTTTCTGTCAATAATGAACACTTTCTCTATATCGTTACATTTAGAGATGGTTAGCCCTTTAACGGTGATCTGTCGCTGGTTATCCATGATTAATCACGCCCAGCCCAGCTTTTTTGCGTATCAATAAATAGCGCCTGTTGATGTTCCCAATTAGCGTTCAACCTATTGATAACTGACTCCAGCGTTTTAAAAGATACCATACGCGGTGGCAAATCTAAATCATTTAAAGGGGCTACTGTTATCTGGTAAGGTCTAGTCCTTTCAGGGTAATATAATACGCCAGCTGTGCCGTATTTATAATCTATAGACTTAATCATTACAGCGCCCCTTGTATCATTAGTTGAGCGCCTACAGCCCATAGACCGAACGCTGCCAGTGCTGCTATATATAACGCTGTACTTTTTATTACTGCTTTGCGCTGTGCTGCTTTGCGTCGCTTGCTCATTGTAGTAGTTCCTGTTTGTTTGTCTTGATGGGTTCAGTATAGCTCACCAGGGTATAGAGTCAACATAAAAGCAAGCCAGATTAAGACCAATTAGTTATAAGCATATAACCCAATAGCATAACTGTATTGCTGCCATAGTATAAGGAGAGGGCGCGCGCGAATACTACAAAGAGACTGGGGAGTCAAACATTAACGTGACCAGACCAGGCTATCGAGTCACACTAATAAATAGGCAAAGCATTGACGGGGTGGCTGTGCAGTGTTAGGTGGTCTAGACAGTACCCACTACCACACTCTCTCTTGACTGTACAGAATCTCTGGTGACTATAAAGCCTCTACTGGTCACACTCTAGGCTAGACAGACTGAGGTGGGTATGCTAGAGGGGGCGGGGAGGGCTGCGTAGCTGCGGAGATTGTTACTGTACCCGCCTAGATACAAAATAGGGCTAAATTAGACTAAAAAGCAGCATAGTTATAACATATAGCTATATAGGCTAAGTTGTTGATAGCAAAGGGCTATAGCGGCGACTGCGGAGACGCTGTTATGGCTGAGAATCCGCCTGTTAAGGAACAGGGGAGTGTTACCAAAAGTAACATAACAGCCTCTAGAGAACATTAACAGTAAATAACCTCTGAAATAGCTTGACATTTGTTAAAAAATATGCTATAATAACTATATAGATTGAAAAGAGTTACTTTAATGCCCTTTAGTACGTTTTAGTGTCCTACAGGGGGTCTGAAAGGTCAGCTACTAGTAGTTGTACTTTAATCTTTGCTAAAGGGTTAGAAAGCAACTCTGCTCAGTCTCTATAGACTAGAATCTCTAAAGAGGCAATTCAGTGGCAAAGATAGGAAGACCTAAGAAGGCAGATGTTAAGGCTGTTACCAAGGGTAGCCGTAGAGGCGTAGGAAGACCTAAAGGTGACGCTTCCATCATCAATGACTACAAAGCAAGGATGTTAGCCTCGCCTAAGAGTAGGAAGGTGTTAGACAGCATTCTCAATGCCGCGTTAGATGATGACCACAAGAATCAAGCAGCAGCATGGAAGCTCTGCATGGACAGGTTGTTGCCTGTTAGTTATTTTGAGAAGGATAAGGCCAGCGGAGGCAAGAGTGCCATCAACATCTCCATTACAGGTGTTGGCGGTGAAACCACTGTTATCTCTGGCAGCGAAGAACCCATAGAAGGGGAGTATACTGATGTATAACATCAATGAAGACTTAGACTATTTTACCAAGGAAGAGTTTGCTTGTCAGTACACTGGCGAGAATGAGATTAGTGACAGGCTGTTGCTGAAGTTGGATTTGTTACGTGCTAGGTGTGGTTTCCCCTTTGTTATCACGAGTGGTTATAGAAGTAAAGACCACCCCATAGAAGCTAAAAAGGAGACACCAGGAACTCATGCCCAAGGCATTGCAGCAGACATTAAAGTTACAGACGGTATACAGCGGTTTAAGATTGTTGAGGAGGCTATCAAGATGGGCTTTTCAGGAGTTGGAGTTGCTAGTAGCTTTGTGCATGTTGACATCCGCGACCTTGACGGTAATGAGTCTCCTGTAATGTGGACGTACTGATATGGCAAAACTAACGAACGAAGAGAAAGCACTTCGTATATCTCGACAAACAGGGCTAGACTATACAAATGTCTTGCAAGGTTTGCAGATGGCAGACATAGAGTTTCAGATGGCTGTTGCTCCTTACTCAGGATACGAAGGCCCTGTTGATCCTAGTATTGCTCGTTATCATTCTTTACCTGAAGGTACTCAGTCAGGACTCTTGGGTTTTTCAACCCCCTCAGAAGCTGCAAATCATTATATATCCGCAGCTAGTTTTGGCGCTGGAGGCGATGAGATTATGGTTCCAGCAGAACCTGGCACAGTCAACGTAATAGGAGCTAAGGGAGCCACCCCTGCTACATGGGCGCACGAGTATAGCCATCAGTTAGAAAAAGACAAAAGCCTCTATAAAAAAGCTAAGTCTAGTGGTAGTATGGATGCTTATTTAGCTTTTACAAAGTTTGGTTCAAAAAACGCACAAGAAGTAGGTCAGCGTGTTTTAGACATAAGAAGTGCTCAAAACATGGATGATGTTTCTACCGCTGTTAATTATATAGCAAAAGAAGAGATTAAAAGCTTAGAGTCACAGATAGATAAAGCTTTTTCAGAAGACGATGTTGAAGAGGCTCGTAGACTCCTTAATAAAAGTAACAGCATTACAGAAAACATTATTAACAACCCTACTGATCAAAGCATAACAGATTATATTAAAACAAGCCTAAGTGACGTTAATACAGAATACGACAAAATAGGCGCGTTTAAGTCTAACTTGTTTAAAAAGATTGTAAGCAGTAAAGACGACAAAGAACAGAAAGCTAAAGCAGCTAAGACATTTAAGGAATCCCTTGACTGATTTAGCAGTTGAGCTGTTACCTTGGCAGCAAGAAGTCTGGGAAGACACTACACGCTTTAAAGTAGTAGCTGCGGGTAGACGTACAGGTAAAAGTAGACTAGCTGCTTGGCGGTTGATCATCAGTGCCTTGTCTGAGAAGAAAGGTCAGGTGTTCTACGTTGCCCCTACACAGGGTCAGGCCAGAGACATTATGTGGCAGTTGCTACTGGAACTAGGCCATGACGTTATAGCGTCAGCACACGTTAACAACCTACAGATTAAGCTAGTCAATGGCTGCACCATCTCTCTGAAGGGCGCTGACAGACCTGAGACCATGCGTGGTGTCAGCCTGAAGTTCCTGTGTATGGATGAGTACGCAGACATGAAGCCAGAGGTTTGGGAGCAAATCCTGAGACCTGCGTTGGCGGATCAGAAGGGTGATGCGTTGTTCATTGGTACGCCTATGGGCCGCAACCACTTCTATGACTTGTACACATACGCTAGTGTGTCTGATGACCCTACGTTCAAGGGCTACCACTTCACTAGCTACGACAACCCACTACTAGACCCTGAAGAGATTGAAGCAGCTAAAGGCTCTATGTCAGCCTTCTCATTCCGTCAGGAGTTTATGGCATCCTTTGAGGCGCACGGTAGTGAACTCTTTAAAGAAGAACATGTTAGATTCAGTGAGGAAGAACCTTCTGATGGTAATTATTACATTGCTGTCGATTTGGCAGGATTTGCAGATGTACAGAAAGTCACTACTAAAACCAAAAGACTTGACCAGACGGCAATTGCTGTGGTTAAAGCGGGCGTCGAAGGCTGGTGGGTTGCTAATATCATACATGGCCGTTGGGGCGTCGAAGAGACTGCCAGACGAATCTTTGAAGCAGTCAGAGACTACCAACCAGTAGCCGTAGGTATTGAGAAGGGTGCGTTAAAGAACGCTGTCCACCCCTACCTGAACGATATAATGAAGAAGAACCAGACATTCTTTAGGGTGGAAGAGCTAACACACGGCAACAAGAAGAAGACAGATAGGATCGTGTGGGCACTACAAGGCCGCCTAGAACACGGTAACTTAACACTGAACAAAGGTAAGTGGAATACTCAGTTCCTCGATGAGTTGTTCCAGTTCCCTAATCAATTAGTCCACGATGACTTGATAGATGCTCTTGCATATATAGACCAGTTAGCTAAGGTCTCTTATGCTTTTGACTACGAGGAAGAGGACTACGAATTCCTAGACAAATACGCAGGCTACTAACTATGGAACTAGAAGGCAACGACAACTTCGCTACAGAGCAGCACCTAGAGAACTGGGTAATTGAAAAGTGTGACTCATGGCGTGACCACTTTGAAGCTAACTACTCACAACGCTTTGAAGAATACTACCGTCTCTGGCGTGGTCAGTGGTCTCCACAGGATCGCACACGAGACACTGAACGCTCTAAGATTATATCTCCTGCGCTACAACAGGCTGTTGAGTCTTCAGTAGCAGAGCTAGAGGAAGCTACCTTTGGCCGTGGCAAGTGGTTTGACATTAAAGATGATGTCTACGATCAAGACCCTAACGACATTGCTTTGCTGCGTAACGCGCTAGAGCAAGACTTTAAAAAGAACATGGTACGTAAGTCAGTGGCTGAGTGTCTAATCAACGCTGCTGTATTTGGTACAGGCATTGCTGAGATTGTCCTAGAAGAAGAAAAAGAGATGAAGCCTGCTACACAGCCTGTAATGGGTGGTGAGCTTACAGCCGTAGGTGTTAACATACAAGATCGTACATGCGTCAAGCTACGACCTGTAATGCCACAGAACTTTCTAATTGATCCAGTAGCTACAGACATCCAGTCTGCGCTGGGTTGTGCAGTAGATGAGTTTGTGTCAGCTCACTCAGTAGAGCAGCTACAGGAAAGCGGTGTGTACCGTGACGTACCGTTAGAGCTGGCATCTACAGACTTTGACATTGAACCAGACCAAGAGCTTACTCAGTTTGAAGATGACAAAGTTAGACTGACTAAGTACTACGGCCTTGTTCCTCGCCACCTACTAGACAAGTCAATGAAAGAACCAGACTCAGAAGAAGAAGTTGTAGAGCTTGGTGACGAAGAAGATGATTCCTATTATGTAGAGGCTGTTGTTGTTATTGCTAACGGCGGTGTCTTGCTAAAGGCATCTAAGAACCCATACATGATGGAAGACCGTCCTGTCGTAGCATTCCCATGGGATGTCGTTCCTAGCCGCTTCTGGGGTCGAGGAGTATGTGAGAAAGGCTACAACAGTCAAAAGGCGTTAGACACAGAACTACGCGCTCGTATAGACGCTCTAGCACTGACTATACACCCAATGATGGCTATGGACGCTAGTCGTATGCCTCGTGGTGCTAAGCCTTCCATACAGCCAGGTAAGACCATCCTAACCAACGGCAACCCTGCTGAGATTCTACAGCCCTTCAACTTTGGTAATGTTAACCAGATTACCTTTGCACAGGCCCAGGCGTTGCAGACTATGGTACAGACAGCTACAGGCGCTATTGACAGTGCTGGTATCTCTGGCTCTATCAACGGCGATGCTACTGCTGCTGGTGTATCTATGTCACTAGGCGCTATCATTAAGCGTCACAAGCGTACACTGATCAACTTCCAAGAAGCATTCCTTATTCCTTTTGTTACTAAGGCTGCCTGGCGCTACATGCAGTTTGAACCTGAGCTGTATCCAGTTGCTGACTACAAGTTCCACACTTCTAGCTCACTAGGCATCATTGCTCGTGAGTACGAAGTAACGCAGCTTGTTCAGTTGTTACAAACTATGTCACCAGACACGCCAATGTATCCTAAGCTGGTTATGTCTATCATTGACAACATGAACCTGTCTAACCGTGAAGAGCTTATTGCTACTCTTGAGCAAGCTAACCAGCCTAACCCAGAAGCACAACAGGCTCAGCAGGCCGCACAGCAAGCTCAGTTGCAGTTCCAGTCGTCACAAACTGCTGCACTTAACGGCCAAGCCGCTGAGTCGCAAGCTAGAGCGCAGAAGATTGCAGTGGAAGCACAGGCTATACCGCAGGAACTGGAGATTGACCGCATCAAAGCTGTAACTACTAACCTAACCAAGGGTGATGCAGACGATAAAGAGTTCCAGAAGCGTCTAGAAATCTCTAAACAACTACTCAAGGAGCGAGAAGTAGCAGTAAAAGAGGGTAATGTTGCTCAACAAGCAGCTCCAGCGCCTGCTCCTGCACCTCAAGCACCACAATTACAAGGAATGATGCCTAATGGTCAGCAATAAAGACTTAGAACACGTAGTAGCTCAAGTAAATGTACAGTTTGAGGAGCTTTTTAAGAAGATTGCACAACTTGAGAAACAAATGGAGGCTAAGAATGCCAGCAAAAAAAGACCCAAGACTAGCTAGAGCTGGAGTCAGTGGATACAATAAGCCGAAGCGTACCCCTAACCACCCAAAGAAAAGCCATGTTGTCGTGGCAAAAGAAGGTGACAAAGTCAAGACGATTAGGTATGGAGAACAGGGGGCAAAGACCGCAGGAAAACCTAAAGCGGGAGAGTCCGAAGCAATGAAGAAGAAACGTGCTAGTTTTAAAGCACGACACGGCAAGAACATTGCCAAAGGTAAAATGTCAGCAGCTTACTGGGCTGATAAGTCTAAGTGGTAATAACAGGAGAATACTATGCCATACGGTAAAGGTACATACGGTAGTAAAGTAGGTCGTCCACCTGCAAAGAAAAAAGCAAAGCCTAAGAAGAAGCCAGTTAAGCGATGAAGGGACAGACACACGGTGGCAAGGGAAGTACCCAACGGAAGACAGATCAGAAGAAGTTTTCTGCTAATTGGGATGCCATATACAACAAATCTACACAGAAGTCAAGTAAAAAGACAAATAAAGCTTGACTTTCTTATGCTTTTATGTTATAATAACTGTGTAAAACTAATATAAACAACACTGTCCTAATAGGAGAAACAGTATGATCGACAAAGACCTTGAGCTATATTACCGCAACATTAGAAACATGTTTGGAACAGATGGCTGGAAACAGCTACTGGAAGACTTGAAAGCTAATGCTATGGTGATCAACTCAGTAGAAGCTGCAAAAGATAATGAAGACCTTCACTTCCGTAAAGGCCAACTCGCTGTCATAGCTAACCTACTGAACCTAGAAGCTCAAATCGACGCAGCAGAAGAACAAGCAATGCAAGAGGAAGAAGAAGTAGAAGAAGCTGCCTAATGAGGGCTATCTACGAGTATCGCTGCGAACATGGACACACGAATGAACGCTACACAGATTCAGAGTGTACCCATATACCTTGTTTAGACTGCGATAAGATTGCAACAAGAATTGTAAGTGCTGTGCGAAGTAAGTTAGACCCGCTATCTGGCGATTTTATGGGTGCTACTAGACAGTGGGAAAAGAACAGAGCACAGAAACTACAGCAAGAGCGCAAGGCCAACTCCTAACCGAAGCCCTGCATAATACACCTCCATAATGAGAATACTCACGGAGTTTAATAATGGCAACACTAATAGACGAGCGTCCTGAAGACGTTGAAACTGAAGAAGAAGTAAGTCAAATTCAAGAGGAACCTCAAGTAGAGGAGACTCCTCAAGAAGAAGAAATCCCTGACAAGTACAAAGGAAAGTCAACGGCTGAGATTGTACGGATGCACCAGGAGGCTGAGAAGTTACTAGGCCGCCAAAGCAGCGAAGTAGGGGAACTTCGGTCAGTAGTAGACAACTACATACAGACACAACTCGACACCAACACCCCAGCAACCCAAGAACCTGAAGAAGATATAGACTTTTTCTCTGATCCCGACAAGGCAGTCGAGAGAGCTATTAAGAATCATCCTTCAATCAAAGCTGCTGAAGCACAAACTCAGCAGTACAAGCAGCAAACAGCGCAGTCTCACTTGCAACAACGTCATCCTGACATGCAAGAGATTCTACAAGATGGTAAGTTTGTTGAGTGGATTAAGGGATCAAAGATTCGTACACAGCTCTTTGCACAGGCAGACACGCAGTACGATTACGAAGCTGCTGATGAACTCTTCACTACGTGGAAAGAACGTCAACAGGTAGTAGGACAGACTGTAGCCAATGAGAAGGCTAGTCGTAAAACCGCAGTTAAGAACGCCTCAGCAGGCAATGCTAAAGGTAGCGGTGAAGCAGCAAGTCGTAAAGTTTATAGACGCTCAGACATTATTAAACTAATGCAGACCGACCCTGATAGGTATTTGTCTTTGTCTGACGAGATCATGCAAGCATACCAAGAAGGGAGAGTCAGAAACTAAATCTCTTTAAGGAAGTATTATCATGGCTACATCAGTATATCCCAATATGGGCGGAGCAGTAGACAACACTAGCGCCGCTAAGTTTATCCCAGAAATCTGGAGTGACGAAGTAATTGCTGCGTACAAGAGCAATCTTGTAATGGCTAATCTCATCAAGAAGATGAGCATGACTGGCAAGAAAGGTGATACCATTCACGTTCCTAAGCCTACTCGTGGTTCAGCTCACGCTAAAGTTGCAGAGACTGCCGTAACTATCCAGAACTCTGTTGAGTCAGAAGTTCTGATCAACATCAACAAGCACTTTGAGTTCTCTCGTCTGATTGAAGACATCACCGAAGTACAGGCTCTCGCTTCACTGCGTCAGTTCTACACAGGTGACGCTGGCTACGGTCTGGCAAAGCAGGTTGACAATGATCTGTTTGCTCTGGCTAAGTCTTTCGGCGATGGCGATGGTTCTAGCTACGTTAACTCTGGTTCTTTCCAGATCAACACTACCTCTGGTGCTCTTGAAGCGTATGACGCTGACGGTACTGCTGACATTGGTGCATTCTCTGACGCTGCGTTCCGTGCGCTGATTCAGAAGATGGACGATGCAGACGTTCCTATGGACGGTCGTAGCTTCGTTGTACCACCCTCACTACGTAACGCTATCATGGGTATTGATCGCTACACTTCTACTGACTTTGTTAATGGCAAAGGCGTAGAGACTGGCAAGATTGGTAACCTGTACGGCGTTGACGTATATGTTTCTACTAACGTACCTACTCTTGAAGCTAACGTTCGTGGCGCTCAGTTGATCCACAAGGACACCAATGTTCTTGCAGAGCAGCAGGCAGTACGTTCACAGACCCAGTACAAGCAGGAATTCCTAGGAACCCTGTACACTGCTGATACGCTTTACGGTTGTCAAGTAATGCGTCCAGAAGCAGGCTTCACCCTAGCTGTACTTTAAAGCTAAACTGGGGGATTCTTCGGAG
>Ga0206130_10003506_pt1 | contig 20370 bp, 21 predicted proteins | sample Helgoland_Spring_9_FD_148637 | JGI IMG/M metagenome (GOLD analysis project Ga0206130, IMG submission 148637) | Pelagic subsurface seawater microbial communities from Kabeltonne, Helgoland, North Sea - Helgoland_Spring_Bloom_20160512_1 | ecosystem: Environmental > Aquatic > Marine > Epipelagic ... | reverse complement strand
CGGCGATCTTGGGAGAAGTAAGGGCATAGTTCACCCAGTTTTTTGCTACTTTACCGCCAGTGAAGAAACAGTACTTAGGTTTTTCATTTGCTTCACAACTAGCGTCAAAGCCAATAGGCTCAAATTTACCTATAATCGGGTTGTAATAAAAGTTGATGTCATCCCACTCAAGGCAATGTTCTGCGTTCCAAAGTCTACATAAAGCAAAGAATTTACCTAGTTTTTCTGAATCAAAAAGCTCTTCAGGTTTAATCTTTTCTACTTGAAGGTCTCTAAGGAGATTAACTGCTGTTGTCTTTTGGCGAGCAAGAAGAGGGTTCTTGTTCAATCTTCCATCATTTAGGGCACTACTTGAAGCACTTCGGTATATACTGTTCCACTCGAGATTGGAAGGGTCGTGATAAAAGTCTGACCACATCAGTTCCTCTTCTAAAGAGACGACAACACCTTCTCTACGATTGTTTGCTTCAATAAATTCTTTTGAAACATACTCCTCGATGGCATAAATCCCCATACCTTTGCCATTGATAGAAATATTCACGAAATCATACCGGACCCCGATTAATCCTTCTTGTCTAAGTGACTTTAAAAACAGCCACTCATAAGTATGATTTCTTGTAACGGGATTTTGGAGGGAAAATCTACTTATACCTGAAACCAGATCATTTTTCTTCATTTTCACTCTAAGCGACCACTTGGAAGTCGACCAATGATCAGGTAGGTCGCCCTTGAGTCGCACCTCACAAGACTTTACTTGATTTGAATCGGTAATGAACGCTTTAACATAATCATCGTTGCTTGCCACCAATCGTTCATTATGCACAGCTTCTGCTCTTATTTGCTCGATCTTCTTCAGGTCAGCAAAACTAATATCCAAGGATAGTGTTTTAAGATCATTCAATTCTCCAAAACTAGGAAGGAATTCTGATTGAGCAAAAAACAGTACTTTAGCCTTAAAGAAACCAGGAATATTTTTCCAGCCAAGATAAATCCCTACAAGTAGAGAAATAAACAACCACACAAATATCTTAAAAGAAGTGAACCTTTTAATATGTGATTTTTTTGATATTTTTAAATCGATCCGCATCTTTTATTCAACGGGGATTGAAGAGTCATCCAGTAGGGTAAATCGACCAGATGGGTATTCTTCATCAAAAAGTGAGGAAAATTGGGATAATTTGCTTCTGTTCTCGAAGTTAATTAATGCGACAATCAAGAAAAGGTTTTGATCTTGATGGATCTTGCGGATTTCAATGGTAGGGCAGACTTTTGACATTGAATTTAAGATCTGATCAATATGGGCATTCGAATCTTTATTTCTGGGAACTTCAACAGTCATCAGTAAGTTACCATTTGACTCGTTTCTTCTTTTGAAAAGAAAACTGCTGATCGATATGAAGCCCAAAACTGCTGGTATTGAAATCACTGCTACCTCTCTTTGATCCGCTCCAAGTGCTAAGCCGAGAGCAATCGCAAGGAATATATATGCTAGCTCCTCAGGTTCTTTAATTGGAGTTCTGAAACGGACAATTGAAAGTGCACCAACTAGTCCCAAGGACAGGGCGAGTGATGATTTTACAACAGAGATAACCAGAAGAGTTGTAAGGCAAATTACTGGTAGTACAAAAGCAAGTTCTTGTCGTAAGACTTTCTTTTTGGCTCTCAGGGAATAATGCCAACCGATAATAGAAGATAGGATCGCACCTAGCGCCATATTGTAGACCAATGATTCTAGGGATATTACAGGTAGGTCGATTGTGGGAATTTGATTCATAGTCAATGTTTCAGTTTAGGTAGGTTTCGGCTTATAATTTCAAGGATCGTTTGCAACATAATTTCTTCCATGCACTTCATATGTTCTTTGCAAGTTTCGTACCCTTCGTGTATCCAGCATGGGCTACATTGCGAAGTGCTGCCCAAGTTGACATTTGTAGAATACCCAAAGCAAGCTACGGGGCGGGAACCACCGAAAATAATGGTGCTAGGAATGTCTAATCCCTTTGCGATGTGCATAAGTAAACTGTCAGGTCCTATAAAATAATTGGCGTTCGAGAGTATAGCAGCGGATTCTCGCATCGATAATTTGCCGGCATATCGAATCACACCTTCGAAGATGGGTTCTCTGTCGTCTCCCAATAGAATGATGGAAAAGTTAGTTTTTAGATTTTGCACTAACCCCAACCAATTTGCTTCAGGCCAGTTTTTAACTGGTTCTTTGCTCTTGGTGCAAATAGCCAAAATGGGTTTATCAAACTGATTGGTTTCCTGCTTTGCCCAATCTTTTTCCTCCTCGCTCAGGTAGAAGGTAGCGTTGTAATCATATTTATCTATCCCGAGCCTGAACATGTTGTGCTCGATGATATTTTGGCTCTTTTCCTTGCGAACGATTAGTTCCCAATAGGTGGAGTCGAAAGAATAAAAGGTTTCGGGTTGATTGATTGTATCAATGAGTGGGTCGAGGCGGATCAGTTCGGGGTGTGGGGTGATGCAGTTAATCTTCAAATTTGGATAGTTCTCCTTAATGCAGCGGATGACATTTGCAGTTATTAGTGCGTCCCCTGGTGCACCTAAGCGATCGATCACGGTAAGCCATTTTCTTTTTTTGTTAAGGAACGGCAAAAGAGATTGCAGACGAGAATTTCGAAACCATCTGAATTTTGACCAAAGTTTAAGGGGATAAGATCGGTAGAATGGGTAAAGCAGGGGAGTGAGTTCCTTTTTCCCTCCTGGGGTTTCTCCATAATCCTTCAATTTTGAAAGTTAAGATTTTGAGCAAGGAAAAGACCGACTTCTCCATCCCGACCAACGGCTTTATGTGCTGAACTAGACTTAACTATTTCAAAGCCAATTTCTATGAGTTTCTTTTCAATCTGTGGAAAATCTCCGCCGCCTATATGCCAGCTATGCCACTCCGTCACGAGAAACTTGGAATTTTTCAAAAGAGAGGAGTAGTGAATAAGGAAATCCCACTCTGCGCCTTCAAGATCGCACTTGATTAGATCGAAAGATTGCTCATTTAGATTTAACTCACTTGAGAGGGGGAGAGTTTTTACTTCATAGCTGCAATCTGCGGAGGAGGTGGGAAATAAAGATCCACCCATAAAAGGGCGTTCAAAAAATGGAGTTTGTTCTTCCTTTGGGTTGCCTACGGCAGCTTGTAAATATTGGAACCTACCTCCCAATTTTGGATATTGAGCCATTTTTTCTAGAGATCTTTGGCATCTTTGGGAGGGTTCTACCATCAGAGAATGGATTTCGTCCTGCGGTCTCTTGGATTGAAGCCAAAGGCTGAAATAGCCGTAGTGGGCACCAAGATCTAAGAGGTTTGTAATGGGTTCATCGGGAATAAAATCTGCGTACTCCTGTTGAATGAATATTTCTGAAAAAGAGTCGTAGGCATCATTCTCCCAAAGGTGAGCCCAGTAATTGTTGCCCAAGGGAATGGAATGATGAAACTCGTGAAAGTAATCAAGGCGAAGGTGGGCCAACATAGCGCTACGAAAAGCAGGGATTTTAAGAAGGTTGGACCAAAGAGTCTTCAATTAAAGGAAAGTATGTTTCTAAGTTTTCTTCTGACGCAAACTGCGGAGAACTTTTTCTGGATCGTTGGGGAAACAGAGGCGAATTTCCTTATGCTTTCCTGATATTGGCTAATCAAAGTCTCCAGGTACTCTACCAACTTTGGTACCGATCGGTCATGGATGCGAAGACCCAGGTTGTTGGTCTCGAGTATTCTGTTTGTTGCAGTTTCCTTCGGTCCATAAGATAAGATCGGCCTGCCGGAGGCAATGAGCTCAGGCAGTTTAGTGGGAAAGGAGTAGCGATAGTGCCGGTGTTTCTCCTCCTTGAAGGAAGAGGGAATGATAAAGCAATGAGCTTTTTCCATGATTTCAAACTTCTTCTCAATAGGCATGACGATGCCATGATGGGTGAAGCCAGCTGAATGAATTAAATCTTCTAGGAAATCAGCGGGTTGCCTTTGCCCGTATAAATGAAATTCAATATAAGGATACTTTTCCCGAATTTGAGAGACCGATTCGAAAATGTCTTCGATGCAATCGCCGTGGAGGTGAGAAAAAAGACCGCCGATAAAGCATAATATAAATGGGTTTTGCTCACTAAATGGCTCATAGCTTGGCGAAGCGATTTCGGAACTTGTCTGCTCGGCTCCGTTGTGAAGGACTTCGATGTCTTTTCTCCCGAGAGTTCGTTCATACTTGGATTTCATTTCCTCGGTAATGCAAACGAGTTTGGATGCTCCTCGAAGGATATTGGCAGAGAATGGGCGTTCAAACTCTGGTGAATGATCTGCCAAATGGACAACCAAGGGGAGCTTACATTTCTTTGCTATCCAATGGGCGTACTTCATGCATTCGGGTGAGTATACGAAGGCATATACCGAAGAAAATTTTTCCGAAAGGTTCTTTTTTAACCATGATGACGAATACCCGCCCCGCCATTCTGGAATCTTCCCAGTCAAAAAAGAGAGAAGAAAGCGACCCGATGGATGATAGGGCACCTGAGCCAGCAAATATCCGAGCTTGTCGCCAAATTCTTTGAACGCTGCATCGGTATAAACCACACCATGTTCCATGTCCTTAAACATGCAGTCAAGAGTAACGCCAAAGCCGTTGGGAGTGCCTGGGGGAGTTTCAGTAACTAACAATAGTTTAGAGGACGGATGGCTCAATGAAAAATCAGGATCGACGCTTGTGTGCTTCCACGATTTGTTTAATGGAATCGCTTAAGGAGTGACGCAGGCAGAAAGTGGGGTAGTGAGATTTGATTTTCGTCAGGTCGCTGTAGTAGCAAATATGATCTCCGATTCGGTTGCCCTCTTGATATTCATACTTTTGAGAGATTCCCGAATGGCTTTCGCAAATTTCGAATGCCTCCAGAATCGAGCAGCTGTTCTCTTTGCCTCCGCCTAAGTTATATACCTCTCCGGAGCGTGGAGACTGTATAAATAAATCGATAAACTTTGCCACATCTTCCGAGTGTATGTTGTCCCGAACCTGCTTACCATTGTATCCGAATATCTTGTAGGTCGTACCATCCAGATTGCATTTAACCAAATAACTCAAGAAACCGTGTAACTCGACGCCAGAATGGGATGGACCGGTAAGGCATCCTCCTCGCAGGCAACAGGTTGCCATGCCAAAGTAGCGTCCGTATTCCTGTACCATGACATCTGCAGCGACCTTGGAGGCACCGAAAAGCGAATGTTTGCATTGATCGATAGAGAAAGATTCAGAGATACCATTTTCGTAGGCTGGGTCGGCATAATCCCAACGGGTATCCAGCTCATTGAGTGGGACCGAGTTTGGACCGTCTCCATAGACCTTATTAGTGGACATGTGTACGAAGGGAGAGTCCGTGCAAAATTGGCGGGTTGCCTCGAGCAAATTTAGGGTACCCACAGCATTTACATCGAAATCATCGAAGGGGATGGAGGCAGCCTTGTCGTGAGATGGTTGGGCTGCTGTATGTACTATAGCATCTGGCTTAATCGACTTTGTAAGATCAAGAACTTTTGCTCTGTCCCGAATGTCCAATTCATGGTGAGTAAAGTCGGTCAGGTTGTCCCTTAATTCCTTCTGCCTCCAAGAAGTGTCGCCTTGCGGGCCGAAGTACTCCATCCTTTGGTTGTTATCGATCCCGTGAATGCTATGTCCCTTGCCTGAGAAGTAGGTACATACTTCCGAACCGATTAAGCCTGAAGATCCAGTAACGAGAATTTTCATAACATGTAAAAAGCGAGCAAGGTTGGAGAGTTAGTTCATTATCAAGAGACGATTTCTTGAATGATTTCCATGTATTGCTTCCCAATTTCTTTGGAGGCGAAAAGTTGCTCGGCAAATTCTTTGGTCGAATTCCTCATATTTTTGTAGGATTTTGATTTAACAATCGAATGAAGCTCCTGAGCCATGAGTTGAGCGTTAATTTTCGGAACCAGCCAGCCGCTCTTGTCTGGAACTACCATCTCGGGAAGTCCTCCGGTCTGAAAGGCCAAAATAGGGGTGCCTGCACTCATGGCTTCGGCTACTGTGTTGGGAAGGTTATCTACTGGAGCTGGATGTAGGACAAGATCGGCAGCATTATAAGCGATTTGCATGGTTATTTCGTCCTGAATAAACCCTAATGAATAGATATTTTCCTTATGATGCGCTATCGAGTCAGTAGTTCGGCCAATAAGTAGAAAATTAACATCCTCAAATTTAGAATGTAAGACTTCTTTGAGAATATTTCCTCCTTTTCTTTCCTCTTCCAAGTTTCCAGCAATGCATAAGACAAGAGGTTTTTCAGTGCTAATTCCCAAAGCCTGTTTGCATGCACCCTGATAACGACTTACAAAATAAGAGTTGGGGACTGGATTATGAATGGTTTTGACTAAATGATCTGACCAGGATGAAGATTTTGCCTGCCTATTCATCCATTCTGATGGGGTAACCGCAAACAAAGGAAACCTTGTATTTTGTTTGGAAATAGAATCCCAATGAGATTTCAATCGCAACTTTTCCTTATCACTTGGTAGCGATGAATGCGAAGGATAATAAGATCCAAGAAAACTGGAACAATCATGAAGCGTCCAGGAAGTAGGGCAATAATTGGATGCCAATCTAACAATCTCCAAGGGCCACCCCGCACCATGAATATTATGAAACATACAGAATTTGGGATTGTGCCTTTCTAAAATTAAAGACATCTGCCGTATGTACCCTTTCAAGTAAATAAGTCTCAAAAAAGCGGTTAGTTGAAGAGATTTAAAAAGATTTAAAAATGACTTCGTTCTTCTTCCTAATGTTAGAGAGTGTCCAGGAGAGGGAGTGTCCGAAGAAATGCGACTAACATGGTTTCCTTGTGCGGTTAGTGCTTCGGAGATACGAAAAGCTGCAATCGATGCACCACCCGTATAATGAAAATCAGAAACTTCTAAAATTTTCATTTACGGCATAAATATTAATTTGCATGGAGTAAGTACCCCTATAATCAAAACTCTTAAAATTAACCGATCCAACGGTGTCCACCTTATAGCGAAACCCTTGTTCCCTGAGCAATTGGCATGTGTGTTCGAGGAGTTCAGGTTCCTTTTCTTCAACATGGAGTTCCAAAAAGAGATGCTCTACATTTTTCAGATTTTCGACTATCGAGGGAAGAACAAATTTTTCAGCTCCCTCGATGTCTATTTTTAGCATATTTACTTGGGTTTGAAGATAATCAGAAAGCCTTACAGTACTTACTGATTGTTTCCCCTGATTGAGTAATCTCCCGCCATCCGCTCCATCAGGTTGGAATGATAACTTTTTTTCTTCTATCCATACTGCCTTATTGTGAATTTCAACTTCGGATGGATCAAAGGAACGGGTGTTTTCTTTGAGAACTGAGAAAATATCTAAATCTGGTTCAAAGGCGATAATTCTAGAAGAAGGAAAAATGCTTTTAAAATAGCATACGCTTACTCCTACATTAGAACCACAATCTAGGATCAATGGGTTAGATCTATCTGTATTGAAAGAAAGAATATTATTTCGATAAATCTCTATGAATTGATTGATAAATGATTCACTATCAATAAATCGGAAATTAGGATGAATCAGGTTGGTTTCTCCGGTTTTGAATCTCCCGAGTCTTGAAATTTTCGATAATTCATAATCTACATCCAAAGAAGCGAAACCTAGTGTTCGCTTGATATTATCAACTAATTTTGGATTTAGTATGGATCGAATACAGCTTGAAAAGAACATTCTGATTAAGTTATCCGCCCCAAGAAGATTCTAAGCTTAGGAAAAATATTTGAAGATGACTCGCTTGCTTTATCTTTTAACAATAACAAGATTCCGATCAAAAGCCTGACAAAATCAAAAGGAATAGAGAAAAACGATTTGGAGAACCCAGAGTATTGGTATTCTCTCAGCCCAATGGGTGATGAATGTAACCCCCATTCATTACTATTTTCACAATAGTTGAGTCCTTCAAATTTAGGCTCATTCTTTTTTCTTGGTGTCGCTGCACCATTCCGGTCCTTGTATTCGGTAAGATTAGAATAATGTTCCAAGTGATAAAAATTATATCCCACAAATTTACTGAATTCGACAACTTTGTGCTTTTGCCTTAAGCGAAGTGCTAAGTCTCCCTCCATCCATCCCCAGTAGATGAGTCTTTCATTGTAGCCCTGGGTTGCCTTCCAAATATCTTGGTGAAAGATCATGATTCCTACTGGGCTATGCCAAAATTCTTTTCCCCAATCAGTAGCTGACTCCAACTTCAGTAAACTGGAAAACATCTTTATGAAGAAAGAGATCAGTGATCGCGGCAGTGAAAGCCTACTGATACGATAGGGAACGCTTTTCCTCTCCACAAAAAGAAAGGAATCAGCCAAGTCCAATTCATCCGTTGGATTGTTTTTGTGTAATTGCTCGAAGTTGCGGAAAAAATCGGCTCCGACGACGGTGTCGTTATCAATTCTTCCAATGTATTCTCCACTTGATCTGCGAGCAGCTGCATTAATAGCAATAACCTCCGGGAACTTACTGTCTTTTTGCTCTACAGCAGCAATATAAGGGGGTACATGAACGAACTTTACTCTATCTTTTGCTTCAGGAACCAAATTAAGCACCTCGAATAAGGGAACCTCGCTACCCCAGTCAGAGACAACAATCTCGAGTTTATCCAAAAATTTAGCATCTTTCGCATTAAGCAAAGCAAGATTAATCGAAGTCTCTAAACGCCACCTCGAATTGCCCATGTAGGAGTCGTTGCGGGAGCAAAGAATGAGTGAAATTAGAGGATTATTCAAAAGCATAACTAATTAATTCCCTTTAGTTATTTTGTGTATAAAAGGATTAAAGAATTTGCTGAACTCAAATTCTTTAGAAAAACATTTCAGCGCATTCGAACTGTAAAATTTATAATTTTCGTTTATTTTAGAAACCAATGAAGGAATCTCTGAAAGTTCATCGAATACAAGTCCAAACTCATATTTTCTAATCAGTTCTCTAAGGTCATTCAAATTAGAACAAATGACTGGTTTTCCGAAAGCAAGATAGTCTGCAAGTTTTCCTGATGCCTTTGCTATATTCTGCCAAGAACAACCATATTCTGATGGATTGTAAATTACTAATCCAATGTCGCATGATTGAATCAGTTCATCTAATTGATTATAGGGTACTGGGTTTAAAGACAGATAAAGTTTTTTTGATTTAAGTTCTCTGATCCTACTAATGTAAGGGTCATCATTGTCTCTTTTGGCTCTTTCATGAAAAACTAATTCTGTATTTACATTCCAATCTAGAGATGACTTTGCTAAGTTGTATGAGTCCATGACATCATGAATCCAACCAAGATGTAGCAAAATAGTAGTTTCCTTACTTATTCTGAAAGTTTTATTGAAGTAATTTTGCCTCTCGATCTTATTAGTTTTGAGTCGAGAATGTGGAATATAAAAGCAATCAACCGTATCTGTACCTGTTTTTTTTAAATTAGTAATGAGATCTAATCTTTCTTTCGATTGTGAGATGATAGAAATTATATTTTTGAGAGCATGAAATTCTATCTTGTGCAAGAATCTGTCTAGCAAATCAATCTTGCTGTATGATGAGATTTCAAGGGACCAAAATATCATTTCAAATCTCTTCCTCAATACAGTTTTGTAAATATATGCACTGATGAGAGTAATTGAATCAATACATATTAAGGGACTATCTTTAATTACCGAATCATTTCTTCGAATTAGATATAAAATCCAAAGTATTTCTTTAACCTTTGAAAAACTTTTTCGAAGATTTAGTAAATTATATTTAATAGTAAAATATAGATTGATCTTAAGTTTATTAATTATTTTCTCGATATGAGTAACGAGCAACGAATTATTTTGCTCTTTTATTTCATATATCCTGCCGATTTTATCGAACCGACTAATTAACCGATAGTTAACATTTATAAACTTAGGATAATCGGGGAAACTTGATTTAAAAAAGAATCCAATGATGTTCGATTTAATTTTATTGTTATCTGTTATTGATAAGGCATTGATCAAGCTAGGATAACTCCCTAGATAGTCTTCAGCGAAGAGAAAGTTTATTTGTTTTTGTTTCTTCATTAAATGAAGCAAATTACTTGAACATAATTTGTTTTATCGATTTTGATATTTCTTCAACAACACTTTCATCTAGATTTAAACCGCTTGGTAAATATAGCCCGTATTTAGTAATCTTTTCTGAGTTGGGAAAATTGTTCTCCGCTTTTGAACCAATTTGAAGTGCTGGTTGAAGATGCATCGGATAAAAGAATGGTCTTGTACCAATTCCTTGTTCAGCCAATTTAATCATCCACCACTTGGCATCCTTAGATTCATTTTTAGAGATAACGCCAAATACCCAGTAAATATTTTCGCAATAATCGGTTCGAGCTAGAGGTAGGGTTAAGGTTTCACTTCCTTCAAGATGTTCATGATACATCCTACCAATTTCTCTTTTCTTCTCCAAGGTTTGTGGGAGCCTTTCGAGTTGCGCCACACCGACGGCAGCCTGGAGATTACTCATACGGAAGTTCCAACCAATTTCTTGGTGCACAAAACGATCTGTCTTTCCAAAGCAAAGATTTCTAAGTCTTTTACATCTTTGGGCTAATTCATCGCCGTTAACCAGCACCATGCCTCCTTCGCCTGTGGTGATGTGCTTGTTTGGATAAAAGCTCAAGGTGCTGATGTCTCCAAAACTTCCACATGGTAGACCTTTGTAGGTTTGGCCAATTACCTCTGCCGCGTCTTCAATTACCTTTAATTTATATTTCTTAGCAATTTCGAGGAGCGGGTCCATATCCACTGTGATTCCATAGATATGGACTGCCATGATTGCTTTGCTTCGTTCAGTGATAAGTGGCTCAATATCTTCCACCTTCATATTCCATGTGAGCGGGTCCGCATCGACATAGACAGGAGTTGCTCCAGCCCTAACAACAGCTAGCGCACAGGAGATAATTGTAAAGGTTGGCATGATTACCTCATCTCCTTTACCAATTCCAATTGCTTTCACAGCCAATTCAAGAGCCGCGCTGCCATTGCTCACAGCAAATGCATGTTCTCGGTTACATAAATTGGCCATTCCATTTTCCAGTTTTTCGATAAACGGGCCTTCGGATGATATCCAACCTGTATCAATGCACTCCTGGAGGTATTTCTTTTCGTTTCCGCTTAGGTCGGGCTCGTTTACTGGTATGAACTTGCTCAGCTTAGAATTAGTTCTTTTGTAAAACTGTGCATACTCCCCAAGTTTCTTTGCTGGAGGTATGCCCAGTCACCCATTCCTCGGAGTGCAATAGAGTGAATCCGGTTTGATATGCAAATTTTTCGATTTCATCAGTTTCAAAGGCCCGCATTTCATGAGTTTCTTTAATCTCAGAAATGTGACTACTTTTTAAATCTTCCACAAAAGTTTGGTAGTTTACCTGAACAATATTTTGCTCCCGAAAATACTCTGGCTCGGCAATTCGGGTAATTGCAAGTTGATTGTTGCTAACTCGTTTTACACGCAGGGTCGGGCCAACGTGCCAAACAGCAGGAGCGTACCAATAATCAAAAATAAATATGCCACCTTGGTTCATTTGCCTGTGAGCATTCTTGAGCATCGCAATAACTTTCTCGTCTGAAGTTTGATAGCTTAGTACATGAAAGATACTAATTACAGCGTCAAAATAATCCCCGATGAAGATACTTGTACAATCACCTTTTGTGCATGAGAAATTGGTGTTTTGAATATCTCCTTTCTTCCTGGTGGATAGTCCAAGGTCTATCATTTGCTGACTTCTTTCGATACCGCTTACTTTAAGGCCTGCATTTGCCAGTAATCTGCCATGTATTCCACTGCCGGAACCAAACTCTAGAATCTTTTCAGACTCGGGGTGGTATTTCTTTAATAGGGACAGGATGTATTCTGTTTCCTTCTGATAGTCTTTATCTTTATAGAGTAAGTCATAGTACTGAGCGTATTTCTCAAAAACCATTAGGCGGGAGTAAATTTTATCTTATCTTCATCGCCCGCATAGGGTCCCTGCTTAACTTCGAACATCTCCAGATCCTCCAGTACCCTAAAACCATGACCACCTTTAATAAGAAGTATCACATCCCCAGCCACAAGAATTCTGCTTTCCAAGAATTTTTGATTATCTGAATAAAAATCGACTTTTAACTTTCCTTTTCGAATGAAAAGAGTTTCTTGGGTGTAGAGAACTTCCCTATGCACCTTCTTGTGAACATGAGGTTGTATCTCCTTCCCAACCGGGTGACTCATGTATGCTAATTGTTGTGAGTAGTCGTTTGGGGTGAAGAAATGAATACCAGAATCATGGAAAGACCTTCTCACGATAATGGCGAGCGTTGAGTTATCTTTTTTTATAGTTTCAATCATTATATGAATCAGTAGCTAATGGCTTCAAAATTATTCTTTGGTGAACTTTCTGAAAGACTTCAATCTCGGGGAGAGGAAAGATAAACTTCCCTCCAGAATATGGGTATTTGAATCAGTATGGCTAAAAAGACTGATGGAGTTGATTAGACTTGGATAAACACCCAAAAACTCTTCTTCAAAAAATATTGTAACCTCCAAATGCTTAATTCCACAAATTATTAAGGTAGTAAACAAAATGATCCACTTGCTTTTCAGTTGTATGTTCTAAGAAAGTTTTTTGTTGCCCTGCTTTTGCTATTTCATGAGCAGTTTTTCGATTATTAAGTAGATACTTGGCCTTATCAATCGCTTCACTCGGGGTTTTGTAAGTTATAATTTCTAAACCTGGTTCAAAGATTGAGCAGATATCAGGCTTGTGATCCGTTAGAAGGCAGCAGCCTACTCCAGTTGCTTCGAAAAGGCGCATATTACATGCATTATCTCCCGTGTGCTTGTTATGATAATTAAATGCGATTTGATAATTCGAAAGGGTTTGTAGCATTTCTTGCCCAAAAAGTGGTGGCTTAACTTTTTGACAAAATGTTTTCTTAAGTGGCCATGGACTCGGAGGTAAATTGTCAATTTGTGACCACTTTTTAAGAATCTCAAAAGGGAATAACCCAGGAAGCGTTCTTGAAAAATTATGCCTACCTTTAATCGCAGAGTATTTGAGTCTTTCAAGTGGCTTTGGCGTGTAAATAGTACCGTGAACTTGGAGGGAATTTCCGGCATCGGAAAATTTGAGCAGTAACTTATTTCTTTCTTTAAAGTCAGAAGTGTGAGTGTCCAAATTACCAAAGAATCCCAATTTATTGATTCTTCTTTCCGGGATTTTAATTTTATCCAGAACCGCAGGTTCGAAAGAATGTTGGAGGAAATCAGCGTGTATTTCTTTTTTATGTAATTCTTTGGCAAGATGCTTTGAATTGGAAAGTGTGAGATCGAAATTCCTGAAAATTCTCTCATCCCCGCAGTTAGCACCATACCATGAGACAAGTTTGGGTCTTTGGGGCAATACACTGATAAGTTCAGTTATAAAATTACTGTTGATGTAGAAATTTGCGGAAGAACAAAATATGATATCGGGATTAAATCTTTTTATTTTTTCTACACCGATCTGAAGAATCTCGTTTTCTTTCTTGGGGCAGAATTGATTTTCTTTTGCCCACTGCAGTTCCACATGAGGTAAATTGTGATGAAATTCTAAAACATTAAAGCCTCTTTTAGTAAGATATTCATTCCATCGAGTATAAGATGACAGAGCATGCCATCGGATGAACTCAATTTGTTCATCAGAGGATTTATTTTTTAAACTTGGATTTTCTCTATAAATTTTTTCGCCGTGTGCGGGGTAAATTGAACTTAGAAATGCGATCCTCACTAGTTAGTTCAAAAATGGAGAAAATGGTTCGAGGCGTTGTACTCTTTTGAAATCGGATAATTCAAAGGAATCGATACCTTTATCAATTTGTAAGAGAATGGACTTTCCAATGAAAGCAGCCCAAGTGCTCATGCTTGTAGCCTTGGGACCAATAATGTAATCGCACTTAGATAGTGAGAACATGTCCTGTGCAATAGTCCCTTTTGGACAAAGGTAATCTGGGTGCTTATCTTGGATTTTTTGAAGAACTTTCCTGTCGTCTGAGCAAATGACCAAACCAATACTTCGAGAGGGCAGGTGCAAGGACTTGAAATGCTCCACTGACTGAAGGTACTGATTAGGCGTTAAGTAAAACTTACCATCGTAGAAACTCTTGTAATCATTTTGCCGAATATGAACGCCAAGCAAGATATCGAACCTCTTTTTAGCCTCGTTGATTAGATTTTCGATTGGCATAACCTCAGAATTTCTGAAGCGAAGAATATCGCAGATTTGGGTGCGATGCTTGAAGGCAAGTTCACCCGAACTAAAGTGAAATCCTTTTAGCTCGAAAGATTTATTTGTGTCTAGTTTCTGCAGGTCAAATGTAGGGTCGAAGTTTTCAATTCGTTCGATCCGCTTGTGCAAACGATCCTTAAGCTTCCACTTATTCCGATTGATCAAACGAAATTTTGGTCGAGGGAATTCAAAGAATTGAAAAGGGTGGTAATTTTCGAAAAAACGAATGTTGGAACTGCCATCATGATAATTACAAAAAGCGAAAGTGAAGTCTTCAACTCGGTAACCATGCTCGATGGCAAACCCCAAAGTGTTTGCCAAGCGGAACAAGATGTTGCCGAGTTGGCCATATTCTTGGAGAATGATGATCTTCTTAGCCAAGAGAAGGTTTTTTCCATATTGCTACAGGGGTTACAAATTCAGATGAGTTTGTAATACAAGAAATTTGTTTCAAAGACCAATTGGTGAGAAGTTCGAAAGATTTCGAATATTCAGGTCTGTCGCAATTATCCAAAATTAAAAATCCTCCAGGTTTAATTTTATTGATTGCTTTTTTTACTGATTCAACACGATGCCTTCCGTCTATGAGGAATAAATCAATTGAGGAATCTGAAAGTTGATCGAGTGGTAAAAGATAGGATTCTGCGGATGGTATGTCGGTGATTCCATTATCAGATTTAATTAGATGATAGGCCCAATTATTTTGGGTTTCTGGGGCAACTTTGTTTTTGACGATTTCTATCCATTTCTCATCATGCTCGATGGATGTAAGATGGACTCCCCGGGTTAAAAAGAAAATGCTAGATCCTCCTGCTCCGCATTCAACCACACGCATGTTTTTAGATATAAAGTGATGCATGAATTGGATCGTGGCATAATTGATCCAAGGAAATCCAGCTTGCATAGGATTTTGATTAAAAATTCGATCTTTCAACCAAAGCTCTAGATGCAGTATGAAACTGAACTTATTAGAGCGACTTTTGACGAATTGGAATTCGTATTTGAAAAGTTTTAATTTTTGTAGCAACGGAAAATTCAAGAAAAGGAATGCTCCATTAAAAGACACCCTTTTTCAGGGCTTGGTACCATGCCGGTGCCATAAAAATCGGACTCTGTTATACTTATTTCAAAAGCATCAGGAACCCAGTCGAGTATTTCTCCAGATTCATCATCTAAGAAAGATGTTACCAAGTATGTTCCGCAACTAAGTTCAACTTTTGGTAGTTTTAATCGAACTTCAAAAGTTTTATCAGAAGTAGGATCTATTGATTGACCAAAGGTTTTCATGCATAAATGTGCAATTCTAATTTGGTTTTTGGTCGAAATTCCCAGACTTAAACACATCCGATTTTTTTGTTCATGAATAACTTCAAAAGTTAGATTTATATATGCAGTCTGACCACTAATCAATGAATCAATCTTTTGAAGAGATGTATCTCGAATCTCAAATCCAACAAGCTTACAACAACCATTTCCTTCGCGACTAACTCGCTCACTCAGAGAATTTGAGTGTAGGGAAGTTTCCCGGTCTCTGTATTTGGAAATAACTTTAGGTGCAGGACCATGAAAAATAATCTTACCTTCACTTAGCAAAAATGCGGATTTACACAAGTTTTCAACAGTTGTCATCTGATGGCTAACGAAAAGTACGGTTTTACCAGAGTTTGCTATCTTTTGCATTTGCTTGATACACCGGTTTTGAAACCTTAAGTCTCCAACAGCTAGCACTTCATCCACAATAAGAATATCTGGGTCGAGGTGTGCGGCTACAGCAAAGCCTAGGCGAACGGTCATACCCGATGAATATCTCTTGATTGGCGTATCGATGAAGTCAGAGATGCCGGCGAAATCTACGATTTCTTCGAACTTGGCATCTACCTCGCGACGGGTCATTCCAAGGATGGCTCCATTGATGAATACATTTTCACGTCCGGTCAATTCGGGGTGAAACCCAGTGCCCACCTCTAAGAGGGAGGCAACTTTTCCTCGGATCTTCACTTCTCCTTGAGTTGGTTCGGTGATTCGGGAAAGAATTTTTAGCAAAGTAGATTTACCGGAACCGTTGGCACCAATCAAACCAACGACCTCTCCCTTGGGAATTTGAAGATTTAAATCGTGCAAGGCCCAGAACTCCGAATCATTGATCATTCTAGATTGGTCAATTCCAGCAGTTTTCGTATTTACTTCAGTAAAAGTATTTTGCTTCTTTCGAACCCACCAGCGACTAAGATCTTCCCTGAGGCTACTCATCCCGATAGTCCCCAAACGGTACTTTTTGGAAAGTTTGGTAGCTTCTATAGCGAGGGAGAAATCCATAAAATTATAGATAATCAACCACGCGTCTCTCGGTGCGCTTGAAAAAGTACATGCCGGACAACAAGATGCAAAAGGCGAGCATTCCGCAATAAATGAGGTGTGGGGCGGAAAAAGAGCCTTTACCCAACAAGGCAAAACGAAATGTTTCGACCACAGGAGCCATGGGGTTCAAGGAAGCCCAGAAACGATACTTCTCGGGGATTTCGGATAAAGGATAGATGATGGGGGTCGCGTACATCAGGGCTTGGGCAAAAAAACCGGTAATTTGATTAAAGTCGCGGTATTTCGCGGTGAGTACGGACATCCACAATCCCATACCTAGTCCCAGCGAAGCGACTAGGGGAATAAGAACTGGAAGCAGGAGCATCGCCCATGTCATATTAAAAAATTCTTCCGTCGGGATGAGGAATTTGTAGATGCAGAAGTAGCCCAAAAAAAATACGGCTTGGATGGAAAATCCAAAGAGGGCGGATGCGCAATTAGCTAAAGGGTTGATCAACCTGGGGTAATAAACCTTTTGATAAATCCCCGCATTGGCAGTGAAGACGGAGGCGTTTCCGGTGAAGCAGGAGGAAAAATAACTCCAGATGATAAGCCCGGAATTGTAAAAGAGGAGCGGTGGTAGGCCTTCGGTAGGGATCTTGGCAAAAGTTCCAAAAATAAGGGTAAAAACAACCGTAAGAAAAAGGGGTTGGAGGACAAACCAAGCGGGGCCAAGAATCGTTTGTTTGTACTGGGCAAGAAAGTCCCGACGTACAAGAAGGTAGAGAAGGTCGCGATATTCCCAGATACCGGCAAAGTCAAATCCCGTCCACCCAGCGGATGTTTTGAGTACAGTAATTTTTTGCTTTGTTTCGATGAGGCTTAAATAGCGTTAACGCCCGACCAACTTTCGGTTAAGGTCGGCGGATGCTTGCTCGGTGGTTTTGGAGTTAACATACCAATCGATGGTCTTTTGCAGTCCATCAGCAAACTTAGTTTGCGGAGACCATCCTAGAAGTTGCTGGGCGAGGGCGTTGCTCGCCACCCGATTGAGAGGGCCAGTGGGTTTGTCGGTTAGGAGTTTGATGGATGCTCCGGGATTCAGGGTATCGATTACCTGCTGGGCGCAGCCCTTCACCTTGATTCGTTCCATGGTGCCTAAATTAATGGATGTACCTTCGGTTATGTGTTCCGCGGCCGCAATGGTGCCGGACACGATGTCGTCCACGTAGGTCCAGTTCCTGATTTGCTCGCCGTCTCCCCATACTTCAAAGGGATCGAGCTTGAGGTAGCCACGGGCGATCATTGCCATAACGGCATGGTTTTCTGTGCAACGGGGACCATAGACTGTGAAGTAACGGCAGGATGCAGTGCCAATACCGTGCTGCTGGTGGTAGGCCTTGAGGGTGAGCTCGGCCATGAGCTTGGCCCAACCATAAAGATCGTCGGCCTCGTAGGGCGGGGTGACCATGTCTTCGTAAAGAAAGACCTCCTTGGTGACATCCATTTGGGCGGATGTCGGGTAGACGCACCCTGATGATGCAAAAATAATTTTTTCGGCTCCATTTCGGTGAGCGTATCTAAAAACCTGACCATCTAAAATCATGTTGGTGGAGCATTCCACGGGATGTGAATCGATGTATCCACGCCCGCCGTGGTCGGCCGCCAAATGAAAGACAACCTCCATCCCTTTTGTAGCTTGATCGCAAAAGGAAGGATCGAGCAGGTCGCCTTCGATGATTTCGCATTCGATTTGTGCAAGGTGGCCTTTTTCTCCACTGGAGAAGTTTTCAGCCACCCACACCTTTGCTCCTCTCTGTACGAGTTGTTCGCAAAGGTGGGAACCGATGAAGGACGCCCCACCGGTAACAAGTACTTTTTTGTTATTCCATTCAATCATGAGGCAATATCTTTTAGGTTTTTTTCGAAAGGGAAGTTGAGATCTCTTTAATAAGGGTTTGAGCCAATGCGGTGTGCCCATGGGCGTTTAAATGAACGCCGTCAGGTAGCAGGGAATCTTCTTTAAAAAACGGAGGGTCTTGCCACCAAACGGGGAAATTGGCAGATGCAAGGGAAGGGAATACCGAAAAGGTTCCATTTGCCAATTTCAAGGGGTGGATCGGTAAAAAAAGTACTTTTGACCGAGGGAACTTGGTTGAAAGCTTTTTAAAAAGGATTTCTTGCGAACGAAAGACCTGATCCTCAGAACCGCCACTCAAGAAATCGTTTATGCCGGACTGGGCAATGATGAAAGCTGGATCAAGCGAGAGAGAAGCATTTTCAAGCAAGCCGAGGATTTCGATACTTGTCGCTCCTTTCTGGCAAACAACTTGGTGCTCAATTGGAAGAACGGACCTAATTTTGGTAATGAAACCTCGGGGCCGGGAACCTTCGCAGGTTATGGAGTCTCCCACAAATAGAACACTGAGTCTTTCCGGGAATGAACCTTTTTGGGGATTGGAAAAGTGGATGGAGAAGGAGTCCCAACGAAAATGAAGCGTCGATCCAAGCGAGATGCCAAAGAAAATCATTATGCAACCGAACACCCAAAGAAGGCGTCTTTTTTTAAGCAATAACAGCAAGCAACCCAAAGATACAGGCAACAGAGAGCCAAGAAACGGATGGAGGCCGAGAACGATCAGGAACGAATCCCACATTTTTGAGAAAGAAAGGGAAGGATACGAATAATTAGGGAGCGGTACCATTTCAGGGGGACCTCAAAGAGAAGAGCAAAGACGCCGCAGCAGAGAAAAACGATAAGCGTGGCCCGCAGATGGCTCATATTATTGATCAATCCAACTGCCCAAGTAGCACTAAGAAATGCCATGAGGGGGAAATGGATCGCGTAAAGAGAAAAGGAGCATTTTGAGAAGGTGCGAACCAAGCTCGCTATCCGACCGATTGGTCTCATCTCGAGCGAGAACCAGCGGGAGAGGGAAAGCAGAAGGAGACCCAAGGCCAAGGCAATGGTATAGTCATCGAGGTACTTGGCGGAGTAAAAGAGGGGAGGAACACCTAGTCCCGGGAAATTAGTAGCTGTCCATGATGTCCATCTAGGAGCCAAAGTAGAGATTAGAAAATAAATACTGGAAACTAAAAGCGACAAAGAGACCAAGGCATTGGGCCTGAGTTTCTTGCATCCCAAATAAGAAAGGCAGCCGACCAACCAACAGGGAAAGAGAATGAGAACCTTTGGCCCAGCTAAAAGGCAGAATGTTAATCCTACCAAAAGTTTAGTTTTCAAAGAGGGAAGGAGGGCGATTGCTCCGAAAATAAGGTAGTAAAAGAACTCGTAGGAAATAGACCAAAAGGGACTGTTTGAGCCAGGACGGATGCTGAAAAACCAGCTTTCATGTAAAAAGAGACCAGAGATTAGGTATTTCAGACCGAGGTGATCTGCAGAAAAAAAGCTCCCATAGGTTTGCGGGTGGATCGATTTGCCGAAATGATCGAGGAGTGCACCGAGGCAGAGGGCGGGCAGGGCAACACTCCAGAGCCTGACCATACGGTCGAAGAGGTATTGCTTAAAGTGATAATTTTTTTTCCGATCGATGGACCAAGAAATAACGAATCCGGAAAGAACGAAGAAAATGATAACATAGTCCTGTCCGTTTTGTGGACCTAGTCCACTGACATGGCCGCAAAAGAACCAATAAAAATTGGTATGGCCAAGAAAGACTGCGATGGCTGCGGAAAACCTTAGGGAATCGAGAACGGTACTGATACTAGGTTAGAATAAGAGTGTGAAGG
>Ga0206130_10003502_pt1 | contig 20388 bp, 11 predicted proteins | sample Helgoland_Spring_9_FD_148637 | JGI IMG/M metagenome (GOLD analysis project Ga0206130, IMG submission 148637) | Pelagic subsurface seawater microbial communities from Kabeltonne, Helgoland, North Sea - Helgoland_Spring_Bloom_20160512_1 | ecosystem: Environmental > Aquatic > Marine > Epipelagic ... | reverse complement strand
AGTTGTCTATCCCAATCGCTGAGTTGAAAAAGACGCAAAAAATGTTAGCCCGCGCGTTTGAGCGGGAGTTAGGAGATCAGGTTCACAAAGTTGCAAATGCCTACGTAAAAGGTCGGAATACAGTGACGAATGCAGTACCGCACCTTGGTTGCGCGGTTCTCATAAAGCTCGATATTAAAGATTTTTTTCCTTCGGTAACGCGCGACATGTTGCGTCCGCTCCTCTCGTACTTTGCGTATCAAGAGCCCAAGGCACTAGAGCGAATTCTTGATCTATGCATGACGGACAAGGGACTCCCGCAAGGTGCACCGACCAGTCCTATCCTCTCTAACTTGGTACTACGAAAATTCGATATCGCCGCCTATCAGTTTGCGAATCTCATGGGCGCAAAATACACACGATACGCTGACGATCTAACCTTTTCGCTCACAGAGGATGATCCGATCAAAGCGAGAAAAATCGTTAGTGGCGTGCGAAGCATGCTCGCCGAGCAGGGGTTCGAACTCAACGAGAAGCCCAATAAGTTAAAGATCCTCAGAGGCCACCAAGCTCAGCAGGTTTGCGGTATAACCCTCAACAGTGGCAAGCCAACGATTTCGAAGAAACAACGAAGGCAGGTCAGGGCGGCGCGGCATGCAATTGAGAATGGAAAACCAGCATCGATGAGTTTGGCGGCTGTTGAGGGTTGGGAGTCCTACCTCAGGTACGTTGAACAACGTTACAACTAATTATTGAAATCAGCATGTTAGGGAGATTGAGATCTGCAGAGCCAACCATAATTTTATGTCTCCGAATAAATTTACGAGAATGATAGATAGTGATGCCTGTAGCCAGCTTTGCTGATTTGCATCGACTTTACCGAGAGAAAGTACATACATGGCAGGAATTGCATGGTGAGACTGTGCGCCCCTCGTTCTGGGAACTGGATTTTGATAGCTGCGAAATAGATAGCAGAGGGCTGAGCATCTCTTTGGTACCTTTAATCCGAGAGCACCTCGTCTCCCGGTCCTCCGCAATTGCTGCTTACCTCTTCTTTTTATTGAGAACTGAAGTCACGGGTATTCACGGAGGAAAATTGTGGCCTGAAGTCGCTGGCGTGATTAGTTTTCACTCTGGTCAAGCTCTAAACGTTTCTGACGTTGGACAATATTTTCGTTCCGTGTTGCATCGAGAGTTTTCTGAGCAGCTTAGAGATTTAGCTGGGAAAAAATACGTAGCTGTATGCTTTGATCAAGCTGGGGTGGGTTTAGGGCGCGCGCGCCTCATCAAGGAGTTTTTCGGGCAACTGATTGCTTCTTATGATGCCCACGATAGGCATCAGGTTGCGTTCGTGGCATCGACATTGCAAAAAATGGAACAAACTCACTCGGCGGAAGGTATCTCTCAACTCCACTTGGTTCTCGAAAAATCCGGTCTCGCTTTATTGAATTTGGCGTCACTTTTTGAGCGGGGACTTCTTGGAGAATCGAGCCTCGAGTGGGACTGGGAGTCTATTCGTCATGAATATAAAAGACGGTTTGGGTCTGATCTCCGCCGCTTGATGCCCGAGGCAAAAGAAGCTTTCCAAGAAATCTTTCCAAGCCTCCGGAAGGTAATGAGACGTGACTTCCTTAAGGGGCTTGAGCGAACAAGCACTTTTTCCGTGGAGTTACCAACATGTCATTCAACCCAAGGGAGTCAAGCCCTCTCCAATTTTCCTCTGGGTTATGTAGTCGTAAAAAAGTCGGGCTTTCAATGTGAAGTTGAGGTGGTGGATGAGGATGGTCGTGATTCACGCACGTACGCTTCGTTTAAACCAAAACACTGGAGCTTACTTGACGGGCGGTCCTATTACGTTGCGGACACTCCGTTTCAAGTCATTATTGACGGATATCAGAGAAGCAGTTCGTTCCCCGTGTTCTACGGCCATGGCTTTAAAAGTCAAACTCTATCAATGCACGCGTGGTCTAACTCAAACTTTAAGGCCGCTAAACATCTGGAAGTAGAAGGGACCGCAAATAACCTAGGTATGTTGGGCGCAAGCCTGCAGGTCTACGATAGTTGGCACCTCGTAAATAAGCGTCTTCACCTACACGTTCACGGCTTCAAATCAAAGTTACGCACAAATGTTGCCTCCGTCCAACTTCGTCTTGGTAGTCAAGAAGTCTGGAAAAGAAATGTAGGGGATGGCGGACGTGAGTTTAATGAGCGTCTAAGTTTTGAGTTGCCGTACGACGAGGTTGCTTCACAAAATATCCAATATCAACTGTACAGCGAGGAGCATGAGGTGGCCCTCGCTGCGGTTTCCGTTTCTAAGCCGACTGATCAAACGGTCTTATTGATCGATGGGACCCGCATACGGTTACCCTCTTTTGCTCCCAGACTGAGTTCCAGGAAAAGTCTTCTGATGTCAGTGCTCAGCGGCACAACTATTGATAGGTGCGAGGGCGCGTCCGTCCAAAGGATGTCCCCGATCCCGAGTCTTGCAGAGAGGCAGCTGTTTACGGTTACTGCCGAGCGAGAGCAGCTATCTGGGGCTCACCTAACTTTTGATGACGGCTCACAATGTTTTTTTGGTGTTACGCCGGACTTTATCAGACCACTGGCACTATCTTGTGATATTGGCAACGTTAGGGCGTCAACTCAGGGTAATCTAGAAATATGCTCAAACTTAGATACGTTTGAGTTGGCTATAGCTAACTGTGTGGCAATCGAAGCTGCCTCGATCCGAATCTCGTTCGATGAGGCTGAGGTGATTTTTAGCGGTGAAAAATTACTTAAAGTCGCCACAAAAGATAAGAGTGCAGAGGGAGTTGTCAGTCTTGCGTTGGGGGTTCTTATTGCCGACATGCAACTCTCGGTGCTACCCGGCATTTGGAAACTAGAGCTTATTTGCTTTGGAGTTACTTCTGAGCCGATTTATGTTTTGGTTGGTAACTCTGCCGAAGTCACAACATCGAGGCTTGGTGACCGCTCTGGATTTAAGTTGATTGCAGGTGACCAATCGAATTCGTTTCGTGGTGAAGCAAGCTCTTTGATGGGGATTGATGACGTTCAACGATCTGAGCTAAAAATTGACTCCGCGACACATCTCTCTTTTTCATGGTTGCCCAAAATTGTTGATGTTGTCCCAAAACTGGGGCGAAGCATAGTTGATCCTAATGACTGCATATCAATCGATGCTATCGAGCTAGGTCTGATGCTTGTGGGGGTTGGGTTAGAGGAGCGTGCGGTTGTTTGGGTTGGAGATTGCAGGGCGACGAGCCTTCGGGACGGAGAAGCCGTATCGGTAAGAGATCTCCTAGCGAATCTGGATAGTTACGAGGACTCGGTCATCGTCGAGTATCGAGATCTGCGGCTTCGAGAGTATCAGCTGGGTGCCCTTGCGACGGTTGATATCGATGAGGTTCTTTTCTCAGCTGTTGAGTCAGTATTGCGGCTGACGAACTTACACATTAGCGGGTTCCTCGGTTTAGGTTGCCGCCTTAAGCTCGAGTCAGACCTATTCGAATCGCCTAGATTTATTCTGATGGAGCTCACCCAGAGTTTTGGATATCAGACTTGGTCAAGAGGCACTATCGACCTTGATATTGTTAGATCGCACCTCACTTCTACGGGTGAGATTGGACCGGTGGATGTAGTAGTTGAACTGGATGGGTATGAGGTAGCAAGGACATCTCTGGATGTTACCTGTTCTGAAATAGATAGCAGAGCTTCTCCGTTAATTGAGCATGATATTCAAAGTCAAATTAAAAATCTGGTTGCCAACTTGCGTCAGGGATACAGCCAGCCGCATATTGAGCAATTAGTAAGGTTATACGACTTATTAGTCTCAAATGGTGATGACTTACCTTATCCTCCCGAGCGAGTCGGTGCTGCGGTAATGAAAAGTGCGGGGGAAAGTTATTCTCGTCACACTAAAGAGCTGTTCCACTTGATTGCTACAGCGAGTGCAGCAGAACCCGCGACGTATGACTTACCGATACCCTCTGGGTTATCGTTTATCTCACTCTGCTATGGTTCGTATTGTTTGATCAACGAGGTGATTTTAGACACTAAAGGGTTGCGAGATCCTAAAATGACTGCTGATTTGGCGGCCTACTTCTTCAATGCTGGAGATTCATCCACTGAGTTATCAAAGAGGAAGTGGTGTGGGCATATTCTTGCACTTGCGATACGTAGGTTCCCTAGCCTGCTCCATGATGTGCCTACTCTGGAACGGGGGCAGTGGATTGGTGAAGTCCCTCAAGAGGAACTATCGCTCCGCTCACCCACTGTATTTCTTGATTAAAAAATAAGTTAAAGAGGTAGTTATAAACGTGACAAAAGCTCAATCAAAAGTTGGTGATTTAGAACGAAAGCGTGAAGCCAAGGCTTTAGTCAAAGCTGTCTCGCAAAATAGTGACCTCTTGGCAAGAAAATTGGACCATTTACTAACGGGATTTACTCCTAGCGCTAGGGCCAGCATTTTAAACTCTGTATCAGAGGAGCAAGGTGCAAAGGCGGCGTCCGTCGATGCGATATCCCAAATGTATGGGAGTCTTTGGCCACCTAAAAAAGCGAAAAATAATGGAGAATATTTAGGTGCTCTATTCTCTGCTGTGGCAGCTTTGGCGGGGAAAGAGGACGGCTCCGTTAGCTTTGTTTCCGATTCTCTTTTCAAAGTTTTACAAGACGTCTCCAGTGATAACGGGAGTGTAATTGCAAGAGATCAATTGCAGAGCATCGCTATTAGTTTCATCGGAGGGCATGCTTATTTGCTAGATATCCTCAAAAAATTCTCTACGTTGACCGATGGGTGTCAGCAAATTTCTGGTTTATGGGCTCACATGATTACGCCGTTTGTTGGAGTAAAGAGCGCGGAGGATTGTTTCCGTGAGGACATCGCCGCACAGATGCTAGAGTCTTCTTTAGATATTCCTAAGTGGATGTTGTCGGAGGAACACCTACTCCTCTTGCCCAGGCTCGCTTACCTTGGCGGCACTGAGTCTGAGGAATTGGCTAGGAAGGCTCCGCACACTAAGTGGTTGTTCGAAAACACATCGCGCGATGATTCAAGCCCTGCAGCAGAGCAACCTATAACAAATCAGCCTGAAGCTCTGATGCCTTTGCTTCCATCACAAAAGGCGTTACTGGCGCAGATTGAGGCTGAGATTGTGAGGTTAAACGAGGAGAATTCGAAGTTACAAGCAGAGCTTGCTGACGCTCAGAATCGTTGCACAGCTGCGAATACGGAAATGTCCAATCTAAAAAGTAAACTTCATTCCCTTGAACTGGCGTCTGACAGACAAGCCTCTCTGCATAAAGAGAATGTAAAGTCACTGAACGCATCCATAGCTAAATTTAAAGACGAGCTTAGCTCAGCCCGCTTGAGAGAGAGTGAGTTGAACACTGAGATCGAGAGAGTAATGCACCAGTCGGGAACACTGTCAGAACTCAAAGACGAAAAGCTTGAACAAAAAATCGATGAGGTTTTTCTGCGGCCACTACAGAAATTGAACAAGATCGTAGATGCAGCAGCGCAAAAAAATCCCGACGTTGGCGAGTTTAAGGCGGTTCAAGCGCAACTATCCAACTGCCTTCGTAAGTCTGGTCAATACATCAGGTCCTTGAAGAGTGGAGGGGAGCTCTCACACGCAGAGGTTACTGGGGGAGACAAGTGACTCGTATTGGAATCGATTTTGGTACCACGAATTCTGCTATCAGCACTGTAGGGTTGCGCGGTAATATCAGCACGCTGGGTCCCTTCCCCTCTGTCGGAGTGTGGAGGAACGGTGAGGTCTTTTTTTTCCGAGAGGCCCGAGAAAAGCTGAAGTCTGATGAGACTGGGCTACATGTTATTCGTGACCTGAAAATGCTGCTTGGCGAGTCAGATATCATTATCGGAAGAGACCGGCTCCCCTCGTTAGATTTAAGCGCCATCCTGCTGCATGGGCTGATTCAGAGAGCTACGCCTGATGAAGTTGAGCTTGCCGTGCTATCAACTCCAGTTAAATTCTCTAGGGGACAGAGACAGGCTCTGGTTGATGCAGCGAGAGCGGCAGGACTCAAAGATGTCCGTTTAGTTTACGAGCCAACAGCAGCATTGATTGGCGCAATGGATGAGACTGAACAGCCGGACGGCGTGTCTTTAATTGTCGATTGGGGGGGGGGCACCCTTGACGTGGCGGTAGTAGAAAAAATTGGCAGCTCTTACCGTGAGCTGGCGGTCGGGGGTGATGCGAGAAGTTTGGGTGGAAGTGAGATAGACCGAAAAATCGCTGCTGAGCTCGTGTCGACCAACGAATCTCTTGCAAATCTTATTGATCAGAATGACGGGAATTTTGATCGATTTTTAGAGGAGGTTGAGGAAACAAAACACGAGATTCTTGAGGAGATTTTGATTCCCACCGGTGAGGTCGTGCCCATCGTGCCAGATTGGGCAGAGGCAAATGTTGTCGTGGAGCTGGAAGATAACAGAGTCTTTGATTTGGTCTTAGATTTTGCATCAAGGGCGAAAAGCCAAATCGATAAGTTACTCCGAGAGAGCAATATTCAGACTAACGAAATACGGTACGTAGTCTTTGCTGGAGGTGTTTGCAATTCACCGGATGTGAGGCAGGTCATATTAGAATCCTTTCCCCATGCGCGTGCCGTAACTTCTAAAAACCCACAGCTCCTCACTTCAGAGGGGTGCGCAAGGCTCGCTAGCACTGGATTTGACATCGAACTGGCATGTAATTTCGGTGTTAGACAATCGGATGATAGCTTTTGCTCCATCCTCCCGCATGGTACTAAACTCGATGCGAATAAAAACAGGACAGCACGCTTTCTATTGACGGATGCATATGCTCCTGAGGTAGTTTTTGAGTTTGGTGTTTCTAGAGATTCGATAGAAGGCCGCAGGGCACTCGGCGCTTCAGTCGCGAATTATGTGCCTTTAGGAACCTTGTTTATGAAGGCCCCGAGCCGCGAGTGGTCCAATAAGCCTGAGGTGCCTGATCGCTTGCGTCTGTACGCAGGAATTGATGACACACTAACGCTCACCGTACATGTTAGATCAGAAATTAGTGATGACGGAGTTACTGATCACTTTACGGGTGTTCCTCTTGCAATAAGTCAGCGTGAGGAGAGCATCTAGGATGAGGTCGAATATTCGACTAAAAACAAACGTTTTGTGTGAAGAGTTAATCACCACCGGTGGGTCTACTGAGTACGTGGCGAAAGACAAAGAGATTTGTGAGCGACTGTCGAGTATTGAGTTCTTTGGTCTATCCAAGGCTATGCCGTTGAGATTTTCAAGGCGCTTGTGGCAAGAGGTCAACGGAGCTTCCGTGAGTGTTGATGTGCTTCCTTTCTTTTTTGAGGTCGATCTTGATGCGATTCCAGATGCGTCTTATTCAGATAATCCCTTCACATCGAAATCTCCGGAGTCGGGTGTCAATGTAAGTTCGAGGAAAGATATCTCTAACTTTGTGGTCAGTGTAGATGTGTCGGATGTAACTTTATCGACGTCTGGAGATGAGCCACTGGAAAGAGATGATTCTGAACAAGATGGCCAGTACGCGGTTCTCTCGCTTCCATTCAATGTCTCTGCCCTTGTTATTGCTCCACCCGGTACGGGAAAAACCCACTTATTAATAGAGAAAGTGGCGCGACTGGTCGACGAGAACGCCTTTGAAAATCTCGCTGATGAAATGCTCATTTTGAGTTTTTCGCGAGCTGCGGTTAGGGAGGTTTCCGAGCGACTTAAAGCACGGTCAAAAAGTGACGAAGCTGGTGTGTTTGACTACGTTCGTGTCCGTACTTTCGACTCTTTCGCTGGTTACATGCTCACTTACGAGCAGCGCGTAAACTCTGAATCTAGCGATTACGATGCTTCAATACGTGAGCTTTCTGAGTTCATTGACAATAAGAGATCTGAAATCATCAATGAGAAGCTCGCTGCACTCAAGTATCTAGTTATCGATGAAATTCAAGATCTGTCTAAAGACCGAGCTTCTTTGGTTCTTCGCTTGGCGCATTTGGTTTCAGCTAATGGAGGAGGTCTCCTAATGTTAGGAGATCCATGCCAAGCGATTTACGATTGGGATGTAAAAGGTGATGAGCTGAAGTCATTGGAGTTTTTGAGGCAACTCCGAGCTATTGTTGACTCAAGCGAGCGGGGTTCTGTTCATCGTCTTAATAAATATTTTAGGTATTCCAATCCTCAAATTCTTGATTTCGTAAAATCTGCTAGGGAGTGTATGGGTGAGATGGGCGAGGCACCAGCCGGTAGCCAGCTAATTTCTAGGCTTTACAGTTCAGGTGGAATTTTAGAGTCCAGCGATGTCGAGGATATGTTGAGTAAGCCGGGGCGAACCGCAATGTTGTGTCGATCGAATGTGGATGCTCATGATGCTGCAGTGTTTCTCCGTTCGAGAGGGCATGAGGTTTTTGTAGATGAGGGCTCGCGCTCGGTTGGTTGGCCCGGCTGGATGTCGGCGAGCCTACTGGGCTGGGAATCAAAAGATATTAGTCTCGACAAGCTAGAGTCAAAAATCGTACAGCTTTTCAGCAGTGGGGGTGGAATCAGCCCTGATTGGCGTTGGTACTTCAAAGAGGCAGACGTCACTGGCGTTGAGAAGGGTTTTGTGAATGTCGAGGCTGTGTATTCCTCGGTTTACACCTCGGTGCCAGATGTCAAAACTAGATCAGCAGCTAAAATTTCAGTTTCAACAATCCACAAATCTAAAGGCCTAGAGTACGACAACGTACTTTTGTTGGAACCTACTTTAAATAATTCTGGTGATCCGGAGGAAGTGCGAATTGCTTACGTCGCGGCTACGAGAGCCAAGGAGAACTTTAGTCTTTTCCGAAGAGATCGCGGCATTTTTAAAGGTCTGACAAAAGGCTTTCGCTATGACCGTTCGACACGCGGGCATCAATATTTTTTCAGTGGTGTAGAAGATTTCGAAGTGAACAGCATGCTTTCTCAGTATGTGGTTGGCAGGGATACGAATTGGATAAGTAACTTCAGGGCATCACAAAAACGACTTTGGTCACTCTGGCAAAATGGAACGGCGAGCTTTTCAGCAAAAACTATTTTTGTAGGTGGCGCTCGCCGCGTTGGTGTGTACTTATCTGAGACGGGAGTCTTTGGAGGCGATACATTACTAGGGTTGTTATCCCACGATACTCAAATACTACTAAATGATAAGGCTCGCATCTTGGGAGGGCAGCGGCTCTATATGGCGTCGCTTCCTGTTACGAGGCTTGAGTCCGTCGCTTTCCCAGACTGGTCTGATGCTGCGGAGAAAGCACTTGGAACAGCCGGGCTGATTTTAGTACCCACACTTAGAGGGTTCGCAGAGTTGGTGCCGCTAACTGGAGAACAAAATGAGAACTGATGCTGCACGGGCGCGGCAGAAAGTAGTTGGTGCCCTTCAAGCATACATGGTTGGTCCGATTGAAAATCAGTCACAGGAGATCATTCCTGCGGGCGATAGGGATTCGAAGGGAAGATCATGGATAAAACAGAGTCCTAGTGATGTCTACCACACAGGGATTTTATACCCAAGTCAGACTGAGCTTGACCCCGAGGAAGCAGAGCACGAGGAGAGTGATCTCCCAGACGGTAGTGGGGTGGGAGACGGTATTCTCTCACTTGCTAACGCTATCGAGCAGAGCGCGATGGGACTAACTTTCAGGTGTGATCCTAAGTGCAAGTCAGTCTCGATAAGCTTGGCTTGGGCGGAATACTCTCTCGTTGAGCGAGCTAGCGAGAAAGAGGAATGGCGTGAGTATGACAAGGAGGCGAAATTCCCTTCAAACCTTGCTTGGAAGCGTGCATATCATCAAAAGACTTTTGATATAGATATTTCTCTTCTGACATTTCAGACGTCGGGTGAGCGGGTATACAGCGACCTTGGCGTTACTCTTCACGCCAAGGCGCGGAAAACAAGCGATGCTGTGAGTCTGACCTTTGCGTTGGTGAATGAGAGAATAAGTGAAGGAGGGGGTGGACGGTTCAGAGACTTGAAGCTTTATCAATCAAGCATTGTTGCTGGAGTCTCTGAGGCAAATCGATTTAAGAAAATTTCTTCTCCACCAAATCATGACGATGATGAGGCATGGAATTACGAGCTGCTGTTTTTTGATGAGCAGGAATTTGCCATTGGACACGGCGTTTCTGCCACTTGGACGCTCGAGGAAGACCGCTCATGTCGTGAGGTTCGCACAGACTGGATTCCAATTAGTGAGGTTTTCAAGGCATCGGCTGACATCGAGTCTTTGGCGGATAGCCAAATTTTCGAACTCAAAACCTTGGCTGACGTCAGTCGAAAAGAGGAAATTCTCTCGGGACTCCGTGATTTGGCGGATGGCTACGAGAATTGGATTGCATCTGTCAGACGGTCTATTTCAAATCGGTGGTTAGAGGAATCGTCCGACGTACGCAGTCGCTTGAGTGAGGCGGCCGATCGAAATCTTAGCGCGTGCGACGCTCAGTTGCTTCGACTAAGAGCCTGCTTAAGTGACTTCTCGTCAGATAGTTTGCCACATATGTGGGAAGCGTTTTGTTTGGCGAATCAAGCGATGCGCAGTTCAATGTTGAGAGGGCAAGGTGATGCGAATGAGCCTCGCTGGAGACCCTTTCAGCTAGCATTTTTATTGATATCCCTGCGCTCCACTTTAGATTCAAAGCATGAGGATAGATCGATTCTTGATTTGATCTGGTTCCCGACTGGAGGTGGAAAGACGGAGGCCTACTTGGGTCTTACGTGCGCAACTATTTTCTATCGACGTTTAAGTGACCCTCAAGCCAGTTTCTACGGCACGACCGTGATAACGAGGTACACCCTCAGACTTCTAACATTACAGCAATTCGAGAGGACTGCTCGCGTTATCTTTGCCTGCGAAGTGCTTCGACGAGGCAGTGGCGGTAAATTGGGAGCTGAGCCAATAAGTATAGGGCTATACGCGGGGAGAGATGCGACGCCCAATAAGATAGTCGACGCTGCTTCATTAATCGCGAGCGGCGCAGCAGATGATTCATCGACAACACTGCCAATAGACTCATGCCCCTGGTGCAGCAGCAAAGAGGAGAAAACAAATCTGGGCTTGCATAATCAATCTATAGTTGAGGAGAGAGTCCTAACATTCTGTCCAAATACTGATTGTGCTTTTCATGACGGTATGCCGTTTTGGTGTGTTGATGATGAGATTTATAAGAATCCACCTACATTTTTAATCGGTACTGTTGATAAATTTGCTCAGCTAACTTGGGAGCCGCGATCGTCAGCTTTGTTGGGAGGGGGGGCGAGCAAATCTTTACCTCCCTCTCTTATAATCCAAGACGAACTTCACCTCATCTCTGATTCCCTGGGCTCCATGACGGGGCTATTCGAGACCGCGATAGATTTAATCTGTGAAGCCAGAGGTGCAAAACCAAAAATAGTAGGGTCGACAGCTACGATTAAGCGTGCAGAGGACCAGTGCAAGCAGCTATTTGATAGAGAGGCTAGACAATTCCCGCCCAGCGGCGTTGTCCATACGGATTCGTTTTTTTACAAAGAAGACAGAAGTATTCCGGGCCGACTTTATGCGGGCGTTCACGCGCAAGGGCGCTCCCCAAAGCATACTCTTCCTAGGGTTATGGCTTTGCTCAAACAGTTTGGAGCATCGGTAGAAAGTGAGGAAATTCGAGACAAGTATCACACGCTCGTCTGTTACTTTAATAGCTTGAGGGAGTTGGGGGGAGCTCTAGTTCTGGCAGAGGATGATGCTCCTCGCTATCTGGAGTCGTTATTTGGAGCGGATCTTTTACCCAATAAGGTGTCCCAGCAAAGCCTCAACCCGGTCAGAGAACTAACCAGTAACCTAAAGGTTCCAGAAATACGAAGTCTTCTAAAGCAGCTGCTGGTGGGGCTACGGTCCAATGATGCTCATAGTGAGCCCATCGGGCTCGTGTTATCAACTAATATGATTTCGGTGGGAGTCGACGTCGATCGTTTTGGTTGCATGATAATTAACGGCCAGCCAAAAACTACAGCTGAGTACATTCAGGCAAGCTCCAGAGTTGGTCGCCCTACAGGAGATGCGGGATTAGTTGTCACTGTTTACAACTGGACTCGGCCTCGCGATCGGTCGCATTATGAACGTTTTGTTGGCTATCACAGGGCATTCTACCGCCACGTTGAGGCTCTAACCGTGACGCCTTTCTCGTCACGAGCTCGGGATAAAGCGGTGCACTCTGTACTGTTTGCCATAGCTCGTCACTTGTGTCCCGAGGTGGCAGATCAGAATGCCGCGGGAGCCATAAATGAATCCACAGTTGCAGTACTCGAACAATACATTAATAAAATCGGGGATAGAGCGGTATCTGTGTCTGAGGAGGAGGTTGAAATTATTAAGCATGACCTTCATTTGATTCTGGATGAGTGGGTACAAGTTGCTCAGGAGCACGGAGGAAAAAATGTTGTTTGGAGCAAGTACGGTGCCAATCTTAGAGAGGTGGTTCTACTGGGCGACAGGGATGATGACCAGGGACTAAACAAAACGCCCCTCAGCATGCGGGATGTAGATGCCAGCTCTCCTGTTATGTTGCGATGGCCAATTAAACCCGTGAGTAACCGATGAAGCGATTTTCAAACCGTAGTGGAGTGGACAGAGGTGCCAAGAAGCGTGCATCGCCCTCCGGTCAGATGACCCGAAGTCAAGCCGTATCAACCTTTGGTGTGGGATCAATCTTTGAGTTACGTTTTTCTGTTGCTGGGGATCAAGTATTAAACTCGGTTATGATTGCTGGGCTGGAGGAGTGGCCCGAAGAATTTTTGGTTCAGATATACGAGCCGACGCTTCAGAGAGCTCTTGGCGTAAATTATTTCTGTCTTCCCCCCGAAGGCCGAGAGAGTCGCGAGCCACCAACTGAAAACGAAAGCATTCCGGCCTATCGATTTCCGCGCTGGATGGTTTGTTCGGAGTGCAATACCCTAGGCATAGCACCGCGTGAGTTCGACGATCAGAAATCTAGCAAACCAATCTGCCGCGTCGAGGGTTGTGGAGGCAAAGGTATTCCAGCAAGGCTCGTTACCTCTTGTTATTCAAATGAAGGCAGTGATTCCTATCATCCGGGGCATATCGATGACTTTCCATGGAGATGGTGGGCACACAGCAGGGGTGAGGATTGTGGGAATCCCAAACTAAAACTACTTTCTACGGGAGACTCCCAAGGCCTTGCGGGGCTTAAGGTGAAGTGCAGTAACTGCAAAGAGGGTAGAACCCTAGAAGGAGTCTTCGCCGAAGATGCGCTTGCGATGCGGAAATGTTTTGGGAATCGCCCGTGGCTGAACGAGGAAGAAGAATGTAGTCGACCCGTGCGCGTCTTGATGCGTGGGGCCTCTAACGTTTATTTCCCCATAACAGCTTCTGCTATCTCTATACCACCATACTCAGAAAGCCTATTTACAGCTCTTGCTAAGCACTCGCAGCTACTTGAGAGTTTGACAGAAGATACCATCGACCAGTTGGTGGGTGCCTTCATGATCATGCGAGAGTTCAAGAAGAATTACTCGGTTGAGGTTGTAAAAGGAGCGTTGAGGCAGTTACTAGATGAAGGGTTACGACAACCAATCTCTGAGGATGAACAAAAAGCAGCGGAGCGTAAGGCCCTTTACTCTGGAACGCTCCAAGGGGACGATGAGGATCAATTTAAAGTTAGAACTGTCGATCCAGGTAGTTACCGAGGTAGTCGGGCAGGCTTTATTTCCCGCCTTTCACAAGTTCATCGCCTTCGAGAGGTTAGAGCACTTAGGGGGTTTTCGCGGATATCGCCAGTCGCAGGTACGGATTCCTACAGCGTCCAATGTGCCCCTTTATCGAGGGGGGAAGTGGGCTGGTTGCCTGCCATTCAGGTTCACGGAGAAGGTCTGTATTTTGAGCTTGATATAGATGCGGTAATGGAGTGGTCACAACGAGCCAGTGTGATAGCTCGGCATAAGAGGATCGAAGCTCGATGGAGTGCGGCACGTGCCGCGGAGATACCATGCCCTTCGGTACAGTTCATACTGTTACATACGCTTACACATAGCTTAATGAATCAGCTTTCCTTGGATTGTGGTTATAGCAGTGCTTCATTACGCGAACGTCTGTATATCTCTGAGGCTGCGGATGGCTGGGTTGGCGCCTTGATTTACACAGCAGTGCCCGGCGCGGATGGAACTCTAGGTGGTTTAGTCAGTCAAGGTAGAGCGGCTGCGTTCTTTGATTGTTTGGATCGTGCCTTGGACGACTCTATTTGGTGCTCATCTGATCCGCTATGTATAGATCTAGAGGGACAAGGTCCAGACGCTCTTAATCAAGCCGCCTGTCATGCATGTGTTCTAACGTCTGAGACCTCATGTGAAGTGGGGAACACTTTATTGGATAGAGCATATCTTTCTGGCACTGATGCGGAACCTGATCTCTCGTTTTTCAATTTACGTGATGCAGATCGGGTGTCGTAATGGCCCGAATGCTCCCGCCATTGTCCGACGGCTTTGTTTTTCGCAGTGAGGCTGAGCGGACCGTTTATCACTGGTTATCCGAGAGTGCACCGAATCAATGGGTGGCTATCCATAGTGTCTGGCTGAAAAATGCCAATCGTAAAGAACATGCGGAAATTGATTTTTTACTGATTACTGATTCAGTGTTTTTATGTCTTGAAGTTAAAGGCCATAAAGTTTGGCGGGATGCGAGTGGCAGCTGGAATTTTGAAACGCTCGATGGATCGAAGAGTGAAATTCGAAACGAAGGGCCCTTCGATCAAGCGAAGGAAGCTTACTACGCCGTCCGGAACACTTTATCCAAGTTCCAGAGGTTCGATTTATTTAATAACAGAATTTGGGGATACGGAGTTATTACTCCTGATTGTGCCCTTGACTTCCGCAAGGGCGACGGCTGGTTGTCGCCCGCTATGCTCATAGATAAAAGAGTATTTCCTGAGGATGGATTGAATGCCATCACAAAGTTAGAGGCTTTTTGGAGTCAAGAGCATCTGAGCCAAAAACAAAAATTAGGGCATAGCCAACGAGCGTCACATAGTCCTTCGGAGTCTGACAAGCTCGAGTTACTGCAAATTTTCAGACCCAAGATTGATGTTATTGAAGGGCCAGCAATAGATGCCAAAAGTTCAATTCGAGAGGCTAACGTTCTTACGGAAGAGCAAATAGAAACCTTATCTGCTCTGTCACAGAATCCTCGGATAATACTTAGAGGCCTTGCGGGTACAGGTAAAACAATGATGGCTGTCGAGCAGGCGAGGATTAAACAAACTGTTTCGAGCGTTTTATTCGTATGTTTCAACAGAAACCTAGCGGAAGAGCTAGCTGCTCAAGCGGAATTACGCGATCAGGGTAACGTTACATACTTAAACTATCATCAACTTGTCTCGGTAATTATTACCCGTGCGGGGCTTAAAAGTGATGTACCCGAAGACTGGTCTAAATTTAACGATATTGTGGATGATCTAGTGCTGCATTCTCTCGATATCTTGGGAGATAGCTTTACTCCCTATGATTATCTAGTAGTTGATGAAGCTCAGGACCTAATGAATTCGAAGTTTTTTAGTGTTTTAGACTTGCTGGTAGAGGGGGGCATAAAGAGAGGTTCCTGGTTAATAGCTCTGGATCCTAGCCAAACTCTATATGAGGATCAGTTTGAGGACCAGTTGCTTGAGCAGATGCTAAATCTAGGTGTTCAATTGAACTTAACTAAAAATTGCAGGAATACACGCCAAATTGCGTCATATGTGGCAGGTATCTCATCAATTACTCCAGAGCGAGTAAGGTCGGTTGAAGGTCCACAGGTCGAGATAGATTACTTTGAAGACTTTTCCGAATATGAAAAAGTCTTCAAAAAGTATTTAAACAGTTATATTGCGGGCTATCGCAAGGCAAATATCTGCTTATCTGAAGTTGTAGTGCTCGTCTCTGACAGAAGATTTATAGAAGAACTGAGTAAGGATGTTAGTGAAAAACTATTAGCTCCGCTTGTTCCTCTCTATGCCCAACGGAAGAAAGACGCCCTATGCTGGTCTTCTATACATGGATTCAAAGGCCTCGAGGCGACGGCTGTGATCGTTGTATTTAATGGTGACATTGATGATTTGGAGCAAAAGCGACTTTTCTACGTGGCCGGATCCAGAGCTCGAGCCAACCTTATTGCGCTCATTCCGTCTTCCGCTGAAGGTGCCATTAATCGAGCGCTGCCCCGAGTCCTCCAACTTTTAAATTCCTGATCATCCGGCGTATTTACTTTGTTGCACAACTATTGAGGCCGCTGCATTAGTACATTAATTTTAAGACTTGCAGCGACTTATATCTCTCCTGTTTAGGTTGGCCTTTAAATACGGAAAGCATCATGTCAGCGTATTTACAAGTGTCGCTAGTTGCAGAGCCAGCAAAGGAGGGACCGCATTCCCTACTTGTACATATTGTTGCGTACGCTTTCCTACAAAGTGGTAATTGTCGGGGAAAGTTTGAATTCGAGCAGCCTCTCGCACCGTAAGGCTCCTTATCTGATAAGGGTCGGGGTGGATAAAATAATGTCCGTCCTTTGATATGTGGCTTGTAACAGTGGTCGCTGGCTCATCCCATCCCTGAACACGAAACCTATCGGTAAATTTGCCTGATAAGAAATTGGCATGCGCGGGCCACAAAGGCTTGGGAAAATCGGGGGCTTTCGGTGATTTACCCGCAGATTGTCGGAAAACTGCGGCAAACCAGTAACGCGATAGATCCGATGCAATGTGCGCCCTAGTTGAGTGGTTGGTTATATGGCCCTTCATTCTCGGATCTTGATACCATTCTCGTAGGTACTTTGGCACTCCTGTGTAGGTAGTCTTTAGCCCGAACTCTGCTCCTCTTGAATCAATCTGAGAAGCATCTCGTTGACATTGAGTCAGTGCCACAATCATTTGATTGTCCAAGTGCGAGTTAAGGCTTTCTAAAGTCTCTTGCGGAATCCTGCTCCAGATAAGAGCGTCATCTTGGCCCCTGCTAATCCCAGATCTCAACGCGGGTAGACCAGAGATTGCATCTCTTACAGTATGCTGATTCGGCTGAGGTACCAGGGTGGGAGGAAAATTATTTGTAAGGTCCTCTCGAACACCAAGTAAAATCACGCGATGTCTGCGCTGCGGTATTCCGAAGTTTTCAGCCTTTATAACGAAGTCTCGCGCGTCTAACTTTTCGGGAGTAACCCCTCCCAGAAGATCGTTTTGAGCGCTCACAACAAAGGAAAAAATGCTGTATTTATGTGGCTGGCGACCTTTGTCTGGCCTTACCCCAGTACTTTTTCTTGGGTCAGAAAGGTCAGAACGAATTCTGGGAAATACCGGTCCTTCAGAAGTTTTTGCAGATAACATTCCTTTAACATTTTCCATTAGGAAAACCGCTGGCTGGAATTTGGCGATAATTCTCAGGTATTCCCTGTATAGGAAATTACGGTGGTCCTCGTCGGGGTCGTAGGGTTTGCTTTTTTCACCGCTATTACGAGCGCGACCAACGAGCGAATAGGCTTGGCAAGGTGGTCCACCTATCAGTACGCAATCTTCTCCCTCTAATACTTCTCTGATCTTTTTGTAGAGTTTGGTATTGTTTGTGGCACCAAGCTCTATCGCTTGAGCTTCGATACGGGCGCGTTCAACTTCACTTTGAAACTCTGGTAATCGATAGAGCTGTTCCTCTGGAGTGCCTCCCAACTCTCCTCTTAGGAACGCATAGTAAGCTTCTGGAGCCGCACCGTCTGGGAATTGACGGAAAAATGCTCTTAAGAGGAGAGTGCGATGAGCTGAGACTTCCTTTTCGATCGACATTGCGATTTTGAAGGCTTGCTGGCCGTTCGAGTTTCGAAAAGCCGAGAACCCCTCCCCAAGGCCTCCAGGCCCAGCAAATAAATCAATTACTTTAGTTGGCATTGTCTGGGTTTCGTTTCCACTCTCTCCTCCCCAGGCTACTACGATAAATTTATGATGCCTAGCCCGATGTTGGATTTGATTAAATTTCGTAATAAAGCGAGCTGTTGCGCGAGCATTGTCTGAGTCCGCAACTACTGTTTAATCAGCGACTTGTGCAACGCTGTCGTTACGTCAGAGGCCAATAGAAGAGACAAGTCGGATTTGTTCGACTCACTGTTCAAGCGGGTCGCCTGCCTTGTTAAGGCGGCCTCGAAAAGACTTCGAACGTCTCGAGCGTTGGCAAACTTGTTTTCTCGATCCATTCGTAGTGATCTACATGCGTTTCGAATCGCATCGAACGCATCCGCATCAATATTCAACTGATACTCCTCACAGAGTCCGATATAGATCTGCAGCATTTCCTCAATACTGTAGTCCGCAAATGTCAGCGTTGTCTTAAAGCGGGATTCTAGACCTGGATTGGAGACTAAAAATTCGTCCATAAGGTCTGTGTAACCTGCCACGATAACGACGAGTCGGTGCCGATAGTCTTCCATTAATTTCAGGAGGGTATCAACGGCTTCGGGGCCGAAGTCGGGAGAGCCGTGGGAGTAACTTGTTAGAGTGTACGCCTCGTCTATAAAGAGAACCCCATCGAGTGCTTTCTCAACGATTGCCTTGACCTTAGGTGCTGTGTGCCCTACGTATTCGCCCACCAGATCTGAACGCGACACCTCAACGCAGTGGCCGGCTTTTAACAGCCCTAGAGATTTGTAAATTTCTCCAACTAGTCGGGCTACCGAGGTCTTACCTGTCCCCGGGTTTCCTGAAAATACGAGGTGAAATGTCGGTGCATTGACGGGTAGTCCGTGGGCTGCCCTGGACGCTCTTACTCTGGAAAGTGCAACCAGCGAGGACACTTCCTCCTTTACGTTTGCCAGTCCCACGAGGCTGTTCAGTTCTTTGATGGCGCGACTGATTTTCTTATCGTCGATGAGGTGAGTGGAGACGCTTTGCTTTGAGCCTAGTTCGCCGGAGATAGACTTCGCAGTCCGCTTTTTTGTCTTAGCAAACCCATCTTTCGCCTGCAGCGTGTCAGCTTCTAGGCGTTCGATATGGGCGAGCTGATAGTCGTTGTAGATGTTGAGGTTTACGAGCTTTGCTCTTGCTGAGCCCGGTGATATTCCTAACTTGTTAGCAATGATCTCGAGGTGCTCTCCCTCGACTGCAAGGGACCGTAGCTCTTCTGCGAGATGATCTGTCCATTCCGGACGACTGTAGCGCCGAATGACTTCTACCTTGCCGCGACTTGTTTCTAGGTCCTCTGGGCCGAAAATCGTCTCGGTCAGCTTCTTCCAAAGACTATTTGAAACTATGGTGCCAAAGATAATGAGTGCCGCGTTTCGCTCAAGAGCCCAGCCCTCGAACTGATAGGTGTCATTGACGTAAAGGATTAACAGTGCAGAGCCAAGGCAGATGCATGCAAGACCAGTCATCCTAAAGATTTCGCGCATGAGTCGATAGCTGTCTGAAAGTGTAAGAATAGGGTATCTCAGTTGCCATCTTTGATGAACCAGAGTTGCTTCTTCCCTTGCGTCGACGGTAATTTATGATGACTACGAACAACTGGGGGAGAGGTCTAGTGCGGTCGCGTCGGATAAAAGCTAGTCTGGTGACGTTTTCATTATTTATGCCGCTCGCCATAAGTTCCGCTCCCTTTGTTGAGGGATCGCTGGATACGACGATGGGCAATGAAGACTCGCCTATTATTTTTTTGTGTGGTGATGGTTTTGGTGAGGCGCATGACTGCGCTTGAGTTCGACCGGCTGGTTGTAGAGGACGTCATTACGATTGGATATTTAGCGCTGCCTTCAGCGGTGACGAGTGCAGGAGTTAAAACCCATGGCGAAGCTTGATGTGTTGCACGCAGCTCTCGTAGAGACCGCTCGGCGAAGCCATCCATACGAGGGACATACGCTGTCGCTTAGTCGTTGGAACGAGGTGTTAGACGATCCCGAGTTTCAAGAGGCTTGTAACCAGAAGTTCGACTCCGGTCGAAAAAAACTCTTTGGTGGTAGTTCAAATCCCAGTCCATCCGATTACACGGCTTTACGCGATACCTACGGTCAGCACCTCGAGCGATGGCAGGCATGGCCCGCAGTAAGAGCATTCTTCTTTACTCTCGATGCGGATTTGCACTTAAAGCAGACCGGCGCCGAAGCTTTCTTAAGTGAGATCGTTGAGGACGTCGTGCACGAAGAGCTTTTGGATCAAGTTGAGCGCGGATATTTGCAAATGTAACTGCTTTTCGACTGTATTGGGTTAGCTATCACAGCCGCTTAGGACAAAAACGGGCCACCTAGCGGCGACCCTTTTCTGTTTTTGGTGGAGGCGGCGGGAGTTTGAGTCTTCGCTGCCGCTCGACAGACCTCCGCTACGCTGCGGCCACCCTTCCCTTCGGGCGCGGGTTCAGCTGTCACAGCCGCTGAAAACAAAAAAGGGCCACCTTGCGGCGA
>Ga0206130_10003497_pt1 | contig 20431 bp, 23 predicted proteins | sample Helgoland_Spring_9_FD_148637 | JGI IMG/M metagenome (GOLD analysis project Ga0206130, IMG submission 148637) | Pelagic subsurface seawater microbial communities from Kabeltonne, Helgoland, North Sea - Helgoland_Spring_Bloom_20160512_1 | ecosystem: Environmental > Aquatic > Marine > Epipelagic ... | reverse complement strand
TCGACTTATATCTATTAATTGTTCAGTTGTACAAGGATCAAAATTAAAATTAGTGGGGCTACAAATTTGTTCTCCCCCTTTAAATTTCTTAGTTTTATTATATCTTTTATTTTTGATTTTACGACAAAAACTACGTTTTTTACCCGAAACGTGTTTGCAACCCTTAATTTTTTTACATTTTTTCGCGGTCTTACTTTTACACAAAGATTTCTTGCTATTTTTACGATATTGTTGACGAATGGTTTTATTCATATAATATATACGAATAAAAAAACGAAATGAATGTTATAATTTACAGAAATGCCCGATAGAATAACTACGTGAATGTAAAATTTGCCTATTTTACATTATATGCTCGGTCACCATCTTTTTCAAGATCAATATATCATTTTCCAATGTTTCGGTTCGCACGTTCTGCATTTTAACTAGTTGTTCTGAGCGTCCATACATTATATCAGCGACTTGACCTTCTAAACTAAATATACGCGCATCCTGTACTTTCACCTTTTCTTCTAATTTTTTAATCTTTTGTTTCAACTTTATATGTAAGAATTTCTCATACTCTTCTTTATTCTTGAAATCGGTTTGTCTTTCTGATAAAAACTCGAAAGGAATGAACGATTCGTTGTTGTCCGTTTTATTCATTTATACCCTTGTATATTTTTAAACGGGACAACTTTAAGTTGTTTCAAATGAACTCAACGACCAATCTTGCCTACGTGCGTAAATTTATTTTTATCAATTGCTAGTATTTTCAGTCAGGGTAAGCAATTGTTGTTTTAATTCGTCTCTTTCCTTCTTTATTTTTTCTACTTCCATAGACTGTTTAATAGATTCACTTTGTAAGATCATCAATGTATTTTGCATTTCTTGTTTTTCATTTGTTAATTTACTGATTGTAGTTTGATGATTGTTAATCATTTGTACTACTTCATTATTATTTAATTTTCTAGCCGGTTTACCGGGCTGAGTCAACATAATTGGTTTGTTTTGTTGTTCTTCTAATTCTTTAATCATTTTATCTCTCCGTTCTTCAATAACTTTAATCTGTTCTAATACATCTGGTTTCATTTTCGGTAATCCAGGTTCATATTTTTCCAATAAATCATCAATATCGTTCATAAAAAACGTTGTAATCGGTTGTTCATGTTCCTCCCGAATAAACGTAGCTACTGTTTTGGTCGATTCTTTGAAAAAATCTGGATGTGCAGTGTCAAACATTTTACGTTTATCGTATGTATTGTGTTCGTGTGAAAATACTAAAATAGATTTCAATGGGTCTAATTGTACAAAAGGAATAGTATAATCTTTCAAAAACGCTTTTTCTTCCGCTAGAGCGGCAGTGTCGTCGTATTTGGTAGTTTCTAATAATTTCTTTTTGAAAGCGAACGTTCCGGCAGTTGCGTGGTTAGGTCCATATGGTCCACATTGGATCATCTTATGTATATGTTTAAAATAAATATATATCTCACTGCTACCAGCACATAGAGCCTCAGGTTTTCCTAGAAGGCGTTCAACGGAATGAGAAATACGTTCAGGAGGATAATAATCATCATCGTCCATATACACAATAATTTCACCCCTGCAATGCTGGTGCATAAGGTTCCTCTTGGCACCTAACATCATTTTTTCTTCAATATCAAAATAACGTATTTGGTGTATATTTGATTGTTCTACTAAATCTTTTATTTTATCGGTACCATCATCTACAATAATCCATTCTATGCGACTTTTTGGATACGTCTGATTGCGAAAACATTGAAACATAGTTTGAATAAAAGGACGACGATTAAAGGTAGGTGTACAAACCGAAACTAATGGCAAATCCACGTCTTTTTTTTCAGTAAAATTACTCATGTATATGTATTACCAAATTAATAAATTTTATATATTTAAACATAAAATGTATTTTTGTGGTTATTATTTAACAAAGAAAGAATAAATAACACTAAACAATATTAATAATAATGAAAGATAACTCATCATTGTACTTTTTTCTTCGCCGACTGATGATTCAGTGATATTTTTTGCACCTTCAAATATTTTCATTATTTTCAAAGAACCAATTACTAACCAGGCAATTATAGGTATAATGAAAAGTATATTGAAGAAGTTAAAAAAGTCTTTGAATGACAATCCAGGTACTATGGTTGATACATCCGATAATTCGGTATTAAGAGTATACCAATAATTAGAAACCACATAAACCAATACAATTAATACGAGTTGATTTTTGAATAAACTAATCAATCGTACTATTTTTCTAAACATTTTCATAAGCATTCCATCATCTTGACAGGATTCATTTTTAAATTCGGGAGATGCATTATTGCTGTATTGTATTACTTTTTTAATGGTAGATAAAATCCCACCAGAAGGATATATAAACATAGAGAACAAAGAATAAGTTAAAATATATATCAACATCAATAGCCCACCGACAGGAACGCTTACAATCATAATAATAATAAACCGAATAAATAATTTTAATAAATAAAAAGGGATAGTCCAAGACAACATTTCAATCATCCCGCTCGGTGTACCAAGGTGTTTGACAGTGGATACTAAAAAGTCAATTACAACAACAGCAAACATCAATCCCAATACCGTATTTGAACCGCCTTTTACTATATCAACAAAGAAGTCTTTTATTTTTCTGCTTAAGTTTCGAATGCCATAAAAGGTGGCGCCAAATATGAGCATGAAATTTATTTTTCCACTCAAATATTTCTTTGTTATATCCGGGATATAATTGGTTATAATTGTATTCAATCTAATAGGGAACGAAAGTGCAAATTCGAAGATAAAAAGAATAATCTGAATAATTTCAAAATTAGGTTTGGTCGATAATTCTTCTAAGTCTTTCATTTCCAAGTTGAATATTTCGTTTTTTGGAACGACATACATTATATTGTACCAATTATAACTGATAGATAAGCTAACCACTCCAGCAAGAATCGCACCGAAGTATTCTTTCAGAACCTTCTTGTCTTTTTCGGTTGCGTTATTTTCGGAAATGGCGTCTGCTAATTTAGTAGCAAGTTGGGTATTTACATACAAAATTTTTTCATAGAGTTCATCTATGAAATTCGCTACTTTTGATTGCCAATCGTCGCCCGAATTACCATTATCGTCGTCATCATAATGACCTTCATATGTATATTTATTATTCGTATCGTCAATATCAACTTTTGTTTCGTCGTACGGATATTTTTGTTTGGCATCTTCATCTGCCTCTACATCTTCAATATCATTACCTCCGGTCATCCCCTCTATTTTATTATCAGATACAGCATTGATTTCTGAAATATATTTTTTCAAATTATTATTAATCAATTCATTTTTAACACTTGATTCTTTTAGTTTTTCATTATCTATGTTCTCATATCTTTGTTGTCGTTTATTCTCAATTTCTTTCGTTTGTCTATCTATATCTTTGATATCTTTTTCAGCTAATTGTTTTTTCTTATTGGCAAGATTTTCACGTTGTTTCTTATCATTTTCGCGAGCCTTTATATTTTGTCTATGTTTTTCATTTTTCTCATCGATTTCTGCGTCTACTTCTTGATCTTCGGTCATAGGTTCAATTATATTTTTATTCATAGGTTCATTGCTAACATCATTGGTTAAAATTGAAAATGTCTCTATATTTTTATAATTATTTGCCACGCGTTTTTTATTTTTCCGGGCTTTTATATTTTGCATTTTACTTTCCATAACTGCAGTTTGAAAAGTTTCTTTTTCTTTACCATTATTACTAAACCCTTTCAAATTCCCTGAAGTTTGTTGAATTATATTATCTAAAATTTCAAACATTGAATATATTATATAATAGATTGATAATATATTTACTTATATAACATATTCTTTATCTAGCATACATCATTCCACAATTACCACCAATAATAGATAATATATTGTATCTTTCTTCAAATAATGTCAAATTATAATTATATTCATATAGACGCCAATTGCTTTTACGAACCCCTAATATTCCACCCTCGTCGTCGCAAATAACATCAAAACTAGAATTCACAGGGTCAATCTCGGGTATGTATGTAGTGAGCTCTAGTTCAATGGTTTTGAATTTGCTTGTATTGATAGCACCCGACGGCTGATAATCAAAAGGACTTGTATTCAAACAAAAATTATAACAGTATAATCCCTCTTTTGCGTACCCTCGTGTGCGTGTATATTTTTCAATATAATCGTATACGCCTCTAACCATTAGGTTTTCTCGATATTCTCCATTTAATAAAATGCCCAAGGTTTCTAGGATTTCTTTTCTGTTTTCTGTATGATAATCGCCAGTGATAGTAATACCCGTATTTTGTTTTGACACTGGATGTATAGCCATACCATAAACCAAGTTTTCTTCCGTACCTGAAAGTGGGGAGGTTCCCGCTAAAGTAATATTGGACGGCTGATTGGAATACGGCCAATTCGTATAATTGCTCCATTCATTTCTCATATTCACATCATTTCTTTGTAAATACCACATCCAACTCGATACCATACCATTTGATTCTACCCTTACACGTTTGGAACCGGTTATATTTTCATATTTGTGTTCATACACATCTTTTATCAAATATATTTGATCCTCTGAAGCAAACTTTTGCGTTTCTTCTTTTGACAAAAAACAATAAGTAGATAACAAATGTATATCAGCATTCCACGTATTAATCTTATTTTCATAATTCGTTGCATCTAAATATGCAGAAGGAGGGGTTTGTAAAAAACGATACATTTGAAACCTATTTTCATTAAAATCCGGTCTCATATAAGGAAATGCATAAGAGTAATCAAATACATCACGTACTTGAAATAAATCTTGAATCGGTCGCATTGTTATAGATATACTTAGTTCATTGTACTGTAATGCAACGAGTGGAAACGCACAGTTGCTATTTAATGTAAACCAGGTATTAATCGGAATATATAAATTGCGACCACGTATAGACGGCTCTGCCCCCGACGTGTTTGTAGTGTACGATGCGGATGGATATGCGTTCGAACGCCCGTGTGCTCTTGCTGGATCATTTACTTCTGGGTGATTGCCTGACATATTATTGAATAATTGTTTTTTTTCAGCCGTATAATCGCGATCTACCATCGCCGCCATATATTCTCCGGTATATCGTTGCAACATTAATCCTCCACAATTAATTGTTATTTCTTTGATCATGTGCGTACCAATATCTCGAATCCACTTGAAATCATAAGGTGCCCAATTGTTATTTGTTTCATCGCAGGGTGCAAATACCGGGCTCCATATGTCGGGCAATGAAACCACAATGTAGGTATCCATTAACAAGTCAGCATATCTAGGTATTTTAAATGTAAAAACAGAATCCTCAGTTGGTCGCAATTCTCTTAAACCATCATAATCGATTCGAAATTTTTGTAAACCAAAATTCGTATATTTAACATATGTAGCTTTGAAAAAAGTTTTAGAAGGATTTCCTGTTAAAAAAACATTATTATTGCCAGTAGAAATTATATTTAGTAATCCACCCGCCATTTATGAATAGTATATTATATAGTATATTTTTATTATATTTGTTTATATATAGAATATATAAGAATGAAAACCTCTATTATTACTATTATAATATATTGCTTGATCTTTTTAATTGTCTTCTATATTGGATATGATATTATGAATTGGAATCATACACAAAGAAAAAGGGTCGAGACCATGACCGGGAGAAAGAACGATAATGAGTTTGACAATTTAAAGAAAAAATTTGATCAATCAAAGATTGGCAATATAACGAGCTTGCAACCTAAATATGGAAAATTACCAATCAAAGATTATTGTATTAAATCGTCTTTTAATTCGGCGACAACCGGTAAACATGTTCACGAGAATATGATTAAATATGTACTTATGTCTGGATGTCGATTTCTAGACTTTGAAATTTTTTGCGTGAGAAAAAATAATAACTTCGTACCTGTCATCGCCGAAAGTGATGATCCTGAATTCAAAGAATTTAGTACAATAAATAGTATTGGATTAGATAAAGCATTTAGAACTATTATTACGAATGCATTCTCTGAAACATCCCCTAACAAAAAAGACCCTTTATTTCTGCATTTGCGTATTAAATCTAAAGATTCGGGGTGTTATTCTGCGGTGGCTAAATTAATAGAAACTATATTGAAACCGAGACTATATGACGCTCAAGTTGATCGGGATACAAAAATGTCCCAATTGTTAGGGAAAATCATAATTGTTGTTGATAAAACGATTCATCGTGATTATAAAAATTATGCGAAATGTAATCACGCAGAAACAAAGTGCTACGATTTATCGAATTATACAAACGTAGAAAGTGGGAGCCAAACTATCAATTTAATGAGTCTAGTCGATATCGAAAATGGAACCACTTCTCCGGTATTAATCAAAGATGATAATATTTCTACAACTAGCAATCGTTGTAAATTAGTATTACCTTTTGAAAATATTACAAACAACCCATCAATGGGGAAGATGGTATTGAATCAAGGCGCTCAAATGGTGGGTTATCGATATCATTTAAATGATAAAAATTTAGAAGATTGTCAAATATTTTTCAATGACAACCGCGGAGGCATAGTTCCTTTAGCTGCCGCAATACCATATTTTGAAAGAGAGAAAAAAGAGGCGCGAAAATAAATTATTTGCATAGATTAAAATAGTGGATTAATATATATTTATTATCATAATTATTAATCATGAAAAAAAATCATAATTTTAACAATAAATTATGTACAAAAAAAATGACATTTGAAGAGTGTGAATTGACTATTCTTAGACAAGCTGTCGATAATACTGAAAAAAAACAAGGCATTGCAAAAGTGAATAATGAAGATGTCAAACAAATGTTAGAAATCGTTGAAGACTTTTTGAGAAATAAAAAGTTAATTTGCTACGGAGGAACCGCGATTAATAATATACTACCTAAACACGCACGCTTTTATAAAAGAGATATTCAAATCCCGGATTACGATTTTTTTTCGCACGATCCGATTCGACACGCCAAAGAATTGGCTGATATATATTATGAAAACGGCTACAAAGACGTTGAAGCTAAATCGGGTATCCATCAAGGGACCTTCAAAGTATTTGTCAATTATATCCCAGTCGCAGATATAACCTTTTTACACAGTGAGATATACAAAAATATTCATAAACAAAGTATCAAAATAGACAATATACATTATGCACCGCCAGATTTTTTGAGAATGTCTATGTATCTGGAACTATCGCGTCCCGATGGAGATGTTTCTAGATGGGAAAAGGTTTGGAAACGACTTCAATTATTAAATAAACATCATCCTATCAAAACTAAAAATTGTAATAAAATAGATTATTCATTAAAAGGAGAAACGCCAACCAGTAGATTGAACAATTTAATTAGAAATAAATTAATTGATAAAGGAGTTATTTTCTTTGGAGGTTATTCTAGTTATCTATATGCTCGTTATATGCCAACGAATGAAAAGAATTTGATTAAAGAAATCGCTGACTATGACGTTTTAATTGAAAACTCAGATGAATGTGCAAACAATTTAGTAGAAACGTTAAACGAAAACGGATATACAAACGTAAAAATGATTTTTCACAAAGCAATCGGAGAAATTGTTCCCAAACATTACGAAATCAAAGTGAATAATAAAAGCTTGGTATTTATTTATGAATCAATTGCTTGTCATAGTTATAATAAATTAGAAATCGAGGGGAAAACTGTCAATGTGGCTAGTATAGAAACCATTTTATCATTCTATTTGGCGTTTTTATACGTAAATAATTCGTATTTTAAGAATGACAAATTATTATGTATTTCAAAATTTCTTTTCTCAATTATCGAAAAAAATCGACTTAGAAATACGGGCATTTTGAAACGTTTTACGATTAATTGTTATGGTAAGCAAGACACATTGGAAGATATTCGTTCTAAAAAAGCAGCCAAATACAATGAATTTAATAAAATAAACATTCAAGATAACATAAAAGAATATGAAATGTGGTTTTTGAAATATACACCTACGAAAAATAAAACCAAACGAAATCGTTATACAAAACGAAAACCAACGATTATTAAAAGTATAAAATCAAAAACAATAAAAAATAGATTAATGAATATTTTCTCATCTACTTAAATGGAACTAATGAATGAAATTATTTTTTTAGAAAACATATAAAAGCTACCGAAAAGAGAACTTTTTAAGATAAGCCCATAAACATTAAAATTACCATCTTCATTGTAAATAGATAGGAAGGAAAATTTTTTAAATATCATTGTATTCACTATTGGTAGTTGAAATATAAAAAATAAAAGACCAATAAACACGGGTATTTGAACATCATCTAATAAATCATCCAGTTGACTTTCGCGGTATTTTTGTTGTTCGTATTCATATAACTCATTCTCAAATTCATTCGATCGGTTTCGTACATAATCATCTTTTTTACTAGGCCTGGGTATGTAATTTGGCTGCACTTCTTCATCCATTTCTAAATGGTTGCTATTCATCGGTATATCGCGCGAAGGCAATCTCTGCGACGGCATCGATTCTATCTGGTTGCGATATTCTTCGGGCAACCCAGTGCCGACTTGTTGATCATTGTTTTGAAACATTTCCATTTGTATATTTTGCTTTTCCATTCGTTGATTTTCCGGATTTTGCATAACATTATTTTGTTCAGGAATACCATATGGGTTGGGATGCATATTAATAGCTGCATAATTTGTTTGTACATTACTGTCGTTTTTTCGCTTCATTTCGGATACACTGACGGTTGGTAGACTTTGCATTTCTTGGTGTTGTTGTTGATTTCCACCTCCGCCTCCATTCATTGGCAATTCCGCTATTTTTGTCATTCCGTTTTCCATTTCAAACTATACAATTATCAAATATGTTTGATTGTATAGTTTAACGAATATACTAAATACATTACTTCATATTCTCTTCTTCAGCGCGAGTCATTATCGGCACAATTTTTTTGGCCGTATCACATTTATCTGATTGGGTTGAATATTTATAACATTTATCTCCGTGTTTGAACGTTTTATCTTCAATATCTGTAATAACGGGTCCATTGAATCTTATGCAATTTTTATCATTGCATACTTTTCGAAATAAACTGGCTAAACCTAATCCTAAAACAATAGAAATCATATTTTTCCCTATTTCTGAATAAAATAATCGTTTAAAATTCATATATATATACTAATATGGTATAAAAATTATAACTCATTTTATTACTTATGATTGTGCAGGTATCTTGGTAATCTCATTTTCATTTTCGGGACACTCCACTTGATCTTGTTTCAACGAAAAACAAGTATCTGCTTGATCCTTGTATTGAAGCATTGATACATTATCTGGTGTGGGATACACTTTTATAATCCGCATATCAGGCATAAATAAATATACTGCAAACAATCCCATTAACAAACTAAGTATAAATATTTTTACGTTTATATGTTTGAATATGTTCATTTTATACAATATTCAAACATATAAATATTGTATAAAAATTATTTGATTACTGTCCTATATGTATTATCAGTGTCCTAAATAATACATATAGATTGTTCACACTATTTACGTGTTCTTTTTCTTCTTTTTCTTCTTTTTTTTATTTTCACTGTTCGGTATTTTATCATTCGCGTCTTGTTCTTGCATTTCTTTCAAAATATCCGGATGCACGAACGACTTTTCTTGACTATCTTCTCCGTCTACTTTATATACATAATTATCTTCTCCCATCCCTTGTTCCAGAGAAAACTGTTGCTTCAACCGATTTTGTTCGCGGATACGTTCAAATACCTTTTGTTTTTCCTCCTCCTTTTTTTTCAATATTGCGTTTTTACGTTCCTGGGCCTTTTTTAGTATTTTTTCTTTGGTCTCAGATTGTTTCATTACTCTATTTAACGCACCCTTATTAATTTTCGCGTTTTTACCTATACCGCCCATATTTTTCATTACATTTTTCAACATCTCATTTACACCAGCGTCTCCACTTGTCTTTTTAATCTCATTTAAAAAATCACCTGCTTCTTTCATTATGTCCTCTCGTGAAATTTCACCAGATTTCATTTTATCATCTAAGCGACTGCTCACTGTTTTCATAATACCTTTCAACTTATTTGGATTGCCCATCAAATTTTTAATAACATCTTGAGGATTTGCATTATCTAAATCACCTAAACTATCCTTGAATTCCTCAGCAACTTCTTCCGCCAAATCTTTTGCTAATTTTCCAATTTTACCATCAAATAGCTTTTTCAAATTGTTATGTAATCCTTCCAGATTTGGCATTCCTGACATATTCGGTAAATTACCGAACACATTTTTCATATCTTCGTCGATGTTTGACGGGGGCACTTCATTATTACTTCCATCCACATTCAATTCGCTCTCTTTGCGAACTTCATCCATTTGATCGACAAATCCATTTACGCTAGAACTCATTTTTTCAATTGATTCAGTTATTCCTTTCATAGTTTCTTCCAACTTATCTTGCAACATTCCTTCTTCTATTCCTTCAAATATATTCATTGTATCGCCAAAACTTTTTTTATCATCAATATTTCCAACTACAGTAAACAGCATCAACTGTAGATATTTCCACATGCTCTCTTTCGAATTATCCGATACTCCTTCGCAATTAAATAGCAATTGAAAATTCATTCGAGGTAAAAAATGAGTATTTATATCGCTATTTTCTTGAAAGATCTCTTCGTTTTTGTATAAAATATCAAAAAAACGCTCGGGATACACTTGCTCGCAATGGTCTAATAATGTTTTCAACTCTACATCACTAATGTCTGGCGCTCCCCATTTTATCAAATAAAAATCATATTCAGGGAAAACCGTTATAAGATCGTTTACAAAATCTTTTACAAGGGAACGAAAATTATTAGGGATAATTTGAGGGGCAGTGGTCTCCATCTATGAACTATATCAATAAAGTTATTTATATAGTTTTTAATTTTATTGATAAAATTAGTTATTATAGGTTTTTGAAATCATAAATTTTGTTTCGTAAGTTTCATAATCCATAATTGGAAGATGACAATGTGTGCTATGAGAATAATTCTTTTCATTCTTTTCATTCTTTTTATTATTATTATTCATTTTTTCCGAAACATATTGTAAATTATCGGTTTCTAGATATTTATACCGATTGTGTGTATGCCTTTCCAATTTGGGCCTAGGTATATTTTGCATATCATCTACAGTGTGCCTTTCTAATTTGGGCCTAGGTATATTTTGCATATCATCTACATTGTTTTTTATATTCATTCTTTATAATTAATATCTGTATTTTATAAATATCAATTTTTTTACAAATCATCTAAATACTTACATTACTTTCTAGTATGGATGTTGTTCGCCCGTCCTGGCAAGAATATTTTAAACAAATAGTTGGGGTGACGGCAACCAGATCACCATGCTTGCGTTTACAAGTCGGATGTATACTCGTAAAAGATAACAGAATTATTTCCCAAGGATATAACGGGTTCTTGCCCGGCACCCCTCATAAATCAATCGTCATTGACAATCACGAAGAAGCGACTGTTCACGCAGAACAAAATGCAATTACCGACTGTGCTAAACGGGGGGTCAGTTGTGATAATAGCGATGCATATATCACTCACTATCCTTGCGTAAATTGTATGAAGTTGTTATGCGCTTCCGGTATTGCAAATATCTATTATATCAACGACTACAATAACAATGAGCTAGTAGATTATTTTTTTACAATATCTACAATCAAAACTATCGAAAAAATATAACAATGTATACATCGCATCTTCCTATATCCCATATCTACAATCCAAAATATTGTCCCCATAGTATTGTCATTTTTACAAAAATTGATTTATTCAAATATAAATACCATTTATTCAAATATAAATACCATTTATATATGTTTGAAGAAAGAGTACTGCCGATTAGTATGGAGATTTACATTCCTAGAATTTTAGGATATATTACAAGAGATTACATCAAATCTAAGTTTTTAGATCTAAATCTTGGAACTATTATTGATATAGATATGTATAAGAAAATTAACGAAAACGGATATCATTATTATTTTGCATTTATTAAATTGCTATTGCACGACTCCAGTGAAGCAATACGTATGTATAACATACTAGAAGAGAGAAAAATTATACACATCATTTATAACGATTTAAGCCAGTATTGGGAAGTTAAAAAATATATATCTAGAAATAGACGCGAAGAATTAGCGAATAAGAAATGTGAGAATAATGACATACAGAATAAAATCTACGGGTTAACTGAACAAGACAAATTAGATCTAAATGAAGAATTTGAAGAGTTGGAAAAGGAAATATTTGAATATGTACATTCAAATATTTGAAATACTACAATTACACTTTCTTGCTTTTATTACCTTTCTTGCTTTTATTACCTTTCTTGCTTTTCTTGCTTTTCTTACTTTTCTTACTTTTCTTACGTTTTTTTGTTTTATTGTTGTTTTTACCACCAGATACCGGTTCAGGCTTGGGATCAGTTTCCGGTTCAGGCACAGGAACAGATACCGGTTCAGGCACAGGAACAGATACCGGTTCAGGCACAGGAACAGATACCGGTTCAGGCACAGGATCAGATTCCGGATCAGATTCCGGATCAGATTCCGGTTCAGGCACAGGATCAGATTCCGGGGCAGGGTCGTCGGGTGTATTATTTTGTGTAAGATGCGTATAGGTAATAACTAAAGATGTTACACCAATGAATATATATGCAATGGCAGGTATTGATTCTTCGTACATTTCTAATTATATTATGATTAGAAATTCTTATACAACATAATCTACTAAATATTCAAATGTTTATAATTGTATATCAAACTCCCAATCATTCAATATATCCTCATTCATAATAACGTCGGGTAAAATATCAGTCGTCTTTATCAAATCTATTTTTGTAAGCAATGATACATTTGAATCTTCCAATACGTTCAACCATTCCTTTTTTCTCATATGTAATCCAATATCTCTCAACAAAAGATCATCTTCTTTTTCGTTATCGCACCTGGAGTCAAATCCGCCTGATAAACAATATTTGTTTTCTTCTGTAAGAAAACACTCTAACGAGCATGGAATTTCTCGAAATAATATATTTATTATCAAGAAAAATAATGTTAATAGCATTATACTGCAATATAATGTTATGTTTATATTTATGTTTATGTTGTTTTTTCCAACTTTCTAAGGGCTACTTGGTATTTATCCGCCCATAATTGTTTATTTTCTGCAGAGATAGAACAATTTAGATGACTTTCGAATTGTTCCGGGTTATCGTAATACAAATGATCTACCTGATTCTTAGATCCATTTGCCATATATGCTACCTTGTAATAAAGATCTTCGCCGACGGAACCAACACGATGGTCGTAATATACCTTACCATTAATGGGATCACGAATGGTAGCACTAGGAATGCAACTAGTTGCAAAATATTCTACGTCGAGTCCTTGAATTTTGATTTTTCTATATCCAATATCATCTGTCTTCTTTTTTTTAAGACCGCTCTTCTTTTTGACGACAGAAAACTCTTCTTCATTTTCTGAGGAAACGATACTTTGCATATCATCTACAGAGTAAGAATCATATTCTTGATATGAACTTTCATCCCCTATCATTTCAGAGAAAGTTTCTTCAGGCTGGTCGCTGTAATCCATATTTAGAAAGTTTGTAAAACAAAAAAACTGTTATTTAACTTATTACATACTATGATTGTTTTTTTATGTTATTTTTATTAATGTTTTATTTTTCAACCTTAAAACATATATAAACATATTATAAAGAGATTAAGTATATTGATGTCAGACCTTGCATACCGAGATTTATTTGTTTCTGGTAGTCGTAAAGAAAATACTAACCAAATCGAAACTGCACCTGAAAGTGTAGCGTATAATAATTATACTAATAATAGTGAAAAAAATAATAAGGTAGATAATAATGTTATATTCAAATATTTAGAAGGCGATTCTCTATCGTTAGATGTATTATATCAACGAAATCTAACTTTGAACTATAATTTACATTTATGTGTATATGAAATAGATCAAACCGCACGTTTACCATTCATAAAATATCTATTTATGAATAAAGAAAAAGAAAAAGAGGCTTTTTTTCCTATAATACCCCTGGATATGGAGTCTATGAATGCAATTATTAAGGAAAATATACACGGTGGCAATAACTACAAAACTGATGATATCAACTCTACCTCGCAAAGGTATATGAATGAAGATATTATATTGACTACGGCCGTGGCGGTTGTGGCGCACAATAATGCAGATAATTATATCCAAGCGGAGAATAATGATGACGGAATCGGAAACGACAGTGAGAGTGAGAGTGAGAGTGAGAGTGAGAGTGAGAGTGAATCCGCAGACGATGAATTTTTCAAAGGAGCTATTGATAATGAATTCTTAAAGCAAATCAAAGATTCATTGCAAGAGGTGTATAACCTAACCCTAATACCAGAAACTATGTATAGAGGGTTTTTGGAAAAGGATAGTAATATATTTGTATTTATTGATGCTACAAATGAACAATATACAAGACCACCGTATAGTGAATATGGAACAATTGACGAAATATTAAATACAGAATACATCAAGGACTTGAAAATTCGTGATTATATTCACGAATTATTCGAATCAAACAAAATTCTTCAAAATATAAAAACCATCGAAGAGGTATTTGTTCAATTTCCAAAAATAGGATATATCAGCAATGTTCAAGATAATCAACATTATAATATATATAAACAGCCTGAAAATAAAACTTCTTTGATTCTACCACCAACTACGCAATATGAAAATGATGACCTATATTTATTTTCTTCAGTTCCGATTACAATTGGAAATCTCGAAAACATTCGACGATATGCGTGTTTCATTGAAAACGTAGAGCCTCAAGATTCGCCAAATAAAAATCAAGATAACTTCTCATTTGAAGAGAACAATATTCATTTCTACGCACTGCGGGAATTCGACCTTTTTGTCGAATTGTAAATTATAATATATAGTACACATACTATGCATTATACCATATACGTTGCTAAAAAGGTATCTAAACATTTCTCATCGACTTGTTCTGTCATATTGGCGATGATCTCATCTTTCAATGGTCTTCTATCATATAATTCTTCAAATGTAGATATATAATCTTCCATTATTTGTGTTTGTTCCTTATATAATTTTGTTGCAGCAATCTGTTTCTTTTGTGTAGAACGTAGGTTTTCAAGTTGTTTTTGTGCTTCTTCGTCTTCCAATTTCACAAAGGCTGTTAACTCTTTTTCCTTTTCTTCTAACAATCGACGCTGTTCCGCAAATTTATATTGCAGATCATCTTCGTCAACTTCTTTAATTTCAAGTTCTCTATACCATTTATGTCGGGTTTCGTCAGCACTAATGATAGTATCGCATATATCTGGCTTTCTTAATTGATCAAATCGTTTTCGCTGTTTGGTTCCTTCTTTGCCAGTAAATGCGTCATTGAACTCTTTTATAATGATATCTTTGATATCGGGACTGGTCTCCATTAATCTATCAAATTCTTGGCGACATATTTTAATGAATGTTTTCGCGTCAGTTCTTTCGTCAGGATGTTTAGATAGCTCGATACGAATATTTCTGGCGAATTTATCCCAAGCGATGGACGATACGCGATGCGCTTCGTTTAATTCTGATATTTTCAGATACTGCTGTATTGTTGTTAAAATACCTATACATATATTAATAGTACCGATTATGAGAGGTGCATAAACTTGAAAATTAGCTGGAATACTAGACTGTGCAAAAGATGCGGTACCACTTACCGTTGAAAAAATAATGGCGGGTATTGTAAACCAAGCGTGCATATAGGAATATTTACTATGAGCGCGTGAATTTAACCATTTATAGCATTGGGCAACGTCGCACCATTCAATCATAATGAGTTCATTTTCTGGACTCCATTCTATTTTCACCTTTGGATTTTCAACTAATGAATTTTCACTAGATTCTTTAGATGCGTTATCGTTCATTTCTTTATTTTCTTTATTTGACATATCATTATACATTTTCTATATGCTATTATCATATATTTTACGCGCCTGCGATTATAGACCCCCCGGACGAAATCGTCTAAACAATTATTAGATAGTATATCGCAATGACTAAAGATAAAAGAACGAAAAAGAATAAGAACAGGGAATGTCAAGCGACCAGCTATCCTCTCATAAAATATACAACGGAAACCGACTGATAATCTTTGAATATGTAAGTTCTCACAAGATATTCAAAGATTAGGGGTCAGATATTCCTGTAAATGCGGGTAGCTCCTCACTTTCTAAATGTTTCATTTCGTTTTTTGACTCGCCAATAACCGATATTTGATTTGGAATGGGATCTGCGGTCTCAGAAATAGTTGGTATAATTTCGCCATTTGTTTCATTCAGATGTTCGTTTTCTTCGAGTAAATCATTAAAACATAACGCGTGGTCGGAACTTAGGTTAAGCTCGACTTCTTTATCGAAGTCTTTATAATTTGAATGCAATCTTTTTATTTGCTTTTGTTGAGATAAATGGAAAAATGTTATATAATTAATATATAGCTCGAGTTGTCCTTTCAATATGTTATTTTCGTGTGTTAAAGTATTTACAAAATTAGAGATGGAATACCCCAATTGAGATTTAGACGTATATTCATCAATAAGTTTATCTTTTTCGACAATGACATTATGTATTTTTTTAATGTAGGTCATTATAATGTTATGAACAGCTATCATATTTTCTGTACCGTAATCATAAAATGGCTCTAAATCTTTGTAAATTGGTATATTTAGCGGTGGTGTATCTATCTGTATTTTCAAATCATCCTTATGATCAATAATGTATTTAACCATTAATTTATGCAATTTATAATAATCGCAATACGTTCTATTTTTAAAGGTGCTATCAAATTTATTTAAATTTTCTAATTCCATAGCAAAAGTTTTGTATTGAAAATAAAATGAATCTAAACTAAATAAAAACAACTGCTTATTATTACATTTAGTCATTAATGTATGAACTTCTTTGAGATTTTTCAACTTTTTGTCCATTACGTCTTTGATATTATCAATGTCTGTATTCAAAAATAATATATTTTGAAAATCTTTTTCTAATTGTTCAACTTTATAAGGATAGTCTTCAATCATATTTGTATTAACAATATATTTTATTATTTCTTTTCTCTATGTCGTATTTTTTCAAATCATCTTTCAAAAATTGATTTTTGAAAGAACATATATATTGTTGTATACACTATCAAATACACAACAATGACGGAAATCATAGAAACCAATATTATTGAAAATATGTCAACCATTTTCGATAATCTGTTGGATTATGAATATTTATATATTTCTATTGGATCAAAAATAAATGAAAATACGGTTTCAATCGGTAAAAAAACATATATGTCAAACGCATTTGATCAAATATATCCGGGGTTTTTACAGTCGATTGAAACACAAAATGTACTGTTTATCGCGATCGATGACTTTCGGTCTCGCGATAGTCAATTCCTGCATAAGCGAAAAATAAATTCACTATTATCGCCAAATATCAAATGCTATCTTTTAAACCAATACTGCAGCGAAGGGTTTATTGAGTCATTCTTCGCTTATGTTTTGGATAAATTATCTATTCTAAATTTTAACCCAAAAAACTTTATGATAGCCAATTTTGTACGGTTTCTGCATATTCCTAATAAGAAAGAAGAAGCTGACGAAATGATGATACCAGAAACGATACAAACTATACTCAATCGGGAAATGTATACACCCTATACTAATTGTTTGTGTCAATGGTTTGGATACAAACCATATTTTTATAATTATATATATAAATATAAAAAATTCAAGCAAAATCCGTTGATATACAATAAAATGTACTGTGTTGAAGTAATATTGAAAAATTCACAAAAAATACCTTGTTCAAATCATATTGTTTTGCAAGATGAAACAATTGCCTATATGATCAATAATATGTATAGCATAACTGATGCCAATGTCGTTTCTTTGGATATCGCAGTTTCCATATATGATGATTATAAATCAATGGGTATAATTGTACCATTGAAGAATTAAGATGTCGCATTGTCGATACATCTATCAAAGAAATATCGCATATCTTCTTTCCTTGTACCGTTAATAAACTCATCGGGTATATAGTGTGTATTATCTTGGTAATATGCTAAAAGAGCAGGAATTCCGTTGATCATTTTTTTACTTCTTAAAAATCCATAAATTTCAACATTGTCATCAACGTCTAACACATAACTTTGTATGTTATCTGGCATTTTGTGTAAAAATGCGTGAACGTCATCATCGATTAGTTTACACGGACCACACCACTCAGCTCCGAATTTAATTATAACTACACCAGGGTTATTATCTAATATGGTTTGGAAAGCAGCCTTATTTTCTATTTTTGTAATAATAGGAAGCATTATACATTATATTATATAATAATTTCATATTGTTTGTATTTTCATACATTTTTCTAACGGTTAATTATAAAAATGGTCCGAACCCACAATTTAGATATACATATGTATAATTTAAAAGAACTGTTAGGATTATTTGATTTAGACTATACAATCAATATGGAAGATTTAAAACGTGCAAAAAAAAAAGTATTAATGAGTCATCCTGATAAATCAAAACTCGACCCTAAATATTTTTTATTTTATAAAAAAGCTTTCGAGCTTATTGTTCAATTCTATGAACATCAAAACAAAGATAAAATTTTATCGAAAAATGGTACGGTTTACGACAAACATCAACTCAATCAATTAGACGAACAATCTACCAAAAATGTTCAATCTTCAATCAACGAATTGTCGACGAATGATTTCCAAACAAAGTTTAATAAACTATTTGATGAGAACATGACAAAAAAAACAGATACATCGAAAAATGATTGGTTCACGAATGAAGAAAATTCTTATGAAATAAAAGAACAAGTGAATAATAAAAATATGGGGGAAATATTTGAACGTATAAAAGATAACCAAACCAGTTTAATCAAGCACAGAGGGGTGGAAGCATTATACGTCAATAGTAATTCTGGAAATAAACTGTATGACGACGATGAAAATGACGATGAGTACGTAACGACTGATCCTTTTAGTAAATTAAAATTTGATGATTTACGAAAAGTGCACAAAGATCAAACTGTATTTTCTGTTAGCGAAAAAGATATACATAAACGCCCTGTATATACTTCTGTTGACCATTTTCAACGCGAACGCGGAAAACAAAACATGAACCCTTTAGAAAAACAAGAAGCTGAACGCATTTTATCTCAACAAAACGAGACATATACGCAACAAATGATGCAAAAAGAATATGATGCGAAATTAAAAGGAATGGAATACGAAAAGAAAAACAAAAGGGTATTATCAAATTTTTTACGTATTCAAAATTAAGGGCGTAAATTCATCGCAACCATCGGTTTTTTTAACCATTTTTTATCCATATCCAACAGTAAATGGTCATAATTAGTATCTCGCATTTCAATATCGCTATAATTTTCATACTGAGTCACTGTTGCGGGTATTATCATATACCAAAAATATTGCATTTGCAATCGCTTCCAGTGAATATCAATTGCATATTGTTTGATATTTCCGGTCTTTACTAACATCTGAACTCCTTGTTTATAATTATGAATCAATGTATCATAAAAAGATTTTTTCACAATGTATCCAGTCGTCGTTTGACAATTCATTACGCGCGCACAATATTCATTTATTTTATTATAAGGAGGCACATTGTTCCCACCAACTATCAATATATCCCACATCAATTCCTTATTTTCCTGAAATTTTTGTAAATTTGCTTTAAAAAGATCCGGATTGGTAAAATGAATATCGTCTTCGCAAATAAATACATAATCATAATCACGTTTTTTGGCTAATTCTAAACACTTAATATGACTCATTGTACATCCTACAGCTCCGGATTTGGGTTTTACTGCGTCTACCCGTTCTGCTTCAATCCCTAAAATCTTAAATTCATTATTTGCGTGCTCGAGTCGGTCTTTTCTATGTTCTAGATTAATAAACAGTGTATGTTTTAACAATTCCATTATATTGTTAAAACAAAAGAACATTCTATATATATTTTTTCATATTTATTCATTTACTTTGATTCCTCTTTTTTTGATAGATTGTCTATTTTCTTCATTATCAACTTCATATCCATCTGCATAGAATCATAATTATCAGCCAGCTCTTTCATTTGTTTTTCATAAGCATCTATTTTATCAAATGATTTTAATAATTTATCATATTCGGCTTGTTTCAAAAATACACGGTCTTCGTCTATTAATTCATTCGCCCAAGAAACTTTTTTATCA
>Ga0206130_10003495_pt1 | contig 20431 bp, 17 predicted proteins | sample Helgoland_Spring_9_FD_148637 | JGI IMG/M metagenome (GOLD analysis project Ga0206130, IMG submission 148637) | Pelagic subsurface seawater microbial communities from Kabeltonne, Helgoland, North Sea - Helgoland_Spring_Bloom_20160512_1 | ecosystem: Environmental > Aquatic > Marine > Epipelagic ... | reverse complement strand
TAGTCTGCTTCGTGGGTAAAAAATCAGGTAAGGATACAGTTACAGGCGCAGCCTCAGGAACGCGATTTTGATTCAGTTTTGGATTATCTGTCAACACTGCAGAGATATGTTGCGCAATTTTACTTTTATGATCTTGAAACCGCAGACACGCTGCCGATAGAAAGCCTCTCAATTCATTATAGTCTGACATCTGCTAAACTTTTCGTTGTTTCTAGTATCTATCAAATAGAAATATGACATCAAAATTACCATCAATTTTAAACGCAATCAAATATCTAAAATTAATTCTGAAAAGCCCATTTCTTCTCTGCATTCCTTACTCTTATCCGTAGAAGTTCCACATTTTGTTCATCATTTAGTTCAACAACGGCAAGTCGAACCTCCTGTGCTGATATCTCACATCCGCATATTCTCATTTGCTATCCTTTTTTGCCAAAAACTTACAGCAACACTCTTTCCATCTCAATAGATTTGACTCAACAGAATAGTAGCAAATGGATCGATTTTGAGTTGCCAGTTAGCCATCTTTTCCCTGCAGCGTGCATTTTTTGAATTCATTTCCATTGGAAACAGACTTCTTTTTTTGCAATTTTTGATTAAAATCCAGAGTGCACAACTGGGAGAAATCTGATGAATCCAAGCAATACAGTTTCAGTGGCCAGTCTAATCGAAGAGATTAAATCTGAACTAAAACACCAGACTGGTAGTTGGCGTAAGGTTTCAGAGCTACTGAACCAAGCAGACGTTGAGTTTGGGTTTGGCACTGACGAAATGAAACAAATTCTCGATCAGACTGACATATCTCCCAGTAAAGCAAGCAAACTGATTAGTATCGCTCAGGATGATCGGCTTAGACAAAATTTCGGAACATTTGAAACGGTAAGTGCGTGGACAACTCTTTATCAAGCAACCCTTCTCAATGATGAGGAATTTAGTGAACTGGTTAATAATGCGAGTGAAGAGGGCGTATTAAAAGTCTGCGACATTAGGAATGTACAGGACAAGAAAACCAAATCGTCCAAATCCAATTATCAAAGTCTACTCAATGTTCAATTCGATTGGAACGCCATTAAAGCTCAGGCAGTTTCATCTGAAGATATTCAAAAGGTGATTGACAAACTCGACGAACTTGCTTCCGAAATCACATATATGAAAGTCGAGACAGCCCCCAGATATGAGAAGGAAATCGATAAATTTAATGGAGAAGTCATAAAGGAATTCAACAAACAATCTAAGAAATTTTATAGAAGCAAAGAGGCCGCACACAAAAAACACTATAAAATCAAAAGTGGACAACCGATTGAAGGATTGGATCCTGAATCTATTAAACTCTGTCTTTATGAAAATAATTTCACAGAACTCTTCGATAATCTTGGGATATTGGGAGAATACCAATTAGAGAGCGCCAATTTGCTCGGTGCAGCGTCCGATGTAGTCGCACAGAGAAGAGCTAAAAAGTATGGGGGTAAAATTTCTGTGCCTGATGACGATGATATACCATCTTATCGTGATTGGAATTTCCAAGAAATGAAAAGTATGAGTAACTGGAAAGGCAGGAAGCGACTGAAGAACGTGGAAATAAAAATTTGATATTTAAGAATTTGTTTCTGAGAATTAATCTGAAGTAGCGGCTCAGCGAAAGGCCTGTCAAAGTGCGGGCTCAATTGCGATTTCGCAAGTCCAGTCGATGAAAATTTTGCGGGAGTAGGATTGGGCTTTGGTCGACCACGCCGTGTTTGCTTTGAAAGTAATACCACCCTTCCATGATACACTCTTTAAAACGCGCCCAAAGCGCCCGTGATAATACTGCTGAAATGATCCATCCTCGTCAAAAAAAGTGAACCACAAAAAAATTAACGCCATAGAAATCCCAACGATTCAGCATTTAGGCGAGATGCCTTAGTCTGGCGAAATCGATAGGATCAAGACGCCAAGCTCAAGCAGCTATTTTCCAATATATCAACTGGTTCTATAATCCACGGCTGCGTCACTCATCACTAGGTGGCAAAACTCACTTGGCATTCGAACAAAAGGCCTCATAAATGAGGTAAGAGACTGGAGCAAAAACGCGACAAGACCAATTGACTAGTCCTTCAGCACATTCCTACTCTCTTGTGAGATATCGAGGTAAAAATGAATATTACAATTAACAGCGTAGTCGACAAGATGAATGGATATCTTCCGTTTAATGCAAATCACTCAAGCATATATGAGGAATATCAAACCGCTGGTGAAACTATTGAAGTAAAGACGGTAGCTTTAGACTATTTATCTAATCTGTATGAAAGCTTAGCTTCAATTGTTATCCTAACTGGCGATGCAGGTCATGGCAAAACTCACCTCTGCAGACGTTTTTTAGAAGAAAGCATGGGTTATAAAGAAGTAGATGCGCGACAACTTATTAATAATTCATGTAACGGGAAAACGTTAATACCTCACGTTGGAAAAGTTCCCAAACGACCAGTAAATATCTATAAAGATCTCTCGGAATTAACTGACATTGAGTCAATTGAGAGTATCGAAAAGGCTTATGTTTCTAAGGAAGTCTTGACAATAATTTGCGCCAATGAAGGCAAACTTCGAGCAGTATTGTCTGCGGGCGCCAACTCCCAAGCATGCAAAGAGATTTCAACTGAATTATCCAATCATTTCGAAAACGGCGTCACCTCAATCAGTGGTAGGACCCACATAATTAATTTAAACTATCAGTCAATTGCTTCCTGCATCAAAAGTGAAAGCAACTTAAATAGCTTAGTGTTTCAAGCATTTAAAAGTTGGATGGACGGCCGAAAATGGAGTGTTTGTGGAAATTGCAGCGTTCAGAAAAATTGCCCAATATTTCGAAATTATGATCTCTTAAGCGAAACAAGGTCCGGACTCGCGAATAAACGGCTTCAAAGGATTGGGGACCTTCTTTCTGCAGCAGAACAACTTGGCGATGTTATCACAATCAGAGAAATGCTCATGCTCGTTTCGTACATTGTTACCGGTGGCTTAAATTGTAGAGAAGTTCACAAGCAAAAAAACAAAATAGGATGGCAAAATGAATTCGCATTTTACAATTTGCTCTTCCAAACTCCAGGATCGCTTTCTAACGAAGCTGTTAAGTCCATACCAATTCTAGCAAAATTGCAGGTTTTGGACCCAGGCACAGTGTCTTCTCGCAGGATTGATGAAAGACTTTTAAACTCAACAGACCTTTTTCCTGAGGACCAATTAGATTTGAAGTTTCGTTCAGCTGACAATCAGCTTGAGCTGGTTGATGCCGCAAATGGTGTGGATGAAATTATTGGAAACCCAACTAGCAAAAAAGAGCGCCTCAAAGAGGCAGAACTAACAATCAAAATAGTAAGGTCATTGAGAAGACGAGCATATTTTGAGGCAATTTTTGATGAATTGGACGCAACTACTCAGCTAGGCTTTAAGCATGGGGAGCAATTTACGGCTCTGTTAACAGGAGAGCTTAAGGGGGCGGAGCTTTCAAGGGCAAAGCGACGAATAATCAATGGGCTGCACACTATCCAAGGAATAGTCGGGAAATCTTCAATTACAAATTTGTTTTTGGTTGATCCTGCATTTGGTAGTTCAACCCAACACGCAGCGATAATTTCACGCAGTATCCAGCCTAGTGAAATTAAACTGGTACCTATGCGCGACAAATGGAAGAAACAAGATTCAGCGGAAGATTACGCAATTAAAGACTCTGTTGATTGGATTGATAGGTTCATATGCTTCCGTGTGAAGGATGTATCTCGGCGTGATCAGGACTTTCCATTAGATTTACTCACATTCAACACCATTTGCGTCGCAGCTGATGGCTTTGTTTCCGAAAGCTTCTTCACGCATGACTTGCGCAGAATAAAAAACTATTTAGCCCGCCTGTGTGAAAGCGACCCGACTAAACAAACAGACATCAAAGTAATTGTCGAAGGTTCAATTCAATCAGTTTCTATTGATGATGGTGTAATTCAGGTTGGGGGCTCAAGCTAATGTCTATTCAAAATATTGAAAATCCGAAAATCACTGATTTTTCATATGATATCTTTGGAGGGATCCTCTTATACGATGGCGCTGGTTTCTACCCAGGCTTGGAGCTTTTAAACTTAATTTTTCTCAACAGTACTGATAGTTTCCTACCTGATACTTCATCTATATCTTTCAATCGACACAGTATGGATTTCGCTCGAAAATTAGTGTGGGATGATGCGTTCGCTTCGCACCCACAAAAGGACAACATTCTATATGATAATGTGACGAAGGATACTCTAGCAAAGCTTTTAGAATGTTTGCAATTAGACATACCTAACGCCTCAGGCCGACCAGCTTGGCATCGCGCTCACTTTTTTCCATACACTGAAAGTCTAATTCACTACGATGCGCGAAAGAGACGAAGTACGACTGACTCCGACCATCAAGTAGAAGTGGAGCGTAAATATATCCGAGGCGCAGGTGCACTTGCATTTAAAGTACTAAGATTTGACGATAACCTAAATAGAAAACGCTCAATTAGTGCAAAATTGAATAAACAGAGGCAGGAGTTGATTTTTATAATCACCTCAGAAAAATCAACAGTGATTATGCGCGACCCAATAATTTCCTTTTCTTACCAAAAATGGAAAATCGTAATCATGCCAACAGGACATTCCAACGAATGTTCAATTATGTCTTGGAAACACATAATCTTAAACTGGATAAAGACGGACAACCAAGGACAACTTATTCACTGAGACATTACGCATTGCAGACACGTCTTAATAAAAGTGGTGGAAAAGTGAACATTTATGACTTGGCCCGAAATGCAGGGACGTCTGTAAATCAACTGGAAAGGTTCTACTTGAAACGAATGAAGGTGAGTAAGAAACAAAGAGAAAATCTCAACAGATTTGACTCAACAGAATAGGCTCAAAGGGATTGATTTCGGGTGGGCAAGTAGCCATATTTACCTGCTGCATGCACTTTTTTAGTTCATTTCCATTGGAAACAGACTTCTTTTTTGCAATTTTTGAATTCACGTACGGCCTTTCCAGCCTTTGAACGCAAATTGTAGGAAATCTGTAACATGATTTCTATCAATACCTTCCGCTTGCATCGTGATTGCACTGGTGATTTGGGAGCCGACATAGAGTGCGGCGGTGACGGTCGAAATTTGAACACCCATTTGCCCATTTTCTTTAGCAATGTTGATCCAACCTTCTATTCGAGCCTGTATGTTTTCCCGTGTCAAATTGATTGATTCATTGGTTTTGGGGCCTAGTTCTTTGCGGCACCCACGCATCTGCTCAAACATGCAACCCATGGGTATCTCCATTATAGAACGATCCTGTGTGGTCAATTCTACTAGGGCATCTATTGCATCGCCAAACGGCATATCCGCTTCAAATATCTGAAATAGTGGTGTTAGAACTTCATCACGATAAGCATCTAGTGCAGATGCCTGTAGCCCGTCTTCTCCTCCGAACTCCCTGTATAGCCCAGGCTTGGAGATACCTGCGCGCCGGCAAATTTCATTGACGGAAACGGCTGTTGGGCCTTCGCTCCAATAGCTTTCCATCGCGACTTGCAATACGCGATTACGGTCCAATATTTTGGGCCGTCCGAGGGTGGCTCTAGGCGATCTCTCTTCCATTACGTTACCGCTAGTATTTAATGCTTGTGCTAACAAATAAAATACCAGTAGTAACAAAATATCCAGCCCGAATCGACTGGGCTCGATACTTTAAGGAAGGACCGCAATGAAAACTGTACTTTTGACCGGCATATCAGGCTATATTGGGTTGCATTGTGCCAAGGAACTGCTGAATGGAGGCTACAGCGTTCGTGGCTCTGTCCGGAATCAGGCTAAAGGCCAAGAGGTGCGAAGTACGCTTGCAGCAGCGTCAGTGGATACGCAAAATCTTATGATCGTCGAACTCGATCTGACGTCAGACCGTGGCTGGGAGAACGCTACGGCAGGCTGTGAATTCGTCATGCATGTTGCCTCGCCTTTTATCATCGCAAATCCAAAAGACCCCCAAGAAATGCTCTCACCGGCAGTTGATGGATCTTTGCGCGTCTTGCGTGCTGCTAAACGGGCCGGTGTGAAAAGGGTTGTGCTGACCAGTTCAATCGTGTCGATGATGGGGAGCATGAAAACTGGCACATTCGGTCCCGATGCCTGGACCGATATCGATACACCCGATGTCAGTACTTATATGAAAAGCAAAACCCTTGCTGAGAAGGCTGCTTGGGATTTCATCAACCAGCAGGTAGAAGAAGTGCCGATGGAACTGACCGTTATCGCTCCTGGCGGGGTATTTGGCCCACCACTGGGGCAAAATATCTCTGGGCAGTCTATGTCGATGCTGGACCAAATGCTACGCGGCAAACTTCCGATGGTGCCAAATACAGCTTTCCCTATGGTGGATGTGCGCGACGTGGCCAAGCTGCATGTGCAGGCCTTAAGTCTGCCCAAGGGCGCAGGCAAACGGGTCATCGCGGCATCCGCAGAACCAAACGGGTTTCAAAGTGCCGCGCAGTTCCTAAAGGACGAAGGTTACAAAGGTCCAAGCACACGCATTGCGCCGAATTTTCTGCTTCGCTTTGTGGCGAATTTTGATCGTGAGGCTAAAGGCATGCTCGCCCTTTTGGGGATGAACTTAAGTTCTGACAATTCGCAGACGCGCGAACTGTTTAACTGGACGCCAATCCCTTTCAAACAATCTGTGCTTGAATCGGCTGCAGCTGTAAAAGCTATTCAAGGAAAGGCATAGTACTGGATCGCGGACAAGCACTTTATAGTTTGTGCCAAGACAAAGGTTGAAAAGTCCATATTCCTGACCTTCAGGCCAATTGAAGCGAAGGTCTGCTTTTCCGTCCTAACCGATTACCAAACATGGAGATTATCATGTCAGATACGTTTAAGTTTCATGACCTTGAGTCTGCCCCAGAGGCAAGTAAAGAGCTTTTGAGTAGACTCTTCGCTGAATCTGGTCGCAATGGGTTCTATGCGGTCTTGTCAGAGTCGCCAGAAACGCTGAAGGCTTATACTCAGCTACACAGTTTATTTATGAATACGAGCTTTACTGATGAAGAGCGGACTGTGATTTGGCAAACAATCAATGTCGAACAAGAATGTACGTTTTGTGTTCCTGCGCATACGGCAATGGCAAAACATATGAAAATTGATGACAAAGTATCCAACGCCGTGCGGGATGAAACGCCGTTGCCCACTGCAAAGCTTGAAGTCTTACGTAGCTTTACATTGGAAGTTGTCCGCACGAGGGGGAATGCCTCAAAAGCTGTAATCGCTGATTTTCTTAAATCAGGCTATACGCACCAAAATATTTTGGAAGTCGTATTGGGTTTATCTCAGAAAATAATAAGTAATTATGTAAACCATCTTGCCGAGACACCTATGGAGGAAAAATATAGTCAATTTTCTTGGACAAAATCGTAAAGACTTTAAATTATCAAAACCAGCGATTGCCCCCGATTGTTCTAACCCCTGGAGATCCCATGCGCGCCGCAATAATAGCACTGATGTTGATGTTTGGTTCGCAGGCGGGGGCAGATGCAACGAAAACCTGGAAGGTAGTTTCGCCATCAATCGTTTCCGTATTGCCAACATGGCCAGGTTATACAAAACCTGGTTTTGGAGCTCCTGTTGGTGCCGCGCCTGAAGGTACTGGAATTGCTATATCAAAAGACGGTCATATTCTCACGGCAGCGCATGTCATTGCTAAAGCTACGACGATTGAAATTAGGGATGGCAATAACAATTTAGTAACTGCTCATCCCGTATTTGTGTCCACAGAAACAGATTTGGCCATAATAAAAGTTGACGTCGAAACTTTTGCAATTGATTTTTCTGATGAGGTTCCCGAAATCGGTAGTGAAACTTGCTTGATAAGTAACTCTTTTGGCTTGGGTCTTGGTATCACTTGCGGAGTGGTGTCGGCCATAGGAAGAAAGAATATCGGCTTCAACAGAACTGAAGATTTCATACAGACTGATGCAGCTTCTAATCCTGGGTCTTCTGGTGGCGCGCTAGTAAATATGGATGGTTTTCTGATCGGAATGATGAGTGGGATTTTCACGAAAAACACAGATACTAACGCAGGGGTTAATTTTGCAGTTTCGGGTTCATTAATCCAAAAAGTTATAGTGGATTTTTCAAATTAAAAAATCACAGAACGGTTTCCAAAAACTTGCTCTTATAGTGCGCTAATATAAGTTAAAGTGGTAATGTTTATTTTTACGGGCGGAATGCACTATGGAAGAGTTACTGAACAAAGCTCTACTTGTTCAAAAGCAAACAAAGAAATATTGTTTTGCAAATGCAACAGTAATAGCGATTTCAACAATATTATTTTTTGATTATGGGGCTCTAGCTGGGAGCTACAGGCAAGATTCAAAAATGCCCAAATGTCAAAATAATTTGGGTGAAGCTGTGGTATTTATAAACGGAAACTCCGATAAACAGAAACCCGCTGCTGGTATGGCTAAAAGAGATGAAAATGGCCAACCAATTGTTGTTCGGTTTAATTATGAGAGCGCGCCAGTTGAACTTCAGCAATTCATCGATTTTCATGAATGTGCCCATCATCAAGTTGGGGATATAGATAGACCTCATCCTCCCCGCAACAGCTATGAACATCTCATGAATGAAAGTATTGCAGATTGTATTGCAATTTTGAGGGTCAGAGACGAGGAGGAGTCGACTTATGAAAGTTATGAAAATTTGATTACCTCTTTGGAAAAAGATATGAAACATGTAGGTTTTCCACCGATAAGTATTTCAAGCCGAATAAGTAATATCTCCAATTGTTATAAAAATTACGGATCGGTGAAAAGCTTCATCGCTGGTGTTATAGAGAAGCGCGGCTTGGAGTGAGTCGAAGTGCACTTTTTCGAGACCATAATTGTTGATTGATGAGTAGTGGGATTGGCAAATTTGAGTTACTGTCGCCCCAGCCCATTCCCAACTGAATGCAAAACTTTTAGAGTATCTCCAAAACTATCATCCATCAGATTTCCGTAAACTTGGGTGGTTACCTGTTCCTCTGAATGGCCCATCACGGCTGATAATAGCTATCGCCTAATGCCGCCCCTAATAGCCCTAGATGCAAAGGGAATGATCGCGCGTAGACAGTGAGACATCCTTTCCCTGCATATGCACTTTTTTATTTCATTTCCATTGGAAACAGACTTCTTTTTTGCAAATTTTGAATGGAATCCAGAATGCACAACCGAAAGCAATCAGATGAATTCAAGCAATACAGTTTCGGTAGCCACTTTAATAGAAGAGATTAGATCGGAATTAAGAGTTTAAACTGTCAGTTGGGGTAAGGCTGAGGCTTTAGTTAATCAATCTTTGCAACACCGCAAACAAACCACATAATGAAAGCAATCAGATGAGTCTAGATATTCTCGGCGTTCAAATAGCTAATAGTTCCAAAAATCCTGACGCGGATATATTTATTTAAACCCTCAAAACTAGCCTAAAGACACGAAGGCTAGACTGTTAGGCCGCCTCTGACCTCACACTTAATCATTTAATTCTGATGTTTGGAAAATGGGGTTTCCAGGCAGAAAACTTGATGCCAATGGTCTTATGAAAATGTTTCAGGTATGCATTTTTATGACTTCCCTTAGCCTTAAGCTTTTTACGTTTTATTGATGTTTTTTCTTCGCAAACCAATTCATCCTGAACAATAACACCGTAGACTTCTTCGGCGTATTCTGGACTAATAAGGTCGTTAAGCATGTCACCTAGGACTTTGCATGGTTCCCGCTCTAAAGGATCTCCAAATCCGCCAGCACCAGCTTGAAAGTGAACAAATTCATCACCTTTTTTCATGGCTATGGCTTCCATCGGGCAGGCGGGCAAAAGTTTTTTTTCACCATCAGAATATAAAACATTCCAAGAGGGTGTGCCTGCAAGGCCATCAGACAAACCATAAGGTGTTACAGAACGGCGGTCTGACCTTATCACAAGTTCTGCGTCTTCTTCCAATAACCGATAGCCCCGCACTAGAGCCACGCCGCCTCTCCGGCGGCCAGGGCCACCCGAATTAGCAACAAAAGCATATTTTGTGATTTCGACGGGCTGCCGACTTTCTAATAGCTCAATGGGAGTATTGCCAAGATTTGCAGCAGGATTGGATATACCTTCCATGCCATCGCTTAGCGAATTGCCACCCCAACAACCCATCAATCCTCCTGATACCATAAATGGTTTATTATTTATATCTCGCCCAGCAATGTGAGGTGCAGTAGAACCACCCTCATTCGCCGCTGGAATTCTATCAGGTAGAATCTGTGAAAAAGCACCTAAAAGGGTATCAAACATCCGAAAACATATTATTCCTCTTGCGCCACAAGCCGCAGGTTCAAAGGGGTTAACAATTGACCCCTTAGGAGCAGTTACAGAGATGGCGCGCATGTAGCCCTCACAGTTTGGCATTTGAGTGGCTACAGCACAACGAACGCCTAAATAAGACATTGCGTGTGTTGTGGGCAATGGACCATTAATCGCAGCTTTCACCTGCTTAGATGTCCCAGTCCAATCAATATGAACATGATCCCCATCAATTTTTAGAGCTACACAAAACTTTATAGGTTCAGGATTTTCGCCCATGCCATCTAAATAATCTTCATATCTGTAAGTACCATTTGGAAGTTTATCAATCTGTTTTCGAATAAGCCTTTCTGCATAATCGTGTAAAGCCTCACAATGTTCACGGAATGACTCACCACCATACTTTTCTAATAATACGCTGAACCCTTTTTCTCCTGTATTACAAGCAGAAATCTGGGCTCGAACATCCCCCATCAAACTTTCAGGCATACGAGTGTTTATCCTGATTAAACTAAAAATAGCTTCGTTAGGCTGACCTTGATCAAAAAGTTTTAAAATTGGAATTCTGAGACCTTCTTGATAGATTTCGTGTGAAAAAACGCCCATACCGCCCGGAGCAATCCCACCCACGTCTATCTGATGTGCGAGAGTAGCCACGTACCCTTCTACTCGGCCTCGCGCGAAGATTGGTTTGATTATATAGAAATCAGGCAAGTGCATGCCGCCAGCTTCATACGGATCGTTGAAAATAAAAACGTCCCCTGGAAACATTCTACCATCAAACTTTTCAATTAAACTTCGCATAGCATGAGGAAAAGACCCTAGGTGAACAGGAGTAGTCAAACCTTGCGCAATTGTGAGACCTTTATGATCACAAACTGCTGTTGAATAGTCCATAGAATCGCGAACTATATTTGAATAAGCGGATCTCATAATCACCAATGCTAATTCGTCGGCTATAGACGCCAGAGCATTTTGAAAGACCTCAAGCGTGATCGGATCAACTTTTAAAGTCATGCCGCAGCTCCTATTCGAGTTATAAGTAAATTCCCTAAACTATCTACTTTAGCTGTCCATCCTGGGGGAACTACAATAGTTGAATCATACTCTTCAATGATTGCTGGACCTCTAATGGTTTGCCTCGAAAGCCCTTCACGCCCTTTAAAAATCGTTGCCTTAACTTTTTCAGAAGCGGCCGAAAATTTGACTAATCGTTTTGTGTTCTTAATTTTTAAATGCACGCGTTCTTCTGAAACAATTGTTTTTTTATTTGGAACGCGGGCTGAAACTCGAACACTCACAAGCTCGACCTGTTCATCGACCGATTTGTGACCATAGGTTTTCTGATGTTCTTCATGAAACAGTCCAGCAAAAACAGCTGTGTCTTTAAGGGCCCCATCGTCAACTTGGACTGTCAATTCGAAAGCCTGCCCCTTGTAACGCAGATCTGCATACATAATATTTAAAGTATCAGACTTGGAGAGCCCTTGCTCAAGAAGTTGATTTGATGCCTCTTTTTTTAACGCCTCATACGCCGATACGATCTCCTCGTCATCTAACTCACCAATTATGCCATGAAGATATTTCACTGTTTCAATAGTCGTGTCTGCGTCAAGTAGCCCAGCAGCACTTAGAACGCCTGAATTAGCAGGAACAAGAAATGTTTTAATATCTAGTTCCTCAGCGATTGCTGCCGCCAAAACAGGCCCATTCCCGCCAAATACGACAAGTGTAAAATCTCGTGGATCACGGCCTCTATAAGTTGAGACTGACTTTACAGCTCTCACCATATTATTGACAGCCACAGTATAAATACCCATTGCAGAGTCTGTTACTGAAAGCTTCAGGCGCTCACCCACTTGTTCTTTTATTGCAGAAAAAGCGCGTTCCTGATTGATTTTCATACCACCTGCAAGGAGGCCCGCTGGGTTAAGGTAGCCTAGAAGCAAATTTGCGTCTGTTAATGTTACATTTGTTCCCCCAAGATCATAACAAACTGGTCCCGGTGTAGAGCCCGCGCTCTGGGGCCCTACTTTCAATAAGCCTCCCTCATCGAACCAAACTAAACTGCCACCACCGGCGCCAATTTCTGACACGTCTATAAAAGAAAGCTTAATTGCATAACCTGCACCCTTTACAAGTTTACTTGATAGATTGATCCCAGCTCCCACTTCATATTCGGTTGTTCGCGATGGTTCACCATTCTCTATGATTCCCGTTTTGGCTGTGGTGCCGCCAATATCCAAAGTTATAATTTGATCAAGCCCTGCTTGCTTAGCAATCTGAGCTGCTGCGACTATGCCGGCGGCGGGCCCTGATTCAACGAAATAAGCAGGAAGGTTCAACGCTGCCTTGGCACTCATCTGCCCTCCGCCAGATTGCATCACGTACAAAGGGCTTTTCAAATTTATATCATCAAGTTTTTTTCGTAGCTGAAAAAGATAGTGACTAAGAACTGGTCCCAAATAAGCATTTACAACGGTTGTACTCGTACGTTCATACTCTCTAATTTCAGGCAGCACCTCATACGAGCTGCAAATAAAGGTTCCAGTCGGCATAATGCTGCGAACAATTTCTTCAGTACGTTTTTCATGCACGGGGTTTATGTATGAATGTAACAAACAGATAGCGACTGCTGTTACACCTCGCTCTTTTAGTTTTTTAGCTGCATTAACAACAGAAGGTTCATCTAAATGGACTCTGATAGACCCATCAGCAGAAACTCGTTCGATCACCTCTAAGCGATCTCTGCGCTGCACAAGAGGTTTGGGCTTGATGTAACTTAAGTTATAAAGCTCAGGAAATCGCACCCTTCGAAATTCCAAAACATCACGAAACCCTTGGGTGGTTATAAGACCGGTGTGAGCTCCTTTTCCTTCTAAAATTGCGTTAGTGGCGACGGTCGTTGCATGAACCACATCACTGATTTCTTCAGCTGAAATCCCCTTTTCAACCAATAATAGTTTAATTCCTTCAGCAACTGCTGAAGCATAATTATCAGGCGTGGAAGAAATTTTTCTCACCAATAGCGGTTTGTCATCACGGGTCACAACTATGTCAGTGAATGTTCCACCAATATCAACTCCAATACGGCTCTTTTTTGAAGACTTTGTTTTGATCTCTTTATTCATCATTTTCTTTCAGGATAAACATTGAAATTATTGTTTTGTTTGTGCTGAATGCAAAAACATATCAGCGTTTACACGATCAGATCTTTTGGAGCACCTTATCAATGAATTCCTGCGCTCTGTCTGATTGGGGGTTATCAAAAAAACTTTCGCTGTCGTTTCTTTCGATGATTTTGCCTCTATCCATAAAAACAACTTCATCAGCAACATCTCTTGCAAAACCCATTTCATGAGTAACAACAAGCATAGTCATTCCATTTTGGGCAAGGTCACGCATAACCTTTAAAACCTCAGAAATCATTTCGGGATCAAGAGCTGACGTTGGTTCATCAAACATCATCAATTTAGGTTCTAAGGCGAGCGCACGTGCAATAGCAGCTCTTTGCTGCTGTCCTCCAGAAAGTTCATCAGGATATTTTTTGGCCTGATCTATGATCCCCACACGGTCAAGAAGTTCATACGCTTTTTCCTCAGCTTCATTACGCTGAACACCATTTACCTTTTGGGGGGCAAGGGTAATATTATTGAGTATTGATAAGTGAGGATAAAGTTCAAAATGTTGAAAGACCATTCCAATATTTGAACGGATCTGAGAAATGTTTTTTGCATTTTTCAAACTTTCTCCATCAAAAATAACGTCTCCTGAATCAAACTCCTCCAATCTATTGACACAACGCAGAAGCGAACTTTTTCCTGAACCACTGGGACCACATATTACGACGCAGGTTTCTGGCATAAAATCGACTGAAATATCATTTAGTGCTATGAAATCTCCATACCGCAGTGACAAATTTTTTATTTGAACCAAGGGTAACGTCATCTTGCTTTATCCTTATTTTTTTCAAGAAACAGGGCTAAACGGGTTCCTGCAAAACAAATTACAAGGTAAACTAGTGCTGCGAAAAGATAGAGTTCGACTGGACGAACTGTTCGCTCAGCAACAAGTGACGTGCTATGCAAAAATTCGCGCATTCCAATTACATAAGCGATAGTCGTGCCCTGAAACACAATCACACATTCTGTTACAAGAGCAGGCAGCATATTTCGAAGTGCCTGAGGTAGAACAATTAAACGCATAGACTGCGCGTAGGTGAGGCCAGTCGACAATGCGGCTTTTACCTGTACAGACCCAACAGATTGAATTCCAGAACGTACAATCTCCGCAAAGTAAGCTGCAAAAAATATAACGAATGCAATAAGAACAGTATAAAATTCGGGCAGTGTTTTCCCAGTAATGAGAGGAACAAGAAAGAAGAACCAAAAGACTATTAATATCAGAGGATTGCTGCGTAATAGATTAACAAAAATAGCAGATGGATACCTAATGGCGCGTCGGCTACTGACGCGTCCGATAGCAATAAAACAAGCTACCGGCAAGCTTAACATTATCGTAAAGCCCGCAAGTTGAAAGCTACGCATCAAACCAAGCATTAAAAACTCAATATTGTTAGGTATGACTGAAAAATCCATACTTTCGCCTCTATCGTTTTCCGATAAGGCCTGGTATTCGCAACGTATGCTCCAACCAACCCATGAAAATAACTACTGACGCTGTCGTGATCATGTATGTCAACGAAGCTGCGGAGTAGGCCTCAATCCCCCGAAATGTGTAGGCTTCAATGGTTTTTGCTGCTCCAGTAATTTCAGCGACACCAATGGTAAGCGTTAAAGCGGAGTTTTTAAAAATGGTTAAAAATTCTGATGCTATTGCCGGGATCATCACCCTGAACGCATAGGGTATGATTACGTGACGGAAGGTTTGAAATTCTGTTAATCCAGTCGAGTACGCCGCAAGAAATTGTCCCTTTGGGATTGACGATATACCAGATCGAATTTGTTCTGCGATACGCGCTGCTGTAAACAAAGACAAACCAATTAGGGCAGTTAAAAAAGGTACTCCATCGAGTCTATTCCATGCCCTCATTATATCCTCTGGGAGGAGTAACGGAAAAACGAAAAACCAGAGAAAAAGTTGGATTAAAAGTGGAATATTACGAAAAATTTCCACGTAGGTGGTCCCTATAAGTCTCAAAAAAGGGAACCGGGACATGCGAATTGCACCAATTAAAACTCCGAGAGTCAGGGCCAAAACCCAAGCTAATAGTGATAGTTGGACTGTGTTAGACACGCCTTCCACTACCCAACTCCAATTAGGTTCTTGAAGCAGCAAAGACCAATCGAATTCATAGTTCATAAAAATTCAACCTTTGTACAACTGCATTCCCAATACTGGTCTTAAGCATAGTCAAGTCTTTCGAGAGCGGTAGCCATCCGCGAAAGACCGAGTGAAATCATCGATGAATTACACTTAAACACCATCCTGATATAGCCAGAGCCATTTGATCCAAAGGCTGATCCAGGCACGGTGGCAACATTACAACTTTCGAGAAGATAGTCGCTCATACTATCAGTTGAAATTTTATAACGACTTACGTTGGGAAACATAAAAAATGTTCCTTGTGGAGCGTGACAAGAGATACCAGGAATAATGGATAACTCTCTCATCATTACGTCTCTTTGAGACTGATACCGTTTAACAATACTTTTAATAGGTTGATTTCCTTCAGCATTTCCAGATTCTAAGGCAGCTGCAGCACCCGATTGAGCAAAGGTTGTGGGCGCTGTCACTGCATGGGTATGAACTAAATGTACCTTTTCCATTATGTGCGAAGGCCCAGTTGCCCATCCAATCCTCCAACCACCCATATTAAAAATTTTACTCATAGTTTGAACTGTAACGGTGATAGCCTTCATGTCTGGAAGTGCAGCTAAACTGAGGTGTTTGCGCCCATCAAATACAAAGTGCTCATAAGCCTCATCAATTAAAACAGTTAGGCCCATTTCACGGGCAATTTTTCCAATTTCAGTCAGTTCTGTTTGAGTTAGACACCTGCCAGTTGGGTTATGAGGATTGCAAAGTAATAGAACACGTGTCCTGGGGGTTATATAATCGCGCAAATATTCTAACGGAAACCGAAAATTTTCATTTTTTATTAGAGGTATACGTACAGGCTTAGCTCCTGTTAGACGAATGATTGGTTCAAACCCAAGATAACCAGGATCCTCAAGCAACACCTCATCTTCATTGCCAACTAGAGTAAGCAAACATGAAAGAATTGCTTCTTTTGCACCTACTGTCACCTGAATTTCAGTATCTGGATCAAGCTTCATTCCTTGGTCTAGGAACTTTTTTTTTGCTATAGCCTGCCGCAATTCTTGTAAGCCACGCGTGTCCGAGTAAGCTGAACCAGATGGCTCATGAATTTCTTTGATCGCAGCCCACTTCGCAATGTCAGGGGACGCTCCTTGGTCTGAAAAATCAAAAACCTCAATGCCGTTAGCTCGCATTGCCTTGACTTTTGCGATCAACTCTTGGGAGGTTGCTGGCTTAATAAATCTCATCCGATCAGCAAAAGTCTGATTTTCCATAACTCATCCAATGCATAGAGTGTCATATAACCGGGTGTATCAGTCTTCAATTGCAACTCAATGAGAAGGTGACTCACCCCGGTGAAAAAGACGAGGTGCGTAAAGTCGTACAGCCTCGCCTAATCAATAATTATTTTTGTTCCAGGAACGTTTCACTTTTATAGGGGCACTGATCGTTTAAAAGGCGCTGAACTCCTCTAGATTGATCGCGAACGTATCCCGCTTTAGGATTTGAACCTTGAAACCACTCATTATAGATTTCTCTATACATTCCAGTTTTCACCATGTAGCAAAAAGCTCCATTAACCATATCGGTCCATTTGCTGTCATTATTGGGAAGTATCATCCCTTGGTTGATGCAGAAAAGGTCTGGCCCCGTAACTTCCCATTTACTTGGATCTGGGGCCTTCATTTTTAATCTATGAAGTGCATCGTCTAATGTTACGTGTGCATCAGTTTTTCCCTGTTGCAAGCCCAAAAAACCATTGGGATGTTTGTCAAATGAAACTATTTTAACCGGGGGATTGAACTTACCTTCATCGTTCATAGTGCCAATAAGCCTCTCTTCAATACTGGCTTTTGTAACACCAACACGTTTTCCAGCAAGATCGTCAATTGTTTCTATTCCACTGCCCACCGGAGTTAATTTTTTGACACAAACAGAATTTACAACATGTGAGAAATCTACGGCTTCTTGACGTTTCAGACTAATACCCGTAGCACCCCAATTCCAATAATTTGTGCCATTTAAAATTAGTGGGATGCGAGTTTGCGGTGTGACTGCCTTGAGTGTGGCCCTTAACTCTACACCGGTCTTTTGGGATATTACCCCAACCATGGCGCGGCTCATTTCAACAGACCAACCTGTCCAACTACCGTCTGATTCAACGTAAGCATATGGAGCTGTGGACTCTCGCGTACCAATAAAAATCTCTTTATTTTCGAGAACTTTATCAAGAATACTTCCTGCAAAGACTGGAGCACTATTGAAACTAACTCCAAAGGCTAGCAGTGAAATACCCAATGTAAGAAAAACATTTTTTTTCATGACGTGGTTCCTTTCCTGTGCGATTACAAGCAACACTTTACTATAAACTTTATATTTTTCATAACTTAAATAGTTGAACACTGAGTTGAGCTAGCCTAACCTCAATGAGAAATAATTCTTGTCACAGGGTGTGTTAAATTCGCTAATTTAATGATTGGTTATAAAAATGGTTAAGGTACCACCATTGCGAGCACTTTCCGTATTCTTGGCTGTTGGACGGTGTGGCACATTTAAAGAGGCCGGCCGAGAACTAAATATTACGCCCTCAGCTGTTAGCCACCAAGTAAAGCAATTAGAAATTTTTCTTGGGCGCCCAATGTTTGACCGGTTCAACCGTGGTGTAACATTAACGATGGAAGGAGCAGCTTACTTCAAATTGGTAAATGAAGCATATACTTCTCTTGAACAGGCCACTTCAAACATGCTCGGCAAGCCGACTAAGGAAACGCTCACAATCTACTGTGGCATTAGTTTTGGATTACGGTGGTTAACGCCACGCATTCCATTATTTTTGGAAAAAAACCCAAATATTGATTTGAGAGTCCTTACACCGACAGCTGCTTGGGGAGCACGAAAAGTGCCTATTGATGTCGAAATACGTTTTGGAGCTACCGACTTGCCTGGTATGACGGTGGAGCCACTACCTCCTGAAATCATCTCACCACTATGCAGTCCCAATTTGCTTAAAGGTAAATATCCATTAAACAATATTGAAGATTTAGTTAGTTTTAGGCTCATAGATTCCGATATGAAAACAGCAAGCTGGGTAAATATTTTTGCTGAAAAAAAACTACTCCTGCCTATATGTTCACATATTAAATTAGGTAATACATTGTTAGCTCTTGAGGCAGCAAAAAACGGGATTGGAATAGCTATAGAAGGTGGTTTATTGGCCAAAGAAGACATTAAGTCTGGAAAATTAGTGACACCCTCAACATTAAAATTTTTATCTGCATCACATTCACTAAGAAGCCTTGTTATTTCTGAATCGAAAGCAAGGCTAACGAAGATCGCTTTGTTTCGTGAGTGGTTTTTTGATCTAATTAACGCTGAATCACAGGTACCCTAGGCAGCTAATAACGGTAAGCTGAGCTCAATAGTCTAGGTGTACCTTGACGCCAAAAGTTGGTTTATGGCTCAGTAAAGAAACGCTGAATAAAGCAGTGTCTAAAATGTGGTTTTGAGTGCCTGCCGCAGTTGATATTGATCTGCAGGTTCGGGGGTTGGCAGAGAGGGCATGGAAACACATTTTGGAAATAGTGATCTACCACTGTGATCCAGACGATATCGAAATAATATCATCAGAATTTGATCGTGAAGTGGACAGCCACTATTACTCAATGAAAGAGAAGTTTGAGAAAATTTCAGAGTTGTTAAAAGAGTGGTGACTACAGGACACGATTGTCGTGCAACGGCATGGTCCAGAACGAAGCCCGACTTCAGCTTCACGCAATGGCCTGCAATCTTGGTGTGTTCTTGCAAGGCACGGATTTTCTTGAGGCGATCGCAGATTGTTCGCTGACAAGGATGCAAACCCGGCTGATCAAAATTGGCGCAAGGGTCGTGCGTCACGGCCGTGCCATCACCTTTTAGTTCGCAGAGGTTGCAATCAGCGGTGATCTGTTCATCCGTATACTTAGACAAGACCTCTGCACAATTGAGGATTCCCTTACACGGGTAAAATTTGTATCCTTTAGGAGATCACATTGAGGGTTTTATGGATATTTTCAGCTATGAAAGTGCGCGTCGGATTGGGGATCAGAATGTCTTGCGCAAAGTTGATACGCTTATGGATTGGTCTGCGATTTCAGTGTTGCTCAAGAACGGTTTGAAACGGTCAGGTCTCGGGCCGCAGGGTTACAAGAAAATTACCTTGTTCAAGTGCCTTGTGATTGGGCAGTGGCATAATCTGTCTGATCCTACGTTGGAGCATAGCCTGCGAGTGCGGTTCGATTCCATGCTATATGCAGGGCTTGATTTACATGGCAGCGCCCCAACCAAGCCGCAAAACGCTTACAGGCGCGCAGGTGACTGGTCTGGGATGCAGGGCCAAGATTACACCCCGACATATCGGCAATCATGCGCGTACGAAGGGGTGTCGTTGGTGTGGAATGCTAAATGTTCATGAGCAAACCCTCTGTCAATCGGGGCAAAATCACCTCGACCAACAGCACACACCCAACCTCTCAAATCGCGAAACAAATCCCGGTTCAGCTCAACCCCCGCCACACGCGCCCCTATCGCGAAGCGAATTAGTGCATGGGCGGCTCTTGCCCATTACAACAATTCCACTGCCTGGCTAAGCTGATCACTATTCACCTCAATATATCTTTGTGTGGTGCTGATATGATGGGCATCGTTTCGCTGCTGCCTGCATTTTTATATTTCATTTCCATTGGAAACAGACTTCTTTTTTTGCAATTTTCAAATAGAGTTCGGAGTGTATAACCGAAAGAAATCAGATGAATCCAAGCAATAGAGTTTCAG
>Ga0206130_10003491_pt1 | contig 20442 bp, 18 predicted proteins | sample Helgoland_Spring_9_FD_148637 | JGI IMG/M metagenome (GOLD analysis project Ga0206130, IMG submission 148637) | Pelagic subsurface seawater microbial communities from Kabeltonne, Helgoland, North Sea - Helgoland_Spring_Bloom_20160512_1 | ecosystem: Environmental > Aquatic > Marine > Epipelagic ... | reverse complement strand
CACCCGCTAAGCCGCCGGTAGTATCCGGTATTTGTAGTAGTAATCTAGAAGGAACAGGATAATTTGAGGTAATATTTGAAGCGTCGACTATGAAATTAATAGAAGCTTCGTTTATTACTATTTCTTCTCCCATTGCTATAAAAGAATCAAGCTCAGGTATATTTACCTTTATTTTGGTGCCTCCAAGAGATTGTGCATATGTAGTACCAAAATGTCCAGTTCCGCTCATTTGTGAGGCAATGGCCCCAGAAGGAGTTGTTTCAAAAAGATTGATCTTGGCCGATGAAGAACCTAACGGGAAAACCTTAGTTAGCGAATCGTCGTAGTACACGGTAATTCCAGAAAACGGATTAGAGGCCTCTATACCTACTATAGCTCCTTCTCCAAATATAGGATTAGACTTTGGCACTACTACCAAACCCTTAAGTGCGTTCTTAAAGGCCGATGTACTTGAGACATTATTAAAGAGAGTTGTGCCAAATGAATTATCTAATGTAATAGCCATTTGTGGTGCCACTTTTATAGATTCTCCATCTACCACTCTAGATACACTATCAAAACTAAACTTACCCGTAAACTGGCCTAGCTTAGTACCAAGTGTTGGGTTAAACTTATGCGTATACCTCTTATTTTCTAACGTATCTAGCAACTGATATACTTCTATCTCTAGCTCACTTTCCATGTCTCCATATCTAAGAAGCTTAGGAATAAAACCCACTACTTGGTCAATATCGTAGTTCAATACAAGCACGACCGAGTCTATTTCTTTGTTTGTAAAATCGCCGCCTTCTTCCGTTAGCAAGGGCTCTACAATTAGACTTGCCTTACCGTAGCCAAATATAGGGTCGTTAATTACTCCTAGTATATTGGTTGCTAAATTATCTGAAGAAAGGGAGTCGTCTAGCACGGTTCGTGTAATTATATTCTGATACGTAAGCGTAGTGTCACTACCCGTCAAATCGCCACTCAAACCAACACCTATTTGTGTAGACTCCTTTTTACATGCTCCAAAAAAAATGAGCAAAAAGAAAAGGGGCATTAACCCCTTAGCTTTTATTTTAAAATTGTTTTTATTCACGTTTTTTTATTCCTTTTCAGTCAACAATGAATTATAAAAGTTCAGGTAGTTGTCTGCTATTTGATCATTTGTATGATTCAAAATCGGTTTCTGCGAAGCAGATAGTTTCAACTCCACTTCCGAATCAATATCATCACATCGTACCACAGCATCTGCGTGCATAATGCCGCCTAGGTGCATGCTAGTACAGTCTGCCTTAGAAAAAGGCTCAAGCTCTTGGTCCTCTATATAGTTTAGACTTGCTTTACGCATAAAGTCTTGACCTAGATCTTCTTTAAAATCATTTTCATATACGGAGTATATGACCTTAGCATTAGAAAACACTGGTTCGTCTTTATAAATAGTTTTTAGATAAAGCGGTATTAAACTGGTCATCCATCCTTGGCAGTGAATGATGTCTGGATACCAGCCTAATTTTTTAACTGTTTCTAAAGCTCCTTTACAAAAAAAGATAGTTCTCTCATCATTGTCGGCAAAGAAGTCTTCGTTCTCGTCATTGTAGATGAATTTTCTGTGAAAGAAGTCTTCATTGTCCAAGAAGTAAACTTGCATTTTGGTATTGGGAATAGACGCCACTTTGATGGTGAGCGGGTTGTCATTATCATCTATAGTGATATTCATTCCTGATAAACGAACTACCTCGTGTAGTCTGTTTCTTCTTTCGTTAATTACACCAAAGCGTGGAACTAAGATTCTAACCTCGTTATCTTTTTCTTGAATTTTTTGAGGTAAGTACCTTGCGATTTCTGCCAATGGAGTATCTCCGTCTAAAAACGGTCTCATCTCAGAAGAGATAAATAGAATTTTTTTTCTTTCTTGTGTATTGTCCATAGAACGTCTTAATGTTTTACAATTGCAAAGATACTGCCGTGTTTAGCTATAATAATCACGCGGCACTATTGTATTTTAAATATTTTTTTCGTATATATATGCATATAATAAAAGCTTCAGAAGATCTTTATAACTATCTAAACTCTATACGCACAGACAACCCAAAAGTTACAATCGGTTTTGTGCCTACTATGGGAGCACTCCACGCAGGACACGCTTCTTTAGTAGAAGCGAGTGTAACTAAATCAGATATTACAGTATGTAGCATATTTGTAAATCCCACCCAATTTGGGGAGATGGCCGATTTAGAAAAATATCCGAAACCTATAGAAAAAGACATCGATCTTCTCATTAAACACGGTTGCGATGTCCTATTTCTTCCGAAATACGAGGATGTTTATCCAAAAGAGTATGTTCAACAGGAATTTGATTTAGTGGGTATAGATCAGAAAATAGAGGGTGAAAGCAGGCCGGGGCATTTCCAAGGTGTGTGTAATGTGCTATACAGATTTTATAAAATTGTAGCCCCAGATGAAGCGTATTTTGGGCAAAAGGACTTTCAACAAACTGTGGTTGCTAAAAGACTAACGGCTTTAATCGACTCACCGCCCACAATAGTTATAGTGCCTATAAAGCGAGAACCAAACGGACTAGCTATGAGCTCTAGGAACATTCGCTTATCTGACAAGGGGAGAAACAATGCTGCGTTTATTTACAAGGCTCTCACCGGCCTTGTAAGCGACCTAAACGAAATAAGCCTAATAGACGCCATCAAAAAGGCTAAACAGTTCATAGAGGCACAAAAAGGAGCCTCAATAGACTATTTTGTAGCCGTAGACACTGAAACATTAGAAGAAATAACATCCTTAGAAAAATGTGAGAGTGCTGCACTACTTACCGTTATAGAATATGAAGGGGTGAGGTTGCTTGATAATATTATTCTGAAACCTAGAGAATAAAAAGGAGAGGCAAAAGCCTTCTTGTATGGTTGCGGGAACAACTTTCGTCCGTCAGCCGAGAGATATCAGCCCTCGTTAGCCATTCTGGTTTCTAATGTAATCCCTTAAATAAGCTCTTCCTCTAAAAAATTTAACTCCTTCTTACCTTTAATTGCCTCGCTCATTGATTCCAAGTCTTTGGTGTAGACCACTATATACTGTCGATATTCTAGCGTACATACATTTTTGACAAACTATTGTGAAAGTGAAACCTCGATACTACGTCTGATGTGTAACCCACATAAATCCTATCATACTGTAGTGAATAAATACAACACGGTGTAGTTCATTTCCGTATAACAAAAAAACAGCCTTAGACTGATGTCTAAGGCTGTAATGTAGTAGATAACTCTATTGAAATATCGAACTATGATATTACTCGCAAAGAGTTTATAAATACCTGTAATTTGATCAGTTTTATTATTGAAGAATGAGGCGTTCAAACTTTGATTTCCCCTCCCCCTATTGTTCAAAGTTGCAGCATAATTCCCTTTTTTGACCATTTTCCAATCCAATAATAGAATCGAAAATAGGATCAATTCCAATTGCAGTCAATGTTCTTTCTATTTGCGTTAAATAGCTATCGGAGTAAAGAGCAGTATGAAAATGTTTGGGCGTCGATCTAAGTCCCTCCACTAATTTTGGATTTGGTGAATGAATCTTCTCGAATCTAAATAATGGATCAGGATTTTACAGGTTCCTGCAATATGGTTCGGGTTCTCACATGTAGAGATTTTTTTATAGTCCACAAGAACGGTGGAGTTGTTATTGAAAGATTCTAAAATTTAATAATTACTCAGATAATTGTTTGTAAAATTTACGAGCATCCCAATAGTCTTGTTCTTGAAATATCTTGCCATCTTTCATTTTAACAAGGGTTGCGCCATAAACATTAACTTTCTTACCACTTTCAGCATGAGTCCCTTTAAAATTCCAGTGCTTAATAAGTTGATCACCATCACCAAATAAATTGACAATTAAAAATTCAGAGTCTGGAAAACCTGTAATATATCCTGCATAAGCATTTTTAAATTCTTCTGGACCTTTAGCGTTAACAACTCCATCTTCATTCAGATGGGTAACATTCTCATGAAGGTATTCATCTAATACATTAATATCTCTCTCAAGAAAAGACTTTTCCCAAGCAGATCTATAATTTTCCATATTGTCGGATAATAATATTTTTGAATTTTTTAGTTCATTACATGCATCTGATTCTTTATTAGTACAACTAAATATAGAAAGCACTAATGTTAGCAATAATAATTTTTTCATAATTAAAAGTGTTAGGTAGTTTATAATTACAAATTTAAAAAAAATTAGAAGATTTTAAAATAAAAATATCGAACCTGGATAAAAAGGTTTCTGAATTGATTGAATTCAGTAAAAACCTAAGTAACATATGGGTATCTGGAGAATATGAGACTAAACTAAGTGTTCAAAAATTGCTGTTTCCAAATGGTATAGTCATCAATCCGGAAGACAGAACTTATCGAACCTCAAATCTCAACCCAATATTTGGGTTAATTCATTCATTTACAGGAGGTAATGATGATGCAAATAAAAGACGGACCAGTAGTAATACTGATCCGTCTTGTGTAGTTGCGGGAATAGGACTCGAACCTATGACCTTCGGGTTATGAGCCCGACGAGCTACCACTGCTCCATCCCGCGATAATTGAGTGCAATGATAAGTCTATTATTTTCTCTCACCAAGCATTCATTAAAGTATTGCTATAATATCTGAATAGGCCAAAAAGAAAGGGCTTCCTCAAATGAGAAAGCCCTTAAAATATTTATTAAAACCTTATAATTATCTGTTAATTACAAATCTTGCTACGCCTGTGTTTTCACCAGCATATAGTTTTACTATATAAGTCCCAGTGTTTAGATCTGAAACAGTAAGGTTATTATTTGATAAACTTCCTTCTAAAACGATTCCACCCAAGATATTAAATACTTTGTAAGTATCCCATTTCTGAGTTCCTATTACAGTAAGGTTGTTGCTAGTAGGGTTAGGATAGACTCTAGTTTTGATTACACTTTCTCTTACAGAAGATCTATCTACGTACTCAGCAATATCACTTAAGCCTCTTGGGAAAATCTGGTATCCTTCGTTGTAAGGAGCAGACCCATCATACTGACCGCCTAAACCTGTTATAGTCATAGTGTCAAATTCTACTGGCATTCCTACTATACCTGGAATATCTTTATCAATTCTGATTTGGAAAGTATCCATATCGTCATTAGTAAGTTCTACATTTCCATTATTTGGCCACATAGTAGTTGTGTCGTTTGTGATCCAAACCTTTCTTAAAACAATAAAGTCAGACTCGGTAGCTTCTGATGGAGCTTCTACTTGTGTAGCAGATTTAAGTGTGTTTCCTGAAGAATTTACAAGTATGCTGTCAGCAAAAAGTTCTAATAAACCATTATAAAAATCTATCTTTCCCTTAACCGTAATTTCATCTCCTTCAGTTACTACATAATCATCTACATCATTATAATTGAATATATTAATGCCCGCCGTCTCGTCAATTATTGTGAAAGAAATACCTGCGTTTCCATCTAAGTCAACACCATAAACAACGCCCGTAAGTTCATATAAAGCGTCTTCGTTGGTTGCGGCTAAATCTGCATCTAACATGATTACATCTGCGATGTCTGCCACATTATAAACTAACGTAGGCTCTTTTGAAAAGTAAATGTTATCTACATACAAAGTGTTGCCAACAGTAGGTAAAGCTGAGAATATTAGTTGTGAAATATTAGACGTACCCGTAAGACCGCTAAAATCACTCAAATCAATTGTATGATTAGTCCAAGAACTCTGAGCTGGCATATCAAATACAATCTCATGCTCAGAATCATCTCCGCCGCCGTAGCCGTTGTCAGCCCCAAAGTCTACTAACTTAATTCTGTAAGTAGTGGCGTCTGCAGTCCATGCGTCAAATGTGAAATATTCCATTGTGCTTGCGTCAATAGAATTAGGCCCTACTGCTTCAATGCCAACAAAATCTAATGCCGAATATCTTTTTACGTCATTTCCATCAACTGTAGTATCTGTAAGGGTAGCGTTAGACCAATCCGTTCTCCAAGTGTTTACAGCTACATCGTTATATACGCCACTGAAGAGAGATATTACATCAACTTGATCTGCAGTAGGATCTGCTGCTGCTGTAGAAGGCTCGGTTGCCGCTGGCGGATGACAAGTAGATGAGTGAATCCCTATGTTTGACCAATCGTTTTTAGGAAGAATGTCCCATCCCGCAATTGATGTGCTTGCCCAAGCTGTGTCTGGACCCTCTATTGTAAATTTTCTAACTAGTGTGTAATCTTTTGTAGATCCACTGCCTACAGTCCAACTGCTCCCAGGATCTACTCTTCTTTCGCCAAGTTGATCTATAGTGTCCGTACCATTAAGTAAAAGCATGCAATCGTCTCCGTTGAAATGTGCAACACTTGGATAAGACAGTGCAGTATCGGCCACTGCTAATATTGACGCATCAGCCTGGTCTGTAGAAAAAACAAAAACCGCATTGGAGGCTAAAGTACCATATAGTTGAAAATCGTTTGTGTATGAGCCTCCGTTACCTATTTGATGTATAGAATATGCTGACAAATCAACCGCAGCGTTTGTCGGGTTATAAATCTCCATATACTTGTTATTAGAAGAGCCTTCTGAATATTCACTAAAGAATAGTTCTGAGCACTGAGCACTGGACGCAAGACTGATTATCATCAAAGACAATAAGGTGTAAATTTTTTTCATTTTGTTTGTTTTGTTAAATATTAAGAATGCAAAAATAAGAATCTATTGTCACAAGCATAATAACAATTTGTTAAATAGCCCACAAATTTGTAAGATTTGTAACTAAACACCTTATAATGAGAAACATTTTTCTTCTTGTACTTCTTGTTTGCATAAGCTTATTTATAAGCCGATTTTCTCACGAACACTCCAATACAAACGACGGTAAAGAATACACATATGCAGCACACAACCTATTGCATAACAATACATTATATTCAGGAAACCTTGACGCCGAACTAGACTACAGACTCTTTTCTAAAAGAACTATAGCATTTCCGCTCATTCTGCTGTTTCAAGATATAAACCCGTACATATTAGCGGTCTTTCAGATACTTCTTATACTTCTAAATTTTTTTTTAGGGCTGCAACTTTTGAGACGTTATACTCTAAAAGGGCAAGCATTTTTACTTTATAGCATTGGATTTGTAACACAATTGGCATTTTTACTACATGTTGGATTTGTTTTATCTGACCTTTTACTTGCTAGTCTTATTTCTATATTAGTCTTGATTTACTATACCTCTAAATCCTCTTTCAAAGTCAAGACTATTGCCATAAGTGTACTCTGGGCTTCAGCCCTATTGGTAAAGCCCATTTTACTCCCTACAGCATTGCTGTCCCCGCTTGTTTTTATTTTCCTTTTAGTAAAGCATAAAAAAGCTGTGCCGTTTACGTTATTACCCTTTCTTGCATTTCTTATCTTTTCGTTTTTTAACTACACATCTACTAAAATCTTTGAATACAGTTCCATTTCTACAATTAACCTAACCCAATACAATGCAAAACTGGCCATAGCTAAAAAATATGGTTATGATTCCGCTCAGCACTTTGTCAATTCGCCAAGTCTTGCAATACCAAGAACAGAAGCAGAGTATTCATCGTATCTGGCAAATGCAAAAGAAATGGGAGTAAGTGCTATTCTAAAAAACCTCACGGCATACACACAAGTACATATTCTTGGCTGCATCAAAACGATAGTAGACCCCGGGCGATTTGAGCTTTATACCTTTTTTAATGAAACGACAAACGAGACTAGTTTGACAGAAATGATTTTTGGTAGAAATTGGAAAGGCATAAAGAAGAGTCTTTCTGCCAACTATTGGCTAGTCATCGTTTTACTAGTAAGCACTCTTTTTAGCCTCTTGAAATTCCTAGGCTTTTTGTTCTGTCTTCGTTCTTGGAAAGAGATGAAATTCTTACTACTTACAATCGCGTACTTTGTTATTATCACGGGACCGGTAGGAGCGGCCCGATTCTTTTTGCCTGTGAGCATCCTTTTTTTAGTATGCTCCGCAATTGGGTGGAGTGCTATTCTACAGTTTTTCCAAAAAGGTTCTAAAGGCAAATAGGTTTTCACCATACTTTGCTAGCGTTTTTTCTTTCAGAGCGGGGGCGTGGTTTGCTTCATATTCTTTGAAATGCTGCCAGCTTTCTAAGTGATATTGGATTGCGAACGAGTTGTGCATTGGCTGGTCGGAAGACTCAAATATTTTAAATATGTGATGCTCCACAAACAACCCTGTTTCTAAAATTTCGGGAATGTGTTCGTTTTTTAACCAGGCTAGCACTTCTCCTTCTAAATCTGGCCTTATGCTTATAGTTACGTTATATATTATCATTACGATCTTGGGTGATATTCTTCTATTACAGATTTAAGGTATGACTTATCTAAGTGGGTATATATTTCTGTGGTAGTAATGCTGGCGTGACCAAGCATCTGCTGAACTGCTCTAAGGTCGGCACCTGCTTCCACTAAAACAGTTGCAAAAGAATGCCTTAAAGTGTGTGGACTTATGCTTTTCTCTATCCCAGCCTTTGCCGCTAACTCTTTTATCATTTTAAAAATAGAAACTCTACTAAGGGGGGTTCCCTTTAGGTTTAGCACAAGCCTATTTTTTGATTTTTCATTTTCTATATCTCTTCTATAGTGCTCTAGGTAGTATTTTACCTGTCTTATCGTTTTGCCACCTATTGGCACCAGCCGTTCTTTTTCTCCTTTTCCTAGCACCTTCATAAATCCATCTTCTAAAAACAAATCGTTCACACGAAGGTCTACCAATTCTGTCACCCTTAACCCGCTGCCATACAAAAGCATAATGATCAGCTTACTCCGTTCTCCAGATATCTTAGAAAAATCTATATGCTCCATCATCTTAGATATCTCCACATGAGACAAAACATCAGGAAGTTGTCTAGATATTTTTGGTGTTTGTACTAACTCAAGTGGGTTCCTAGAAATTACCTCATCAATTACCAGGTGTTTGTAAAAGGTTTTAAGGCCAGAAATAATTCTAGCTAACGATCTTGGACTGAGTCCGATGTCGTTTACAAAATGTATAAACTCGGTAATCTCACCAGAAGAAACCACAGCAAGGTTCTTGCCTTCTACAAAATTTAACAGCTTGTAAATGTCTGATTTGTATGCATTTATTGTGTTTTTGCTCAACGATCGATCGAGGCTCAGATATGCGATAAATTCCTCTATGTGCGAGGCATTTACAGTGCTTATTTCAGTTTCACTTCCGTGCACTGAATCACTTCTTTATTCTCTCCGTCATTATAGCTTACCACTACGACAATACTCGCTTTAGCTGCATCTACATAACTGGGGATATTGAGTTCCCATCCCTTTTTTAATCCGCCTCCTTTTATGGCCAAACCCGTTTCTGTGCCAAATAAAGAAACCCCGTTATATGCGGTATATGCTTTTCTAACGACGTGTTTATGTATGTAATCATAGTTAGTGCCTCCACTATAATATTGTGGATGGGCAATATCGTCTTCTAATAAAAATATAGCAACAAAAGGTTCTGCATTAGCATCTTCTCTGAATTCAAAATTACCTATAAGTTCCACCGTGCTGTCGTTTACAAAAGTGCGTGACACATCTATATTGACTATAGCAGAATCATCTGCAAACCTGTTGGCTAAACTTTGCCATTGCGGGTAACTTACATTTAAAGGCTCGCCCTCGGATAGGGGTGTTCTGTTCACACCACCTCCCGGCAATAAGTTACTAAAAGCATAAATATTAGATCCGATATTTTGTGCCGCATCGGTTCTAAGGTCTTGGTAATTTGGAAAAGGAGTAGAAAAGGCAGGTGGAGCCAAGGTATATAAACCTAAAATTACAACCTGGCGATCTTCATCGTTTAATTTAATGTTGGCTGCGGCAGCTGCTGCATCTGGACAATTAACGCATCTTACGCCCGTTAAGTCCTCAATAAGAATTCCTCGCTTGCTCACCTTTATAGAGTCCATGTTTTCAACTGTATATGCCGAATCAATCAGAACTTTAACGGGTTCGCTAAAATCTATCGGTGGCAAGGATTCTTTACAAGAAACAACCCCAACTATTAAAACAGCCACTGCTATATACTTTTTCATATCTTCAAATTTACTTCTTTGTTCTCAAAAACACTTCCAAGCCTTTCAGCTCATTTCCTGTCAATTCTCTAAATCCACCTTTCTGAATACCTCTTTTTTCGAAGGTATGAAATAGCACTCTATCTAGCTTAAGCACCTCACTACCAATAGATTCAAACATTCTACGTATCACTCTGTTTTTGCCAGAATGTATCTCAATTCCATATCGGAACGACTCATCTTCGTTCAATTCCACAATTTTGTCAAATTTACACAATCCGTCTTCTAGCTCCACACCCTTTACCATGTCATTCATCTCCTCTTGTGTAAGCTGTCTAGCTACTTTCGCTTTATAGACTTTTTTCACTTTTTTAGTTGGGTGCAGCAAGTTTTGAGTCAGCGTACCGTCATTTGTGAGAAGTAAAACTCCAGTCGTATTTCTATCTAATCGTCCCACGGGATACAAATGCTTTAATCTCTCTGGCAATAAATCGATTACTGTTTTACGATCATTCTCATCGCTTGTTGTACAAATTACGTTTCTTGGCTTATTCACAAGAACATAAAAGCGGGTTCCGCTAGAAATTAAATTGTTGTCTACCTGAACCTTATCCTCCAAAGTAACTTTCACACCCAAATCTCTTATTACTCGGTTATTAACCTTCACTCTTCCTTCGGCTATCAGCTCATCAGCCTTTCTTCTACTACATATTCCAGCGTTGGCTATGTACTTATTTAGTCTGTGTAGCTCTGGCTCCATTTCGGAGTTTTTTTCACTTTCTGTCCTACTTCCTTTCATACCTAATCCTTTATCGTAATTTTTGCAAAATAATAGCGTTATACTAGATAATCGTTGCCAAGTTGAAATATATCTTTTTCATATTGATTTTTTTTGGACTGAAGAGTTACGCAGTAACTCAGCCTCCACAAATGTTGCGTGCCTGTATTAACAACGGTGACGCCATAGTTACTGTAAAATGGAACGCGGTTACAGATGTTTGTGGTTCTTTTAATAAATATGAATTATACGGCAGCGAAAACGGCGGGCCGTTTAACCTGATAGATATAATTCCATTGCTGGCTGTAACGGAATACCCTCATCAATTAGTTGTTCTCGACACTAGATGGAGATACTATTTACAAGTTCATACAGCCTGTGACGGAGCTACTCTTCTAAACTCTGACACTATATCCATAGATGTTACATATCCCGAAAACATTCAACTCGATTCTGTAAGCTATGACTTAAATAGCCAAGATATTATAGCTGGCTGGACTAAGAACCCTTCGCCAGACACTAAAGAGTACGAAATTTATAATTTCATAACAGGAGACGGGGCTTCCATTGGCAAAACAGCTCTCACTAATTATACTGTTTCTACTAATCCTGCGTCAGTCTTTCCTATAGTCATCGCTACATTAGACAGTTGCAACTTGTCGTCACTCATATCTGAACCACATACCGTGAGCTTTCTTAATAGTAGTTTTGACACCTGTTCTAGAACGGCAACTCTTACATGGTCTCTTTATAAGGGTTGGTCAACTATAGATAAACAAGAAGTTTTTCTATCTATTAACGGGAGCCCCTTCGGTAAGATAGCAGACTTAAACAGCTCAACAACAACGTATGTACATTCAGGAGTCTCCTTAGGTGATCAGCTTGTGTTCTATGTTAGATCTTTCACCACTAAAGGCCTGAAAACTATTTCTTCGTCAACCAACAAGTCGATCATCAATACAAGAGCCTTAGAAGTTCCGAGCACTTTATATATAGAGCTCGTAACGGTAAACAACAACAATACAATCTCGATAGATTGGCTTTGCAACGACTGTAACGATATTTTTGAATTCGAAGTTTTAAAAAGTGAAGATGGTGTTAATTATCAAACATTTACCAAAACTAAATCCATCTATCAAGCAACAAGATATTCAGAGTTAGATGTATCCGTCTCGACAAATGTTTCAAGCTACATGTACAAGATAGTAGCCAAGAACAAATGTGGCAACAACTTGCTAGAGTCTAACATATCGCAAAGCATTCTACTCTCTCTAAAACCCACAATAGCCCACACCAACTACATTGGTTGGGACGTTGGCGTTTCCTACTACTCTTTAGAAAAATTAACAAGCAGTTCCACGTGGAACAAACTAAGCAGCACCACATTTCCATTTAACACTACCATGTTTAACGACTCCGTAGGGTGCTATAGAGTTACTGCTAAAGAGGTTATAAATCAATTCTCAACTGTTGCTTTAAGCCAGAGCAATATTATTTGCCTTTACGACTCCCTTCGAATCTTCGTGCCGACAGCCATTAATCCTACTACCGAAAATAATAAATTTGTAGTTCGGGGAGCCGGCATTGACCATACGACATCTAGGTACCGTATATATACTCGGTGGGGAGAGAAAATTGCGGATCTTCCAACAAACGAGCCATACTATTTCTATTACCAGAACGAACAAGTTCCTGCGGGTACCTATGTGTATATAATAAATCTATTTGGTGTGCTAGGAGAAAAGAAAACAGAAAAAGGAGTAATCCATGTCATTAAATAAAATACTACTAGAGTCGCCCTACAGCGAAGTAGAGTCCATGTTAAACCTAGACTCATTATCACGAGTCCACAACGAACTGAACATTGCAAAACCTACAATCTTCTACTTTATGTCCGATGAACAGGTCCTAGACGTGAACCGAGAAAGCCTTAATCACGACTATTACACGGATGTCATAACCTTCGATTACGAGAGTGACGAAGACATTGAAGAGAACGAGGTTGTAATTAGTTGGGACAGAATACGAGACAACTCTAAGGTTCTAAATCAAGCCCTGCATCAAGAATTGCATAGAATATGCATTCATGCCTTACTACACCTAGCCGGATATACCGATGAATCTGTAGACGAAAAGCTAAAAATGACCACAGCGGAAGATCGGTTTTTAAATTTGTATTGTTCCACGTGAAACAAAGATATATATGTACGATGTAATAGTAGTAGGTGCTGGCCATGCTGGTTGTGAAGCCGCACACGTAGCAGCCAAGATGGGCTCAAAAGTCCTGCTGATAACCATGAATATGGAGACCATTGCCAAGATGTCTTGCAATCCAGCAATGGGAGGCGTAGCTAAAGGGCAAATCATTAGAGAGATTGACGCTTTAGGTGGGTTGTCTGGAATAGTATCTGACTACAGCATGATGCAGTTTAGAATGCTAAACACCTCTAAAGGGCCTGCAATGTGGAGTCCGCGATCTCAGAACGACAGAACAATGTTTTCTCTTAAGTGGAGAGAGCTCTTGGAAAAAAACTTTAACATTGACTTTATACAAGACTCGGTCACCGAAATTAATGTTGACAATAATTCAGCAACAGGCGTCCTTACATCTTCTGGCAACAACTATTCTGCTAAGTCTGTAATATTAACAAGTGGCACCTTTATGAATGGTATAATACATATTGGCAGAAAAAAGATGACTGGTGGTCGCATGGGAGACAAGGCTTCCTACGGTATCACAGAACAACTAACAGCTTTGGGTTTTGAGGCTGGTAGAATGAAAACTGGAACGCCCCCAAGGGTAGATGGACGAACAATAAACTACGAAATTTTAGAAGAACAGCCTGGTGATCTAAATCCCAAATGTTTCTCGTTTCGTAAGCCAGTCAAAATTACCAAACAACATAGTTGCCATATCACATATACCAACGAAGAGGTACATGATATTTTAAGAGCTTCTTTTGAAGATTCACCACTTTTTAATGGTGCTATACAAGGTATTGGGCCTAGATATTGCCCTTCGGTAGAGGATAAAGTAAATAGATTTGCGGAAAGAACGCGGCACCAGATCTTCGTAGAACCAGAAGGGTGGAATACCTACGAAACATACATCAATGGGTTTAGTACCTCTTTGCCTCAAGAAGTTCAATTTAATGCACTCAGAAAGATTAAAGGATTTGAGCAAGCTAAGATTTTTAGACCGGGATATGCTATAGAATATGACTTTTTCTTTCCTACACAGTTAAAACCAAATCTAGAAACTAAAGGGGTTGGTAATTTATTCTTTGCCGGTCAGATAAACGGCACAACTGGCTATGAAGAAGCTGGCTGTCAAGGCCTTATGGCTGGAATTAACGCTCATTTAGCTATAAATAACCAAGAACCGTTTATTTTAAGACGAAGCGAAGCATATATTGGTGTTCTTATAGATGATCTAGTAAATAAGGGTACTAAAGAGCCCTATCGAATGTTTACCAGTAGAGCGGAGTATAGAATATTACTTAGACAAGATAATGCCGACATTAGACTTATGCCTCTCGCACTAAAGCTAGGGACTATCACAGAAGCAGAATTTAATGTAATGTCGATTAAACGAAATAACATAGAGTCGTTAGAAAAAATAGTCCGAAAGAAAACCGTGACTCCTATAGATGCCAATCCAATGCTTACTAAATATGGGACCGCCGAAATACCACAAAATTATGTTATTGAAAAGGTCCTTGCTCGACCTCAGATAGGCTACAAACAACTACTAGAAATAGATACTATAAAAAAGCTCCTTTCGGACTATAGTGACGAAGAAATAGAACAAGTAGAAATTCAGATTAAATATAAGTCATATATTAAAAATGAAGAAGAGAACGTACAAAAATTAGTTAAACTTGAGAATTATAAAATTGACAATTCATTTAATTACCACGCAATAAAATCACTTTCATTAGAGGCACGAGATAAGTTGTCTAATATAAAACCAGAAAATATTGGGCAAGCATCGCGAATAAGCGGAGTAAGTCCCGCAGATATTTCTGTTTTATTAGTACATTTCGGACGTTAAATGAAATACATATTACCTTTTATTCTTCTATTATTTTCCTGTGCTTCCGTTCAACAGCTAGACGGTGGAGATAAAGATACCACGCCTCCTCATGTACAATCTGTTTTTCCAGATAGTGCTAGTCTTAATGTTAAATCAAAAACCATATTATTCACTTTTGACGAGTACATTTCTACCACCAAAACAAACAATCTACTAATAATATCTCCTAGCCAAAAAACAAATCCTACAATAGAATCTAAAGGCAAGAAACTCATAATTACGCTAAATGATTCTTTACTACCAAACACTACTTACACTATTCAATTCAATGGGTCTATTATAGACATTAATGAGTCTAACCCCTTAATCAATTATAACTATATATTTTCTACTGGCTCCTATCTAGATTCCCTTAGTATTCAAGGTCTAGTAAAAGACATTATAACTAATAAACCTTGTGACGGGTGTAATGTCCATTTATATAAAACCATTAATGATAGTCTTGTACTAACTGACAAACCAGACTACCTTACCAAAACGAAAAAAGATGGTACTTACACTTTTCAGAACCTTCCTGCATCTATATTTAATATACTAAGTTTAAATGATGCTAATAAAAACCTCAAACTAGATAAGGAAGAGACTGTTAGCCTTTCTAAAGTAATACATAGCGACAGTAGCTCAATAGATACATTGCTCGTGTTTCCTAATCAAAATAACGACCCTTATAAACTTATACTAACCACTAAAAAGATTCCGGGTGTACTACAACTCGTATCTAATAAACCAATATTAAAGGATAGTCTAGTACTGTTACTCAACGATAGTCCTACTTACTATAACCTATCCTTATCTAAAGATACTATAACAACATACTTTCAACCCACTACGGATACTACAGGGATAACCGTTTATTTACTATCCGACACATTCGAATTTAAGTATATACTAGATATTAATAATTTAAAATATACTCCCCGGCTTACTGCCTCTACATCACAAACACTACTTTATTTAACATCAAATACCCCAATAAAATCAATAGATACTTCTAAAATATTTTTATATGCTGATAGTCAAATAGTTAAAATAAATAATTACACCATTACTGGAACTACATCTATACTATATACAAATACCAAAATTAATACTAAGAAGCTAAAACTCATATTAACTGATGGGGCACTTTTAGATTTACTCAATAAAACCAATAAGGTAGATACTATTCTAATACCACCAAATATTACGTCTCTTTCTTCCTTAACATTAACTCTAAAGCTCTTAAATACAAAGCATTATATAATAATGATTAAGCAAGGTAATAAAATTTTGACTAAAAATTTTATTACCTCTGATACAACACTAAATTTTAACAATATACTTTCTGGTACGTATAAGGTTGAAATAATAACAGATAATAATCATAATAATATTTGGGATACTGGTGACTTTCTATCAAAAAAGTCACCAGAAATAATTCAAATATCTAATGATATAGAAATTCGTCAAAATTGGGATAAAGAATTGATAATCAACATACAATAAGGTTACTAACATACCTATTAACATAGTTTGTTGATAGGTGACCATAAAACCTATTAATATAACTTATTATATATTATGCACCAATCACGAGATTTAACGCACTCACTCTTAACATAAATAGCCACTTATATACACAGTACCCTTATGAACATTTATATGTGTTTTTATAAGTTAACGTTTATCTTATAAATGTTAAGTCGTTGAAAAATAACATTTTATATGCCATATATGTGTTAACAACATGTTACCATTAGAATACTAAAATTTAATTACCACCGAATCCACAGAGTATTAGTTATATACTACTAATATTTTAAAATTAAGTTTAATAAATAATAAGGATGTTAATGTAATTTTATAATTTGATGAAAAGAAGCATAATGTTTCCTTTGCAAACCAGAAATGAAAGAACGGATAGATCAAATAATTCAAGAGGCTCAAAAATTTAAAATTTCTACTAAAGAAAATTTAGAAGATTTTCGATTGAAATTTTTGGTTAAAAAGGGATTAGTCAATAAGCTATTTGTAGATTTTAAAGAACTAGGTGGAGAGGAAAAAAAAATATGGGGAAAGGAGCTTAATATTATAAAGCAAAATATTGAATCAATTTTTAAAGAAGCTGAAGTGAAATTAAATAATGGCTCAGACGAAAATGTGGTAGAAGAGTCGTTACCAGGTTTTTTTAATGAACTTGGGAGTAGACATCCCGTAAGCAGTGTCGTAGCAGAAATGACTCTAATTTTTGAACGGTTAGGTTTTTCCGTAGCATCTGGTCCAGAAATAGAAGATGATTGGCATAATTTTTCTGCGTTAAATTTTCCTGCCAATCATCCGGCGAGAGATATGCAGGATACTTTTTTTGTAGAAGACGAGGTAGCATTAAGAACTCATACATCTTCTGTACAGGTAAGACTTATGGAAGAAGGGAATTTGCCTATAAGAAGTATAATGCCGGGTCGAGTTTATAGAAATGAGGCTATTTCAGCCCGCTCTAACTGTTTTTTTCACCAAGTTGAAGGATTATATATAGATAAAGGAGTTTCTTTCTCAGACCTCAAGCAAACGCTATATAATTTTGTCCAAGAATTTTTTGGAGCTAACACTAAGGTAAGATTTAGGGCTTCTTATTTTCCTTTTACAGAACCTAGTGCTGAAATGGATATTTATCTTGGAACCGAAACGGAGTCAGATTATAAATTGACTAAAGGAACAGGATGGTTAGAAATTTTAGGATGTGGAATGGTAGACCCTAATGTGCTAGAAAATTGTAAATTAGATACTACACTATATTCTGGTTTTGCTTTTGGTTTAGGAGTAGACAGAATAGCCATGTTAAAATATGGGGTTAAAGACTTAAGGACGTTCTTTCAAAATGATACAAGATTTTTAAATCAGTTTAATAGTATATAAGCTATCACTCTTGCTCGGGTAATTGAGCATTTTTCATAGAGTCATATCTTTCCTTATCTCGTTTTAGCATTTCTTCAGCTTTTAAGTCTTCGCTTAATTCTATTTCTTCACTGAGATTTTTATCGTTATCCTTTTCATTTTGAGTAGAGCAACTAGTTGTAATTATAATTATAAAAAAAAGGATTGGCAGTATATATTTCATGTATTTACGAATATAAAAAAAGGGTAGTTCATATGAACTACCCTTTTTATTTTTTAAGGAAGTAAGTACTAGTCAGTAGCTTCTTCAACAGCCTCTTCTGTAGCTTCAACAGCTTCAGTTGTAGCTTCAATTGTAGAATCAACAGCTTCTTCTGTAGCTTCAACAGCTTCTTCTGTAGCTTCTTCCATCATTTCGGTTGCATCATCTGTAGCGTCAGTTGCTTTTTCAGTTGCAGTGTTGCAAGCTACGAATCCTATAGATACGATAGCGAATAGGGCAATAATTTTTTTCATGTTACGCGTAAATTTTAATTGTTAATTTATTTAAATAATAACGCGAATATAAGTAAACCTGACCATTTATTAAACTTCTATTTTTTTCGAAAATAAAGGCGTACTGGGATTCCGCTAAAATTATAGTTAGCTCGTAATTGATTTTCCAAAAATCGCTTGTAACTATCTGGAATATATTGAGGCAAATTACAGAAAAAAGCAAAACTAGGACAGTGCGTAGGAAGCTGAGTTATGTACTTGATTTTAATATATTTTCCTTTTAGAGAGGGGGGTGGCTTACGCTCTATAATCGGCAAGAAAAACTCATTGAGTTTAGACGTGGTTATTTTAGTTCTTAACGATGCGTGTACCGCCATTAATTCATCAAGAGCTTTTAATACTCTCTGTTTAGTAAGTGCAGATACAAAAAGGATAGGTACATCAGTAAATGGTGCAATTTTTTCTCTTACTAGAGCTTCATATTCTTTAGCGGTGTGGGTGTCTTTTTCTATAAGATCCCATTTATTAATAATTATAACTACGCCCTTACCATTTTTTTGAGCTAGACCAAAGAGGTTCATATCTTGAGACTCTATTCCACGTGTAGCGTCTACTACTAAAGCGACAACATCGACATTTTCTATAGCTCGGATGCTTCGCATGACAGAGTAGAACTCAATGTCTTCACTCACCTTGCTTTTTTTACGGACACCAGCAGTATCTACTAGATATAAGTCGTTATTGAAAGCTTTGTATCTTACAAATAATGTATCACGAGTTGTACCCGGTATGTCTGTTACTATATTTCGTTCTTCACCCAGCAGTGTATTGCAAAATGTAGACTTTCCTGCGTTAGGTCTGCCTACAAAAGCAATTTTAGGGATGTCGTCATCTAGTTCTAAATCGCCTTCTGGCAATAGAGGAACAAGATCATCTAGCAACTCACCAGTACCGCTACCCGTAAGTGATGAGATAGGGTACAACATATCTATTCCTAAGCTATAGTAGGAATTTGCCATAAACATACGCTCATCGTTATCTGCTTTATTAGCTACGACTAGGTATGGTTTTCCACTTTGTCTCACGATCTGAGCAAAAGCTATGTCTAAATCATTTGGATCTAAAACAGCGTCTACCATAAATAGTAATACATCTGCTTCTCCTATAGCCAACTCTACTTGCTCACGTATGTGAGTTTCAAAAATATCTTTACTGTCTTTTACATACCCGCCAGTATCTATCACGGTAAATTCTTTACCTATCCAGTCACTTTTTCCGTAATGCCTATCGCGAGTTACACCGCTTACGTCATCTACAATGGCTTTTCGTTCGCCTATAAGTCTGTTAAAAAGAGTTGATTTTCCAACGTTGGGTCTTCCAACTATCGCTACTATGCCTGCCATTTTCTTAATGTTTTTCTAATTGCTATGTTTCTGCTATCCGCAGCCTTTTTTGTAAATGTTAGAAGATCTCCGAGAGATATTTGCCGTTTTACAAAGCGGCAAAGGTAAGTGTAGAAAACTACTTTTTTATATACCCGAATCGTTGGAGTTGTTGATCGTCTTTTCTCCAGTCTTTTTTGACCTTTATAGAAAGAGATAAAAAGACTTTTTTATCGATAAATTTTTCAATTCGTTCACGAGAGGCTATTCCTAAGTTTTTAATAGCAGAACCACCCCTACCTAGCATTATACCTCGCTGTGAGTCACGCTCTACATAGATAGTAGCATATATTTCATCTAGCTTTTCTTTTTCTACGTATTCTGTAATATTTACTTCTACGCTATAAGGTATCTCTTTTTTGAACTGCGTAAGAATTTGCTCACGAATCATTTCACTTACTAGAAAACGAATATTCTCATCACTTATAGATTCCTTATCATAAAAGGCGGGATGCTCTGGTGCTAGGTTGACTAAAGCATTTACTATTCCTTCTACATTAAATTTTTCTTGAGCACTTACAGCAAAGACTAATTCGGTACTGAAATATTCTTTAACTAACACTATATCTGCTTGAAGTTTTTCTTGATCTTCGACCAAGTCAGCCTTGTTCATGGCTATTACTAAAGGACATTTTATTCTGTCTTTGTAAGCCTCGAACTCTTCTACCTT
>Ga0206130_10003488_pt1 | contig 20449 bp, 20 predicted proteins | sample Helgoland_Spring_9_FD_148637 | JGI IMG/M metagenome (GOLD analysis project Ga0206130, IMG submission 148637) | Pelagic subsurface seawater microbial communities from Kabeltonne, Helgoland, North Sea - Helgoland_Spring_Bloom_20160512_1 | ecosystem: Environmental > Aquatic > Marine > Epipelagic ... | reverse complement strand
AACCTTTGTTTTTGGACAAATGAACGAACCACCAGGAGCACGTGCACGTGTCGCCTTATCTGGATTGACAATTGCGGAATACTTTCGTGATGGTGCTGGAGATGGTCAAGGAAAAGATGTATTATTCTTTGTGGATAATATTTTCCGATTCACACAAGCAGGTTCTGAAGTGTCTGCACTTCTAGGACGTATGCCTTCTGCGGTAGGATACCAACCTACACTAGCAACCGAAATGGGAGCCATGCAAGAACGTATTACATCTACAAAGAAAGGGTCCATTACATCTGTTCAAGCGGTTTACGTACCTGCAGATGATTTAACAGATCCTGCACCAGCAACAACCTTTGCCCACTTAGATGCAACAACTGTATTGTCACGTAAAATTGCCGAACTTGGAATCTATCCAGCGGTAGACCCTTTGGATTCTACATCAAGAATTTTGACAGCAGATATTTTAGGAGATGAGCATTATGACTGTGCGCAACGTGTCAAAGAGTTGTTACAACGTTACAAAGAACTACAAGATATCATTGCCATTCTTGGAATGGAAGAATTATCAGAAGAAGATAAATTAGCTGTTGGTCGCGCACGTCGTGTACAACGTTTCTTATCGCAACCCTTCCACGTAGCAGAGCAATTTACAGGCTTAAAAGGTGTTTTGGTTGATATTAAAGAAACGATTAAAGGCTTTAATATGATTATGGATGGTGAATTAGATCGTCTTCCAGAAGCAGCCTTTAACCTTAAAGGAACCATTGAAGAAGCGATTGAAGCTGGTGACAAAATGTTAGCTGAAGCCTAAAAAATAAATTATGTATTTAGAAATTGTAACTCCAGAAGCAACCATATTCAAAGGGGAAGTAAACAGTGTTTCTGTCCCTGGTGTGAATGGTGATTTTGAAATGCTAAACAATCACGCTGCAGTAGTATCGATCCTTAAAAAAGGGTTTGTAAAAATAAATGGAGAACTTGAGCTTGATGATTCAAACAAAACACTTTTTGAGCAAAAGGATAAAGGCTATTGGTTTGCCATTGAATCTGGCGCGATTGAAATGAACGCTAATAAAATTATCATATTAGCCGACTAACAATTCCTGATTTTAAAAAATTGAAAGCTCAAACGTCTGTTTGGGCTTTTTTTATTTTCCTGGGAATTTAGATTTTCGTTTTTCTAAAAAAGCAGTCGTTCCTTCTTCAAAATCCTCAGTATCAAAACACTTTCCAAATTCTGATATTTCGACGTCATAGCCGTTTACCCCATCTTTATAATTGGCGTTAATGGCTTTGATAGCAGCAGAAATGGCTAAAGAAGAATTTGATTTAATTTTATCTGCTAAGGCATAACACTTTGGTAGCAATTCTTCTTGAGGAACCACGTGATTTACAAGTCCATAACTGAGAGCTGTTGTGGCATCAATCATGTTGGCTGTCATAGTCAACTCCATAGCACGTCCCTTGCCTATAAGCTGCGCCAAGCGTTGCGTTCCACCATATCCAGGGATGAGCCCTAAAGACACTTCTGGCAAGCCCATACGCGCATTGGTACTAGCGAGTCGAAAATGTGCAGACATGGCCAATTCCAATCCGCCACCAAGTGCAAATCCATTAACCGCAGCAATTACTGGCGTTGATAAATTCTCAATAAAATCAAACAATAAATCTTGACCTTCTTTTGACAATGCAGCACCTTCTTCTGAATCATAATTTGCAAACTCACTGATATCAGCTCCTGCAACAAAAGCCTTTTCACCACTGCCAGTAATGATAATGACTTTCGTGTCAGTATCAACATCTGCCAATTTAAAAGCGGTATGCAATTCAAAAATAGTGTTGCTGTTTAAAGCGTTTAATTTTGTGGGTCTGTTGATTGTAATGGTTGTTATACCGTCACTAAAATCACTTAAAATTGTATTATAATTCATCTGTAAATTGTTTAGGGAAACGCACTGTAAACTGGCTACCCTCATCTATAATAGATGAGAAGTTAATACTACCGTTATACGTATCAATCATGTTTTTTATCATTGGTAAGCCAAGCCCCATACCACTTGTTTTGGTGGTGAACTTGGGCTCAAAAATTCTGTCTTCAATTGCTTTTGTAATTCCACTGCCATTATCTTTGACCTCAATTACAATATCGGTATTGTCCGAATATAAGTGGATACTGATCTGAGGAGGGCGATCCTGTGGAATGGATTGGATGGCATTTTTTACTAAGTTTGTAATAATCCGAATCAATTGAGATCGGTCAAAATTAGCAATGATTTCAGATTCTTTTGAAATAAATTTAATGTCACTTTCTGGGAAAATATCGAGGGTCAACTCCACTACTTCCACCACATTCAAAAGTTCGAGCTTTTGAGCAGGCATTTTTGCAAAATCTGAAAAGGCCGATGCAATAGAATTCATGGTGTCTATCTGTTGAATTAAAGTCTTCGTATATTCCTCCACTTTTTTATCAATATTGGGGTCATGTGGGTCAAATTTACGCTGAAAGCTTTGGACACTTAAACGCATAGGCGTCAACGGGTTTTTGATTTCATGAGCCACTTGTTTTGCCATTTCTCTCCAAGCTTGTTCTCGTTCGCTAGTTGCTAGTTTTTTTACACTATCTTCCAATTCGTCAATCATGTTATTGTAGGATTCAACCAAAGCAGAAACCTCTAAACTAGCCCCTTTCAATTCAATTTTTTGATTGCGCTTTTCTAAGCGCGTACCTTTCATTTTATCACGAATCGTTTGAAGTGATTTTGTAATATATTTAGACACAAAATAGGCGAAAGCGATAGCAACCAAAATCATGATGATGTATGCATAACTCAATCGAATTAGAAATGCTTTAAGTTCGCCGTAGTTTAAAGAATCATCATCAAAATAAGGCACATTTAATACGCCAAGAGGTGTTGCATTAGTATCTGAAAATATCATATAAGAAGACCGGTAATCTTCCCCAAAACGTTTGATTTTTTCAACAAACCGCTTAGATATACTTTGATTAAGTTTGGTTAAAATATCGGATGACAGATGCATCTCAATAGCATTGTTTTCAAAATTTGGTTTCGACATTTTGATCAAGTCCCCATTCAAATCATAGAGATTAAAATTCACATTGTGAATATTAGCAATCTCATATATTTTGTCTTTAAATATTAAGGGCAAGTTCTCTGTTTTAACCTCCCAAGTCGTTTCTTTTAAAACATAATTTATACTCGAAATAAGTTGAGCCTCCTTTCGTTCCAAACGCAAACGGTGGTAGTCTTGAGACTGCTCATTATATTGATAAATAGTCACACCAGCAATAAGTATGGATGCGACAACGACCAACATAATCATATAAATAAAAATACGAGAGCTTAAAGACAACTTGCGTTTGGCCATAAAAATAGACTTTTGTTAAATATAGAAAAAAAACGAGTACATCGCTTAATGATTACTCAGAACGTGTACGTTTATATAGCTTGATCCCCAACATTAAAAGAATTGCCAGCCCAACAAGGCCCAACATTCCATAAGCCATGTTGAGAGTGCTTTTTAATAATACCAAAAACACAACGGCAAAAAGAATGAGAGTAGCTCCTTCGTTCCAAATGCGCATAAAGTTAGAGGTATATTTGATTTGATTTTTTTGAAGTTCTTTAAAAATAAGGTGAGTTTTGAGGTGGTACATAATAAGTAACACTACAAATCCTAATTTTGCATGCATCCAAGGCTGCTCAAACCAATAAGGTGCTAGCGCCAAAAGCCAGATTCCAAATAAAATAGCCAAAATTGCAGAAGGCCATGTAATAATATACCACAAGCGTTTGGCCATGAGTTTTAGTTGTGTCCCTAAAATTTCTTTTTCTGGAGATGATTTTAAAGACGCTTCTATATGGTAAATAAAAATACGAGGAATATAAAATAAGCCTGCAAACCATGTGATTACAAAAATTAAGTGAAGTGATTTGATATAGTTATAATACTCCATAATTATGGTTTTGAAATTAATTTGGTTGAAACTTCTCTATATAAAATAGATGCTGTTAATAAAGTAGATAGCACATCCGATACAGGAAACGCCATCCATACGCCAAGCTCACCGTACCATAAAGGTAATATAAAAATAAGAGGAATAAAGAAAAATCCTTGTCGTGACAGTGTTAGTAGTAGCGCCGGAACGGCTTTTCCAACAGCCTGGAAATACGCCGAACCAATCAGTTGAACCGCAATAATGGGCGTTGCTGCAAATACCCAACGCATCGCAGTAGGTGTTTTTTCGATCACTAAAGGGTCCGTTGTAAACATCCGCGTGATCAGTTCTGGAAATCCAATTAACATGACAAAAACAACAGAAGCCATTGTCATCGAATAGACAATTGCAATTCGAATAGTGTGTTTGACGCGGTCATAATTTTGTGCACCATAATTATATCCTGCAATAGGCACAAATCCTTGTGTAATTCCAAAAATTGGAAATAATGCAAACATCAACATTCGAGATACAATGGCATAAGACGTGACTGATGTCTCTCCACCAAAGTCAAATAAAATATTATTCATTAACAGGTAGGTAACACTTACAATAGCCTGGCGTGAAAGTGTCACTAATCCTAAGTTACTAATTTCTGATACAACCGATTTTTGTAATTTAAAGTCTGGTAATGAGATTTTCATTTCAGAATTCTTAGACATAAAAAACCAAAAAATAAACGCAAAACAAAACACATAAGACCCTGTTGTAGCCCACGCGGCACCCATCATTCCCAAGTCCATTACATTTATAAAAAGTACATCTAGTAATAAATTTGAAACTGATGGAATCATCATTGCATACATAGCAAACTTGGGTTTACCTTCCGCTCGAATCACTGTATTACCCATCATAGAAAGTGCTAGAAAAGGAACGCCATAGAGTACAATTCGATAGTATGTTTTTGCAGGTTCAAAAATAGCACCCTTACCCCCAAAAGTGGGGATAATTCCATCAATATAGTACAAGCCAAAAAACACTAGAACAACCGTTAATAGAATGGTCATCGTAATTTGATTTCCAAATGTTTTTAAGGCTTTTGGTGCCTCTTTAGCACCCAATGCTCGGGATATTATAGAGGACCCTCCGATCCCAATAGACATTCCTAACGCAGCAATAAAAAACGAGACGGGCAATACTACATTTATGGCCGCAATACCTGTGATCCAATCCAATGCCCAACAAAAATAGTGTCTACTAAAATATTAAGCGACATGACTAAAATCCCTATAGATGCTGGAACTGCCTGTCTGATTAATAGTTTACCAATGGTTTCAGTGCCAAAGTCGTGTGAAGTGGATTTGATCATGTAGTATTTCTTATTTGGAAGCCCATTCTGTAACCCATTTAGCAAGAAGCGATACCCAGGCAGGATCGTCATTCAAACAAGGAATAGTTGTAAACTCTTTTCCACCAACTTCATGAAATATTTCTTCTCCTTCCATAGCAATTTCTTCAAGTGTCTCAAGACAATCACTCACAAAAGCGGGAGTTGCAATAGCCATAGACTTAGTCCCTTCTTTGCCTAATCGCTCAATGGTTCTGTCAGTATAAGGCTGTAACCATGGATCAAATCCTAAACGCGATTGAAACGAAGTTGAATAGACCGCATCCTCAAGCCCTAATTCTTCGCCTACTAAGCGTGTGACTTCAAGACATTGATGTTTGTAACAATAGGCATGGGCTTCGGACGGAGTAATACAGCACGATTTATCTATCTTACAATGTGACTTTGTAATGTCACTTTTTCGGATATGTCGTTCTGGAATGCCGTGATAAGAAAACAATAAATGTTCGTATGTTTTTCCTTTTAAAGATTCCTTAATTGTATTGGATAAGACTTTGATATACTCTGGATTGTTGTAAAATGGCGGCAAGTCAGAAAGGGTTAACTGCGGAAAATGAGCATCTCTTAATTCCTTAGCGAGCACCAAAATTGTTTCAGTAGTTGCCATTGCATATTGCGGGTACAAAGGAACAATTAAAACCTCATCAACTCCTTGATCGACTAATTTTTGAAGCCCCTTTTTAATGGTTATACTTCCATAACGCATGGCGAGCGCTATGGGCATTTCGACTTCTTGTTTTAATTTATGCTCTAAGCGCTCAGACAAGACAATAAGTGGAGACCCTTCTTCCCACCATATTTTTTTATAGGCTTTAGCCGATATTTTAGGGCGCGTATTTAAAATGATGCCTTTCACTAAAAGCGTTCGAGCCCATAAGGGTACATCGATCACGCGTTCGTCCATCAAAAATTCGCCTAAATATTTTTTCACATCTTTTGGAGTGGGACTGTCTGGAGATCCCAGATTGACTAATAAAACGCCTTTCATATAAAATTGGTTAATTTAGAGATTGAATATATTTTTTGGGAGTGGTCCCGTATTGTTTTTTAAATGCTGAAATAAAGTGACTGGCCGTACTGTAGCCTACTTTAAGTCCAACTTCATTGACGTTGTGCGCGCCTGATTCTAATAATTTGCGAGCAACTTCCATTTTGTAATCAAATAAAAACCCATAAACTGTGGTGCCATAAATTTGCTTAAACCCCTCTTTTAGTTTCTTTAAACTTAAATCAATTTCAATGGCTAAAGCCGCTAGGGTTGGCGGCTCAGATAAACGGTTTATAATAATATCTTTTGCTTGTCTAATTTTAACAACATTGGAGTCATCGACCAAAAAAGGGCATTGTTCTATGTTTGCTTCTTCTCCTCTATTAAAGTATAAACTTAACAACTCATAAGCCTTTCCCTTAAAGTACAATGATTTGATCGTTGTGTTTAAGTTGTAATTGATAAGTTGATTTAGCACGATAGCCATAGAAGGAGAAATGTGACCGTCTTTATAGTATTTTTTATCTTGATTATCTGCGCTTAAAAACGTGATATAATCTGCTTCATGAGAAAATAATCCGTGGAATTTTTTAATAGAAATTAATAACGATACGACCCAAGACGTAGGATCAACTTCTAAATGTATTGGTAAATCTCTTTGAGGGTTGTAAAGTAGTAACGAGTTTTCGTCAGAAATATTTAAACTATACGTTCCATTGTTAAACACAAACTTACATTCACCTTTCAAACAAAAATGAAATTGAATAAAAGAGCTATCTATTTCCTTTTCAAGGAGTTGTACTTCAGAAGATTCATTTTGATAGGTCATAACCATAAACCCAGCCTCAACCGCGGTTTCTAAAAAAGATCCTTGAGCGATGTTTTTTGAAAAGGACTGTGTGAGTTTTGAATGTTCTTTATTTAGATTCATTATAAATAAAAAATAGCGTTTATATCTGCAAAAATACTAATTTAAACAAAAATAAGTAAATAATACATGCAAACCTCTAAACGACAAATAAAGTTCTTCTAGCGTTATTTTTTATAAATCAAAGCGGTTATTTTTGTCACGAAATATTTCCAAATATATCAATGGAGCAATTCAACAAATCTGAAAGTACCTATTTCTATGTCATTGGTCTCAGCTACAAAAAAGCAGATGCCAAGATGCGTGGTGAGTTTAGTTTAGACCAAAGCGCAAAAGCAAATTTAATGGTGCAGGCTAAGGCCAGTGGCATCGAAAGCTTGGTCGCAACCTCTACCTGTAACCGAACGGAAATTTATGGTTTTGCCAGGCATCCTTTTGAACTTATTAAATTACTTTGTGACAACACCCAGGGCACTGTTGAAAATTTTCAAACTGTAGCTTATGTTTATAAAAATAGTGATGCCATTGAACACATGTTTAAGGTGGGTGCGGGTTTGGACAGTCAGATTTTAGGGGATTTCGAGATTATTAGTCAACTAAAATTAAGTGCTAAAATTTCTAAAAAACACCAATTACTTGATGCCTATTTAGAACGTTTGATCAATGCCGTAATCCAAGCAAGTAAACGCATAAAAACAGAAACAAAATTGTCAACAGGAGCCACCTCCGTCTCTTTTGCTTCTGTACATTATATCAAGAAGACGATATCCGAAATTTCTACAAAAAATATTTTACTTTTTGGAACTGGAAAAATTGGGCGAAACACTTGTGAAAACCTGATAAAACACACAAAAAACGAACACATTACCCTTATCAATCGTACAAGAGACAGAGCTGATAAGATCGCTGGAAAATTTAAACTCTTAGTCAAAGATTACAGCCAGTTACAAGAAGAAATTGGAAATACCGATATTCTAATCGTGGCGACTGGAGCACAAAATCCAACGATCGATAAGCACCTTATTCAAAATAAAAAACCATTACTGATTCTCGATTTATCAATCCCAAAAAATGTAGATGAAAACGTAAAAGAATTACCAATGGTTTCCTTGGTTCATTTGGATCATTTATCTCAAATGACAGATGAAACCTTAGAAAAAAGAAAACAATTTATTCCTGTTGCCGAAAGTATTATTGCTGAAATAAAAACAGAATTTGAAGCGTGGGTAGACAATCGAAAATTTGCACCTACTATCAAAGCACTGAAAGAAAAACTGCACCTTTTTGCTGCTGCTGAAGTGAATACTCAACGCAAAAAAATAAACCAATTTAATGAAGCGCAAGCAGAATTAATCAGTGCCAATTTAGTTCAAAAAATAACCAACCACTTTGCACACCATTTAAAAGACGAAACAATTTCAACAAATGAAAGTCTCGAACTCATAAAAAAGGTGTTCCAATTAGAGTCCAAAAAACATGTCTAAAATTATTCGAATCGGTACCCGTGATAGCGCTCTTGCTCTTTGGCAAGCCAAAACCGTGCAATCACAACTCCAACATTTAGGACATGAAACGGTATTAGTACCTGTAAAATCTACAGGAGATTTAGTCCTAAACAAACCCATTTATGAACTCGGAATTACTGGAGTCTTTACACGAACTCTAGATATTGCACTGTTAAATGAGGAGATTGACATTGCCGTCCATTCATTAAAAGATGTACCTACTGTTTTACCTGAAGGAGTGGTACAGGCTGCTGTTTTGAAACGCGGAAACATCAGAGATACACTAGTTTTTAAAACCAATGAAGAGTTTTTAGCGCAGAAAGATGCCGTTATAGCCACTGGAAGCTTGAGACGAAAAGCGCAGTGGCTCAACCGCTACCCTACACATAGTATTGTCGGCTTAAGAGGTAATGTAAACACCCGTCTCGAAAAGTTAGAAAACAACGATTGGAATGGTGCCATTTTTGCGGCGGCCGGATTAGGACGACTCGAACTAACTCCCGAAGATTCTGTAAATTTGGAATGGATGGTTCCTGCACCAGCACAAGGCGCAGTAATGATTGCGTCCCTAAAATCAAATACAGAGGCTATTGAAGCATGTACTCCGCTTAACCACGAAGAGACCGATATTTCAACAAAAATTGAGCGTGAGTTTTTAAACAAATTAGAAGGTGGATGTAGTGCCCCTATTGGTGCGCTCGCCTATGTGAAAGAAGAAGAAGTTCATTTTCACGGCATTGTATTGAGTACAGATGGCACTAAAAAAATTGAAGCCAAACGCACCGCTAAACTAGGAGAACACCATACACTTGTAGATGAATGCGTAGAGTTTATTTTGAGTCGAGGAGGAAAAACGTTGATTGGTACTACAGCAATAGACAACGGACCAACCACTATTTTTTCGTCAAAGTTACTAAGTCGAGGACAAAAAGATTTATTTAATAACGCTCTTAAAGTTGAAAGCTCAGATTTTATAAAAACATCGGCCAACAGAATTAAGCCCGTATTTTTAAAAGCCACCCACAAAAATGTGGTCATTACAAGTAAAAATGGGGTTGAAGCCCTCTTAAACAACTGTGCTGCTGAAGACTTAAATTTTGAAACGATTTATTGTGTTGGAAGACGTACCAAACGTCTGATTGAACAGAAAATTGGTCCTGTCAAACATTCAGAAAAAAATGCCAAAGCATTGGCAAAATATCTGGTAGAATTTATTGAAGGTTCTGAAGTGACCTATTTTTGTAGTGACATTCGCATGGATGACTTGCCTACTATTTTAGGAGAAGGAAATATCAACGTTCAAGAAATTGAAGCCTATAGCACCAAACTTGAAGCACCTAAATTAGAAAAATCTATTGAAGGCGTTATGTTTTATAGCCCTTCAACAATTCAAAGTTTTTTACAAAAAAATGCGCCAGAATGTATTGCGTATTGTATCGGGGAAAGTACTGCTAAAGAAGCCAAAAAATATTTTAAAGATGTCCGCATCGCAAAAATTCCTACAGTAGAAAGTGTTATCGAACTTGTAAATCAAAATTATATTTAGACGTTATGATCAAAAACGATTTATTTTTAAAAGCATTGAGAGGAGAAACTGTTGAGCGTCCCCCTGTTTGGATGATGCGTCAAGCAGGACGTTACTTACCAGAATTCATCGCCATTAGAGAGAAATACGATTTCTTTACACGCTGTCGAACCCCTGAACTTGCAAGTGAAATTACCGTACAACCGATCAGACGCTACGGAATGGATGCGGCGATTTTGTTTTGTGACATCTTAGTCATTCCACAAGCTATGAATATTGAGGTTCAGATGAAACCTAATTTTGGACCTTATTTACCTAACCCTATACGTACACAAAAAGATGTTGACAATGTTATTGTACCAGATGTCACTGTAGAGTTGGACTATGTATATCAAGCCATTAAAGCCACCAAAGAATTATTGAATAACGATATTCCTTTAATTGGTTTTGCAGGATCGCCTTGGACAATTTTGTGCTACTGTGTTCAAGGACAGGGGAGTAAAAACTTTGATAAAGCCAAAGAATTTTGCTTTACAAACCCAATGGCTGCACATCAATTGCTGCAAAAAATTACAGATACAACTATTGCCTATCTTAAAGAAAAAGTGAAGGCTGGGGTAAATGCCGTTCAAGTATTTGATTCATGGGGAGGCATGCTTTCTCCAACAGATTATCAAGAATTTTCATGGCAGTATATCCATCAAATTATTGAAGCTTTAAAAGAAGATGTCCCTGTTATTGCTTTTGGTAAAGGATGTTGGTTTGCTTTGGGCGATATGGCAAAATCTGGAGCCTCCGCATTGGGAGTAGATTGGACTTGTTCGGCTCGAAATGCGCGCTATTTAACTGGTGGAAACATCACGCTACAAGGGAATTTTGACCCTTCTAGATTGTTATCTCCTCCAGCTGAAATCAAAAAAATGGTACACCAAATGATTAATGAGTTTGGAAAAGATAAATACATTGTGAACCTAGGGCATGGGATCTTACCAAACATTCCTACAGACAATGCGAAAGCATTTATAGACGCCGTAAAAGAATACAATTCATAGCCCTACCCCTAAATCTATTATAATGAAAGATCTATTTTATAATTACATCGAAAACTTACAAGACAGCATCACTTCAAAACTTGAAGAAATTGATGGAACTGCATCCTTCAAAGAAGATATTTGGAAACGCCCAGAAGGTGGTGGTGGACGCACACGAGTCATCGAAAATGGAGCGGTCTTCGAAAAAGGAGGTGTTAATATTTCTGGTGTTCATGGTAAATTACCAGCCTCCATGCAAGCTTATTTTAAAGTTGGAGATGTTGATTTTTTTGCCTGTGGTTTGAGTTTGGTTTTACATCCAAAAAACCCAATGGCTCCAACAGTTCATGCAAACTGGAGATACTTCGAAATGTATAACGAACAAGGAAAAATTATTGATCAATGGTTTGGAGGTGGGCAAGATTTAACCCCTTATTACCTGTTTGAAGAAGATGCCATCCATTTTCACCAAACCTGTAAAAACGCTTGTGACAAACATAATCTCAATTTTTATGAAACCTATAAAAATCGCTGTGACGAATATTTTTACAACAGTCATCGCGATGAAGCACGAGGGATTGGCGGCCTGTTTTTTGATTATTGCAAGACCACAGAAAGCATGAGTATGAAGCAGTGGTTTGAGTTTGTAAGTGAAGTAGGCGATAGCTTCTTAGAAGCCTATGTCCCCATTATAGAAAAAAGAATCCATTTACCTTTTACTCCTGAAGAACGCAACTGGCAAGAAATTCGAAGAGGACGCTATGTGGAGTTCAATTTAGTACATGACAAAGGCACCCTTTTTGGGTTAAAAACAAATGGAAGAATCGAAAGTATTTTGATGAGTTTACCTCCACACGTACAGTGGGTGTATGACCATCATCCAAAACCGAACAGCAAAGAAGAACAATTAATGCGGGTGTTAAAGTCCCCTAAAAACTGGGTTTAATTATGTATCCTATCAAAAGAAATAGACGCTTACGGACCAACGAATCTATCCGTAGTTTAGTGAGAGAAACCATCATTAGCCCGAATGATTTTTTAGTCCCTTTATTTGTAGTAGAAGGCAAAGGAATCAAATCCGAAATTCCTTCCATGCCCAACTATTATAGATTTAGTTTGGACACTCTAAAAGCTGAAGTAAAACTCCTTTGGAGCTTAGGATTGAAATCGGTACTCGTGTTTGTAAAAGTAGCAGATGTACTCAAAGACAACAAAGGTACGGAGGCCTTAAATTCAAACGGTTTGATGCAACGTGCTGTAAAAACCATTAAAGAGGTTTGTCCAGAAATGTTGGTCATGACGGATGTTGCATTGGATCCTTATTCCATTTATGGCCACGATGGGGTTGTTTCAAATGGAGTTATTCAAAATGATGATACCGTTGAAATTTTGACAGGAATGAGTTTGTCTCACATTGAAGCAGGTGCCAATTTTGTTGCCCCAAGTGATATGATGGATGGTCGAATTTCAAGTATTCGTGAAGCTTTTGAGGATGACGGCTATGTAGATGCTGGAATTATGAGTTACAGTGCTAAATATGCTTCGTCATTTTATGGGCCTTTTAGAGATGCTTTAGATTCTGCACCTGTAGATTCTAAAAATATTCCTAAAGACAAAAAAACCTATCAAATGGATTATGCAAACCGTTTTGAGGCATTAAGGGAAACTGAAATGGACATTGATGAAGGTGCAGACATTGTGATGGTCAAACCAGGCTTGGCATATTTAGATATACTTCGAGAAATTAAAAACGAATTTGATGTGCCCGTTGCTGCCTACCAAGTCAGTGGCGAGTATGCCATGATCAAAGCGGCAAGTGAAAAAGGCTGGCTAAATCATGATGCAGCGGCTTTAGAAACTACCATGGCGTTCAAGCGTGCAGGCGCTGATATTATTGCGAGTTATTTTGCTAAAGACATCGTAAAACTTATCAGTTAGTCCATTGCTTAATTTTACTAAAATTAGCTAATTGTTGTTTATAATTTAGGTTTTTATTAGCTTTACAAAGCCCTAAATTATCTATTATGAAAAAACCAATTCTAATTGCGGTATGTATCCTGCTTTTGTTTTCCTGTGTCAAAACAGACCTAATCAACGACCGTGTTGATCCTAAAATTTTCATTTCAAATCCTTTAATGTCCTTAGAGAATGGTAAATCATATCAATTTGAAGTTAACTATTTTAATTACGTAGGTAAAGAAATCGAAAATCCAACGGTAAACTGGAGTAGCAGTGACACTTCCGTGTTAGTAATTACAGAAGAGGGAGTTGCCACAGGTGTGAGTCTTGGGATAGCAACCGTTACAGCAAGCCTCACAACTTTAGAGGAAAGCTTGACTATTAGTAATGAAAACAGCCTTGAGGTAACATTAGGCGAAACAGAAGAAAACCCTGTAAGATTTGAAGGAACAATTGCCAGCACAAGCTCCTATCTGTTAGAAGGAAGTTACATCTTGGAAGTACAAGACAATGACGTACTTAGACTCTCTTTGGGGGATGACTATGAAGCTTCCACAAGTTTGCCTGGGTTGTATATCTATCTTGGCAACAATCCAAACTCCATTGCAGATGCTTATGAAATTGGTCCTGTGACTGTTTTTCAAGGCGCTCATTTTTATGACCTACCCGGGTCTATTGGTCTTTATGATTATAATTACATCTTATATTGGTGCAAACCTTTTAATGTAAAAGTCGGCGAAGGTCAAATACAATAAACCCCCTTATCATGAAGAAAACAATTATTCTAAATCTATTAATCATGTTTACATGTCCATTTTTTACCCATGCTCAATGGTTAGAAAAAAAAGGCAATGGCTATTTTAAACTGAGTGCTTGGTCGCTTGAGGCTGATCAACACTACACCAATTCAGGTAAAATAGATCCCAATGCCACACGAGGCGTTTTTAATTTAAATCTGTATGCAAAATATGGCCTTTCAGATAACTGGGATATGATTGCATACATCCCTTTTTATGTAAAATCCTACCAGAACAATCAAGTGTCTCAAATCACAAACGAAACACTTCTAAAAGGTGAAGAATTTAATAGTTTCGGAGATATGAATTTAGGAATTGAATACCGCTTTTTCAAAAAGTCTAAATACGCTTTTTCTACGACGCTAACCTTAGGGATTCCATCGGGAGATAGCAAAGGTGGTAGCGATGGAAGTTATCAAACAGGCGATGGTGAATTCAACCAAATAATTAGGTTTAATGCAGGTACGTCATTTTCACTATATAAACATTCTTTTTATGCAAAAAGTTACATAGGGTTTAACAATAAAACTAAAAATTATTCGGATGAAGTCAGAGCTGGAATCGAATTAGGTACTAGTTTTATTGGAAGTAAATTAATACTATTACTTCGTTCAAACATGGTCAAGTCAATAAAAAATGGTTCCTTAAACGCTTCCAATAGTAGTGGAAGTATTTTTGCAAACAATGTAGAATTCATAAGTATAGGAGGCGAAGTCGCTTGGAAATTCACTAAAAAGATTGGGATTGGGATTGGCTACAGTTCTGCTATTTCTGGAAAAATAATATATGTCGCGCCAAGTTATTCAGCAGGTATATTTTATTTGCTAAAATAAGAAGCATAGAAGTATCGTATTTATAATTATATTTACGTTAATATAAACACACACAAATGAAAAAATTCATAACACGACTGTTTGTTCTCATTTCAATACTGATCGCAGCACTCTATTTAACGGATACAGATTATCTATTAAAAGCAGTCCACACTATATATGCTAAAGGTTACACCACAGCGTATTTAGAAGACTATAAAGAATTTGACAATGCTATTATTGAAAATGGCGTGCCACAACCGTGGCCTGTTCATGAAGATTATAATAACGTTCCAGAAACAGAAGTCCTAAGTGATTTCAATAAAGAAACAGGAACTGTCGCTTATGTGATCATAAAAAATGACAGTGTCTGGTTTGAAAACTACTATGAAGGATTTGAAGAAAATTCTAAAACCAATTCATTTTCAATGGCTAAAAGTTATGTGTCAGGACTTTTAGGGAAAGCAATTAGCGATGGATACCTCAAAAATTTAGATCAAACTGTAGGTGAGTTCTTCCCTGAATTTAGTGAAGGTTTAGCCGCTAAAATGACCGTAGGAGACTTGTCTTCTATGGCATCAGGAACCAATTGGGTAGAGAAATATTATTCACCTCTATCCATCACAACTCGCGCCTATTTTGACGATGATTTAGAAAAAGTGATTTTAGGGCTTAAGGTTGTGAATGAGCCTGGAAAATCCTACAAATATGCGAGTGGAGACACGCAATTATTAGCGATGGTTATAGAGAAAGCGACAGGGAAAAAACTATACGATTATCTTACAGAAAGTTTTTGGAAGCCCTTGGGAAGCGAAAATCAAACCCTCTGGCAAGTGGACAGCAAAGAGCATGATCTAGTTAAAGCCTACTGTTGTATTGCGAGTAACGCAAAAGACTTTGCGCGCTTTGGAAAACTCTATAAAGACCATGGAAAGTGGAATGGCAAACAAGTCCTCGACTCTACATTTATTGCAAAATCTTTAACACCTCGCTTTCCCGAAAGTCCACAATATGGGTATGGATGGTGGCTTCAAAAACGAGGAGATAAGTCCTTTTTTATGATGCGTGGACATCTAGGACAATATGTAATTGTAGAACCGACTGACAATGTAATTATTGTAAGACTGGGAGATGAAAAATCTCCTAATGCTAGCTCTCAAATTTTCTCAGACGATATTTCGTTGTACATTGAAGAGGCTTATAAAATGTTATCCCATGCTCCAAAAACTCAACCTTGAAAACCTACTATTTTTAGACATTGAAACGGTCCCTGAAACCGAACACTATTCTGAACTTTCTGAAGACAAACAGCTGCTTTGGAAACAGAAATCAAAATACCAACGTAAAGAAGATTACAGTGCGGAGGCATTTTATGACCGTGCCGGGATTTGGGCAGAATTTGGGAAAATTGTCTGTATTTCCGTTGGCTATTTTACCATTGTAAATTCTGAACGACGATTCAGAGTCACTTCATTTTACGGAGAAGAGCGCACTCTTCTTTTGGAGTTTAAAACCCTTCTTGAAACTCATTTCTCAAAACCTAAACATCTATTGTGTGCGCATAACGGAAAAGAATTTGACTTTCCTTATATCGCACGAAGAATGATTATCCACAACATAACACTTCCTGTAAAACTAAATTTGTTTGGGAAAAAACCTTGGGAGGTGCCGCACCTTGATACTCTTGAATTGTGGAAATTTGGAGATTACAAACATTATACTTCTCTAAAATTACTAACCAATGTGTTAGGAATTCCATCACCTAAAGATGACATTGATGGCAGTGAAATATTTCGAGTTTATTTTGAAGAAAATGATATTGAGCGAATTGTTACCTATTGCCAAAAAGACACTATTTCTGTGGCGCAAATTATATTAAGACTCCGTGGAGAAGCCCTATTAGAAATGGATGAAATTGCTTATATTTAAGCAATGAATCAATCACCTGTTCTTAGCATTAAAGACCTCAGAGTCGCTTTTAAATCCTCCATGGGTTTAAACGAAGTGTTACACGGAATATCTTACGATCTATATACTGATGAAATTCTTGGAATTGTTGGCGAATCTGGAAGTGGAAAGTCGGTGGCATCTCTTGCTATTATGGGCTTGTTACCCCCAAAAAAAAGTGTGGTTAGTTCTGGTGAAATTCTATTCAGAAATGAAGACCTACTACACTATTCTCAAACAAAGTTAGAAGCACTTCGAGGTCAAAAAATAGCGATGATCTTTCAAGAGCCTATGAGTGCTTTAAACCCTTCCATGTCATGTGGGGAACAAGTAGAAGAGATTTTGCTGCAACATACTTCCCTTAAAAAAAAGGAGGTAAAGGACGAAGTGATGCGTTTGTTTGATGATGTGAAAATTCCTAATCCTACAACAACCTTTGATAAATATCCGCATGAAATTTCTGGAGGACAACAACAGCGCATAATGATTGCTATGGCAATTGCGTGTAAACCTGATGTTCTAATCGCGGACGAACCCACAACCGCTTTGGATGTGACGGTGCAAAAAGACATTATAGCACTCTTGAAATCCTTGCAAAAAAAATCCAAAATGAGTGTGATTTTTATCAGTCATGACTTGGCATTGGTTTCTGAGATTGCAGACCGCATTCTTGTGATGTATAAAGGAAAAATTGTAGAAAGTGGCGATACAATATCCATCTTTAAAACTCCTAAAGAGGACTATACGAAGGCACTCATAGGCGCAAGACCGACTCTCAGATTTCGCTTGAGACAACTTCCTGCCATTAGTGATTTTTTATCTGGTACCATATCTAGCACTCTTATTTCAAAAAGTACTCGCACCCAAAAACATAATGAAATTTATAGCAAAGCTCCCTTGTTAGAAGTGATCAATCTTGAAAAGACCTATTTTTCCAAAGCCTCTTTTTTTGGAACAAGAACCGCTTTCAAGGCAGTGGATGCGGTGAGTTTTAAAGTCTATGCTGGGGAAACACTCGGGCTTGTTGGCGAATCTGGTTGTGGAAAATCAACCCTTGGGAAGGCTATCTTACAACTAGATAAAGCAACTGCAGGCACTCTAAAATACAAAGGGAACGACATTACAAATCTCAATAAAAAAGAATTGCGTTCATTGCGCAAAGAAATTCAGATAATTTTCCAAGATCCCTATGCCTCACTGAATCCTCGCCTTACGGTTGGAAAAGCCATTATGGAGCCCATGAAAGTACACAAGCTATTTTCATCTGATGAAGAACGGAAAGCAAAAACTTTAGAAATTTTAGAAAAAGTAGGATTAGAAGCTTCCCATTTTGATCGATATCCGCATGAATTTTCTGGAGGACAACGGCAACGCATTGGCATTGCAAGAACCATTGCGGTAGAACCTAAATTGATTATATGTGATGAATCTGTATCTGCTCTTGATATTTCGGTACAAGCACAGGTCCTGAATTTGTTAAATACTCTAAAAGAAGATTATGAGTTTACTTATATTTTTATATCTCATGATTTGTCCGTTGTAAAATTTATGTCCGATCAATTGATGGTGATGAATAAAGGCAAAATTGAAGAACTTGGTGAAGCAGATGCCATTTATGAATCGCCTCAAAAAGCGTACACCAAAGCGTTGATAGAGGCCATCCCGAAAGGAATTTAAATCTATGGAAACTTTAAAATTTAAAAGCAAAAAAGACGTCTTATTTCAGGCTTTAATTCTTGGAACTGCTGGATTTTGCATTAGTACTGTTGTAACCCAAAGCTTAGCTACAGAGCTTGATAAATGGAATTATATAACTATAAATTTGTTACTATTCGTTTGTGGATTTCTATTTTGGTGCTATTACGGCACATACTATGAGCTTACTCAAACACATTTAAAATATAACTGTGGTCCCATTAGAGGGCATATCGAAATTAAAGAAATCCGAGAAATTATAAAAGACAAAACACTTTGGGTGGGTTTAAAACCTGCAACCGCCAGAAAGGGTTTGATTATAAAATATAGAAAATTTGATGAAATTTATATCAGTCCTGAATCAAATGACGAATTCATAAGTCACATTTTAGCAATAAACGACGCTATAAAAATAACGGCTCACTCCAAACCAAGTTTATAAAACCATTTCTGGAACAACACCTTCAATAATAAGATGCCCTTCTGTCGCTTGTTGAATCGTTTCTACAGAAATTCCTGGTGCACGTTCTAAGAGTTTAAAACCCTCTTTTGTGACTTCTAAAACCGCTAAATTAGTGACGATTTTCTTAACACACCCAACTCCTGTAAGAGGAAGCGAACAGCGCTTTAAAAGTTTAGACTTTCCTTTTTTGTTGGTGTGCATCATAGCGACTATAATGTTTTCGGCACTGGCCACTAAATCCATTGCACCCCCCATCCCTTTAACCATATAACCAGGAATTTTCCAATTGGCAATGTCTCCATTTTCTGAAACTTCCATCGCTCCTAAAATTGTGAGGTGTACATGCTTGCCACGAATCATAGAAAAACTAGTTGCTGAATCAAAAAAACTAGCGCCATCAAGAGTTGTAATGGTTTGTTTTCCTGCGTTGATAAGATCGGCATCTTCTTCACCTTCAAAAGGAAATGGCCCCATCCCTAAAACCCCATTTTCACTTTGAAATTCGACTTCAATATCTTCACGAACGTAGTTTGCTACTAAAGTAGGAATTCCAATTCCTAGGTTGACATAGTATCCGTTTTTGACTTCTTTAGCAATTCTCTTTGCAATTCCAATTTTGTCTAACATGATTCTGTTTTTTGTCTTAGCGTTCGTTTTTCAATGCGTTTTTCGTAATCCTTACCTTGGAAGATACGTTGAACAAATATCCCAGGAATGTGAATTTGGTTGGGGTCTAGCGAACCCACTGGAACTAATTCTTCAACCTCAACAACGGTAACTTTAGCTGCACCACACATATTAGGGTTGAAGTTTCTAGCCGTTGCTTTGAATATTAAGTTTCCTGCCGCATCGCCTTTCCATGCTTTTACAAAAGAAAAATCAGCTTTAAAAGCGGTTTCCAAAACATACATTTTACCATCAAATTCACGGGTTTCTTTGCCTTCGGCAACTTCTGTTCCGTAACCCGCTGGCGTGTAAATCGCGGGGAATCCTGCTTGCGCAGCTCTGCAGCGCTCCGCTAAGGTGCCTTGTGGAATCAATTCAACATCTAACTCTCCTGAAAGCATTTGACGTTCAAACTCATCATTTTCTCCAACATAGGAAGAAATCATTTTTTTGATTTGGTGTTTTTGAAGTAATAATCCAAGTCCAAAATCGTCAACGCCTGCATTGTTTGAAATACAGGTGAGGTCATTAACATTCATGTCTACTAGTTCAGAAATTGCATTTTCGGGAATTCCACACAATCCAAAACCACCAAGCATTAGGGTCATTCCGCTAGAGATGCCATCAAGGGCTTCTTTTACGTTTGCTACTTGTTTATTTATCATCGTTTTAATTTAGGATAAAAAAGTACGAAAAAAATATTATTAATTGAGTGATTTCACTAGAAATCAATATCTGGTGTAATCGGTGTCATATCTACAGGGATCGGATCTCCCTCTTCAAATATCGGCTCACATTCTACTTCAATGGTGAGGTTTTCTGGCGCTACAAAATCT
>Ga0206130_10003486_pt1 | contig 20465 bp, 22 predicted proteins | sample Helgoland_Spring_9_FD_148637 | JGI IMG/M metagenome (GOLD analysis project Ga0206130, IMG submission 148637) | Pelagic subsurface seawater microbial communities from Kabeltonne, Helgoland, North Sea - Helgoland_Spring_Bloom_20160512_1 | ecosystem: Environmental > Aquatic > Marine > Epipelagic ... | reverse complement strand
ATCTGATCCGCAATCGCGCGTTGCGGCAAACCCGCTTTCTTCAATGCATAAACTTGGTTACGCTCACCCTCAGTGAGGCGGTGGTAGGCTCGCATTCGTGTTCCTTTACTTTAGACGCTGAGAAGCACTTGGGCATCGCTGCCTCACGCTTCATACCGTGGGTAAAGTTGCACTGGCGAGTTGAATCCGCGTAATTTTTTTATTTAGTAATGTAGTTGCATCACTTAGCAAATAGCTAAATATAGTAGCCTTGATTGGAGTTTGTGATGAAAAAACATGTAGCTTTGTTTGCGGGTTTGGGCGGATTTTTGGTGGCTGCAAAGCGTAATGGAATTGACACAATATTTGCTACAGACCTCGAAGAAGGATGTACCAAAACTATCGAAACTTCATTTCCAGGCACGAGTTGCGTTAGTGAAGATATAACTAAACTTCATTTTGAAAACCATTTTGATTTAGAAACGAGTGTAGATTTATTAAGTGCTGGTTTCCCGTGCCAGTCATTCTCTGCCGCTGGTAATAATTTGGGTTTTGATGATCCAAGAGGGAAGCTGTTCTTTGAGATTCCTAGGCTAATAAATAGCTTAGTGTCCCCTCCTAAAGTTGTTCTGTTAGAAAATGTGGCCCACTTAAAGGCCTTTGATGGTGGCTCGAGATTAAATCGAATTATGCAAGAAATGAGAATGTTGGGTTACTGGTTAAGTTCCGCACAATCATTAGTACTTGATAGCAATAAAATTTCTGGGAGTCCGCAAAGGCGCGAACGACTTTATATGATAGCGTATCATTCAGATTATTTTAAGAAAAATTTCTTCAATTTTGAAAGTTTTTACCCCATGCCAGCGAAAAACGTTTGGTCAATTGTTTCGAGGGACACTGAACAAGACGGTTCCCTATACCTCGATAAAGATAATAAATATTTTCAGATGTTGGACCAAGCCATTACTAAAGGTGGCATTGATTCTTTGTACCAAATTAGGCGTGTAGGGGTTCGGAAATGCCCTCCAAATATTTGCCCAACATTGACCGCTAATATGGGGGGTGGTGGGCATAATGTACCGTTTTTACGGGACAATTTTGGCATTCGAAAATTATCGATTGCAGAGTGCTTAAGGCTGCAGGGTTATGTTGATGGGGAAATAGTTTTTCCAAAAGACCTTTCAAATGGTCGGAAATATACTATGATCGGGAATGCTATACATGCTGGTACCGTTGAAAAGGTGGTGCGACATATTGAGTTCAATTAAGAAAGACTTTTCTAAATGATAGGATGGAACTTTCCGTCAAATAATGACGGTATTGCCGCTGGAGCAAATGATGGGGCTATAGACGCCTTTTCTGGTAATCGACTGTCTTCAGTGATTAGAGAGGTTATTCAAAACTCCTTAGATGCAAAAAAATCAGAAGGTGTCCCTGTAAAGTTGCATTTTTCGAAGCAATTTATTGATAAGGATATTTTCTCAGGTTTTTCAGAGATTTCAAAACATATTCAAAAATCTTGTGAAATGGCTGAAAAGCAAGATTTGAAAGATGCTGTTAAATTTTATCAATATGGTTTGAAGCAAATTGAGACAGCTTCAACAGTAGGTTTGTTTTGCATTCATGATTATAGCACCAGTGGACTGACCGGACCAATTACTGAACCCTATGGACCCTGGTTTGCAATAACGAAAGGTGCTGGGATAAGCCAAAAAGTATCAGTTGGGTCACTGGGAAGTTTTGGCCATGGATCTAAAGCGCCATTTTCTTTTAGCGACACTAGAACAGTGTTCTATTACACAAAAATTAAACAAAAAAATGGTTTTGAAGAACGCTTTCAAGGTAAAAGTATATTACAAACCCATGAAAGCCCAACTGAAGCTGGAGTTTTTACGCAGGGGACTGGATTTTATGGGCATACAAAACAAAATAAGCCTCTAATTAACAATGAGATACCAGACTGGGTTAAACGTTTGCGTAGTGCTGTGACTGAAGATACGGGAACGTCAATTTTTGTACCTTATACTTCTTTCAATCATGATTTGTATCCAGAAGCTAAGATAACCGTAGTAGCGAATTTCTTTTATGCAATTTTGTCTGGTGAATTAGAGGTTACTATAGGCGATAACGTTATTAATCAGTTAAACCTCGTTGATACATTTTATGAATGCCAAGGCATCTTAGAGGTTGAACAGGACGAAATTGATGTTTCCTTTATCAAAGATTGTTTTGAATCGGCTAAAACAATTATCGAATCTGATTTTCACGGAGCGCAAGAAGTCCCAAGTTTTGGTAAATTTCTATGGTGGATTAGGCTTGGAGAGGAAATTTCTTCGAGATCGGTTGGGGTCTCCCGTAGTAGTGGAATGCTCATAACACGAAAACCAATATTGCTCGAACGCTTTAAAGGGGTCAAGAATTTTGATCTATTTGTGTGTGTTAAGGGAAAAAACGGGTCAGAGTTGCTCAAAACTTTAGAAAATCCAACACATGATAACTTTGAATTTGATAGAATAAAAATTGATAGTGCCAAAAAAGATGCACAAAGAAAATATCGAATCTTTTCGAACAGAGTGCGGGATGTGGTAAGCAATTACGCTGCCCTTGAAATTGTTGAGGAAGAAAGTTTGGATGCATTATCATTTCTTTTTGATGAGCTAAGTGATGCTGCGTCTGCCAATAATAAGAGAACTGAACGTGGAAGTGCCCTGCAGCTTTTATCTATTTCAAACATCTCTTCAAAATCACCGAAAAAAAGTATTGATAAATTAGAATACATTGAAGATCTTTTTGGGCAAGATGCTACAATGGATAGCCAAGGAGAAACTAAAAAAGGTGTGTTTCCACGGTTGGCACAAGAACCTAAAAAAATAAAAGGAAAACCGACAAATGAAGTAGGTACAGCTAGCTTTACTGCTATTTCGCTAGATAATTTGAGGATAAGGCATTCCACGAAATCGGACATGGAGGCTAAACTATTTTTTGATAGCCCCGTTACTGGTGAATTTATTTTATCTGTGTATGCGGTTGGGGAACATGGTTCCGAATTGATGCCATTTATCGTCAATAAAATCGAAGCTAATTCCTTAAAAGTTTCTGTTGAGAAAGGTGCAAGGCACAGCTTGGATATAGAATTTAAAGACTTTGCAAAAAACGTTGTATTGGAAGCCAAGTTAAATGAAAATTAATTCCCAGACGTTTCCATATCCAATGCTTACACCTGCGGATTCTGGTAATGATTATATTAATGGATCTTTCGAATGTGCTTTAGCTTTTAGTGACGATGTCACTGATGATAATTTTATAACGTTACAGTATAGTTTCATGCTCACCGTTGATGAGATTTTTGAAGTAATAAATATGGGGAATGCAACGTTTTCTTTAGAAATAAGTTGCCCTGAGACGTTGTATCGAACTGTTGAAAGATTGGGCAGACGAGGCTCTTTAAAAATTGATGCTACACAGTTGCATGGCAGAGTTAATTTCACACCATTAGTAATAGTTACGTCTCCCATCACAAATTTTAAGAGCGTTGATTTCAATCCAGAATATGAAAAACAAGAATTTGACTTAATGCCTGGCGACATTTTGGCAACTGATATTCCTACAGGAAAATATGTAGAGTTTACCCAATTATCCATCAACAGTTTAGTTAAAATTAGAACTGATCAGACCCTTTCTTCTCTACAATACACTGTAGATCCTACGCCAAGTTATTTATACATCTCCATGGGTGAGGGGCTACGGTTGCTATGGAGCGAAGTTGGTCAAGATAAAAACCTTCAGCCTTACCTAACAATGTCCATATATAAAGACTGTCTTTATGCTGCTATAGAAGAGCTAATTTGTAACCCAGAATCTGAAGCCCATCAGTGGGCAAGAGCATTGGCTTTGAGGATCAGTGAAATGGGAATAAAATTGCCGTCAGAAAATGATTTTAACGTAATAAATTTAATAGCTCAACGTTTAGTACAAAATATTGGGGTTGAAAAAATTGCAAACTCCAGGGTGGCAAAATGAAAGTATTAACAACAGAGAGCTTAGAAACACTGCGGTGGGCTGTTGCTAAAAACCCATCCCTCGTCGAAAAAGAATTATCTGAATTGATCGATGGATTAAACCTTAACGTAATAGAATTTAATGCGAAAATTGAAATAAATGGAACTTTGCTGTTACCGGAGGGAATTACACAAGAGACGAATAAAGACACCGAAAACTGTATGACGATTTCAAAAGTTATTTCTGGTCTTAATCCATCTCAGGCAACTGATGAACGTTTGTGGGTCACATTATGTTTCGATCAATTTTCTGAATATAGTAACAGGCGCTGGCCTTTGTCGCGTGCAAAAAACCTTAGCAATCATGTTAATGATCATTGGTTTGCTAAAACTAACCGAAACCGCATACGCGATAATGCTATTGCTAGATTGTGGTGGATGTCCCAAATCGCAAAAAGAGTTCCAGACACGTCAATTGAGCAAGTGTTGGAAGTTTTGTTTTTCAATAGTGACTATCGCTCCAGTCTTTTAGAGAGAAATTCCTCTGCAAACTCATTAAATGTATTAGCGAGTGTAATCAAAGTATCTAAAGAAGCTTTTGACAGTGGTCATGCATATAACAGAGAAGGCTTTCGATCGTTTATGAAACAGGTAGATTTTATTGGCAAACGCACGGCTTTAGCAAGTTTAGAAGTAAATTCTTTACTAGAAATTCTTCGGCCAATTTATCGTTCTTCTTTTAGAAAGACTAACAATTAAAATAAGATTTTATAATTTTATATTTACAAAATAATTATATTCTATAACCTAAAATGTTGCTTAAATTCTGAAACGTTTGGGAGTGAATTAAAATGGAACTTGAAGAATTTTTTGATGATTTTATGGAAGAACTTCGCTCTAACGCTATAGAGAACGGTTCAGAAAAATCAGCGGAGTTCTTAACTTCTAGTCTTGAGCGCATAGTCGATTATGGTGATCTAGATGACTATGATATTATAGATTATCATTCATCAGCAGATAATTTGAAACCAATTCATGCTTTTTGTTTCAACGATATTTTTAAACAACTGACCTTAGTCGTTAACCTTTTTCAAGATTTAGCAACAGATGAACTTACAAATTTAACGGCCACAGAGTTAACACCTCCTTTTAATAGAGCTGTTAAGTTCTTAAAAGATGCGTTGAACAAGAAGCCACTGGATTTTGCGCCTGCGAAGACTGATCTGTATTATTTTGTCAAACAGTTGAAGGAGAGTTGGCCAAACATCAAAGAAGTGAAGATAATCTTCATTACTAATAAACCACTAAGTCAAAGATTTGCGCACAAAGATAAAAGTACAATTGATAGTCGCAACGTTGCTTACGGCATTTGGGATTTGAGACGGTTTTATGAGGTGGAAATTTCGGGCTCTGAGCGTGAGGAGATTGAAATCGATACCAGTGACGCGCCGTTACCTTCCTTAGTTGCCTCGGTTTCCGAGCAAATCACATCTTATTTGGTGGTTATGCCAGCCACCAAGCTCGCCGAAATTTATGGTAAATATAAATCGCGGGTCCTTGAGCAAAATGTAAGAAGTTTCCTTCAAAATAGGTCAAATGTTAACAAGGGTATTAGAATTACATTAGAGAAAGTGCCCGAAAGGTTTTTTGCATATAACAACGGAATAACTGCAACGGCTCAGGAAGCTGAATTCAACTCAGACGGACATATTACTAAGTTAAAAAATTTACAAATTGTGAACGGTGGGCAAACTACTGCACAAGTTTATAATGGAGCAAAATCTGGACTTAATCTTGAGAAAGTTTCAGTTCAGATGAAATTAAACGTAATTAAGGATTTGGACGTAGTCGACGAAATCGTTCCAAATATTGCAAAATTTGCTAACAGTCAAAATCCAGTTAGTGAGGCTGATCTGTCATCAAATGCACCGTTCCAAATTTGGTTTGAAAAACTTTCAAGGGACATAATTCCACCGGTAATGGTAGGCAAAGCATTTTCAGAACGTTGGTTTTTTGAAAGGTCAAGAGGTCAATATTTAAACGAACAAAGTGATATGGCCCCAGCAGCTAAAAGAGAGTTTCAACGCTTTCATCCAAAGCCGAAAATGATCACAAAAACAGACTTGGCCCTCGTACTGAATTCCTGGGGAGAAAAACCACATCAAGTTAGTAAAGGTGCGCAAGCGAACTTTAAGGATTTTGCAACTTCTTTAAAGGGTAAAGAAAATTCACCTGAAAACTATAATGCTCGATATTTTTATAACTGCATTTCGAAAACTATAGTTTTTAGAGAATTTAGAAAGGAAATCCCTAAGCAAGAATGGTACAATGGGTTCCCAGCTAATATTGCTACTTACTCCATTTCCTGGCTCGCTTATTGTATGCGTGAGGCAGGCTTATCACTGAATATTGATAAAATTTGGAAGGACCAGACCGCTGATAGAGTATTAATTATGATGTTACTTGGCGTTGCCGAAGAGGTTAATAGCCATTTATTGGCCTATGCTGGTAACCCGACGACATACGCAAAAAGTGAAAAGTGTTGGAAGGAAATGATTAGTTCTTTTGATATGTTGGATATTCAAGAGGATGGTCAAATTTTTCTGTCATCAGAAAAAGCTGATGAAATAAATGAGGAAGCGAAGAAAGAGCAGGGAGCTCTCAATGAATTAACTAATGAAGTGATATTATGGTCTATCCATCCGGATTGTTGGGTTGAGATCAAAAGGTTTATTGGTAGAAAAATGTCTGAGTCTAAAAATTCTGATATTGAAAAGCTCAGAAGGGGTGAACTAATTCCTGAATTCAAGATTAAGCCATTAGCTAATTTTGTTCGGGCCTATCAAAAAGCAGGTGGACAGATAATTTACAAGGATGGCTTTGGACATACGGTAACTTAAACTATGAGTAAATTTGAAGAGGAATTTGTAACGTTCTTTACTGAAAAAAAGTTAATCTTCACTCGAAATGACAGAGGCTTAACTGGTACCCCTGATTTTTCATTTGATAATGGCTCAATAGTTCTATTTTTGCATGGGTGTTTTTGGCATGGGCACAATTGTGCTGATAGAAATTTAGATAAAATTTGGCTATCTAAAATTAACTCCACAATTAAAAAAGATTTTTTAGTAAGGCAAAGTTTTCTTGCCTCCGATGTACGTTTTTTACGCGTATGGGAATGTGATTTTGTTGCAAATAAGTGCAAGGTTTTTGCAAAAATTCATAATGAAATAACTAGTCAGCAGCTTCGTTCATGTATCGCCAAAAAAGATCAAAAAGTTCTTGAGAAGACATTGCTGCATATAGATTAGAACCTCCAGCAAGATTGATCATTTTATACCATTTTCGATTTGATGAGGTTACGCCACGTCCCTTAAAAAAGACATTTTTGGGGTTTTCTGTGTCAAACTTTTTCTTACATAGCATAACGGCAAGCGCGACTTGTGGCACTTTCGAAATTGCCGGCCTTTCGATAATAGATTGTCTGAAGTCGGTATCTGAACATAAAATATAAACAAATTCGTCAAGATCGTTTTTTTCTCTACAGCGGTCAACAAAATATCCGTGCCACCACAATCTACCGGCAACGTTATTGCGCTCTATGTCTCGCCCAGCATTGGATCTGGCAAAAAAGTGACGTTGAATTTTCTGTAATTTATCCTTTTGAGATATTTTATGTCGAAAAAATGCGAATTTTGTCAAAAATATATGAGAAATTGCGGCTAGAATCCTCTCATCTCTAGCTTGATAAGGGGTTAAACCTTTGAGAGATTTGTAAATAACAATTGAGTTTTTTGCATCCAAAATACCATCATTTATATTTTCATCATAGCACATAAGTTCCGATAAATTGTCTGGAACTAAAGTCCCTTTCAGAAACTTGCATTCATGTTGAAGCGCAATTTGAAAACCTTCATCACTATAAGAACTTATGTTGCTTTGTACATCAGACCAAAGTTTAGCCACATTATTCTGGGGTAAGATAGGGATTTCCAAAGCTAAAAGTCCTCCAAAGTTATTGATGAGAGGGGAAATCTAAATAAGGCCTGAGCCTCGTTGTGACTTTCGTCTCTTACATCGTGGTCTTTTTTGATTGCCGCTAATTGCGATGTAATAATTTGCGCCCATTTATTTTCAATTAGTTCGTTACGTTCCTCTAAAATATTTAGCGCATGAGTAATGACAGGAACATAGACTGAATTTATTGCATAAGCTTTTGACTTTTGTGAGGTCATCATGCCATTTAATATTTTGTTGAGTTTTGCCGATGTACTCACTTCTATGTATGGGTTATCCAAGGAAACTGTAAATTCTCCATCTGCTAGTTCTTCGTTGATATTAATGGTTATTATGGATCTTGGGTTTCGATAGAATTCCTTATGAACGGAGAAACGCCAAGTCTCGGATTGAGCTAGTACAGAGCCAGGTTTTACATCGAACGAACGATAGCCAAATTCTAAGTTTATGTCGTCACTTTGGATATTAGCATCTTTGTCTGCTCGAATGAACAGCGCGAGCTCAACCTCACCTGCCAATTGGTTCCCATCAAGCTCAACTGTTCCTCCATCAACAGATATAGTTTCACATTTTGAGAAAAAAGTTGCTCTACACGATATTAATAGGAGTAGACTCGCCTTCTTTGATGTTATTGCAAGTTTAATAGCGGGAACTGAAAAATAGTTCTCTACTTCAATTCTTATTTTGTCCGGATTGTCTGGTGGCACCAATATGTTAAATGAGGGCTCGAATGTATGGCCTACGTAGTCTGCATCAGTCAGGCTCTCGCCTGCATAGGGCGATAATACCGGATATCCAAATGATTTAAATGACTGGTATTTCATGTTTTCTCACCCGCCAAAATTGTTAGTCCCCCGACTGGTACTGTGTTGAGCTCAATTTCCAGTCGCAACTTATTTTCTTCAAAATCGCTTTCATTAACTTCTATCCGCCCATCTTTTATTAGCTTACCTTTAGACGACTGATCTATTTTTAGCCTATCCCTGAGGTCCACTCCGAGCTCTAAGATGGATAAATAACCTGTAAATGGTTTGTCAGCTCTTAAATGGACAGTAAATTTTTTTTCTGATCCAATTATTCTCTGATGTTTTAAAGCGATGCCTTGAGAATTGTTGCCTGATCCTGATCCTGAGCCTGAGCCTGAGCCTGAGCCTGAGCCTGATCCTGAGCCTGGACCGTCTGTTTCACCATCTGGATTTTCATTATTTTTCTCTAACGCTTCTTTTCTTTTAACAAGAGGTTTATGGCGGATAATTATACGACTATTTGGGTCTGTTTCTTGAGAAATTGTAGCTGAATCTGCATCATATTCGCTATCATCATAAAAATACTCACTTAACTCTGACACCGTCCTTTCTTGAAGAACCTCTGCAGTGGCGTGTTCTTCTACGATTGTTCGAAGTTTTTGACTTAAGGAACCTAGAATTCTCCCTCCTAAGTCGCGATCAGCTTCTGGCATGTTATCAATTGATAAATTATTATGCTGAGGTGGTTCCATTGAGCGGAGCAGTCTTTCACCACTTTCGTCAAGTATTTCCACCACGCCGCCAAAATCAATTATTTTTGCAGGTACATGACCAGGTTTCCACAGTGACTTGCCCGATTTTCCCGCAGAAAGCTCTTCAGTGATCTTCATGTTTTTTCTAATCAAGCATATTTTTCTTGGAGCACCCTCCTCGACTATCAACCGGCATTGGACACGCCCTAACCCTTCTATAGAAAAAACCTTGGCGATTACTTTTGGGTTGTCCTCCAACAAGCAGTCATAATAAAATTTGGCATCCTCAAGCTCGGAGATGTCTCTATCGACATAGAGTGTCATTTGGCTTTTTATGTAAGCATTATCAAAAAACTTTTTTGCGGACTTAATTGTGTTTTGGTTAATTAAATATTCCGGTTGTTTTTTTTCAGTTTTATCAACTAGTTTTACCGAGAGAGTTCCTCTGGCTAGGGCTGCAAAGAATTCAGATACTACATATCCTGCGACAACAGATGACCATTCACGATTTGCATTAGTTCTAAATCCTGGAACCGCTATTGTTGTTCCGCGAACATCCCGGTCTAGCCATCCGTATTCGGAAGACGGCAACTTTTCTATAGGTTGATAATTTGCGTCCCCCCAAAAACCTGTACCGCTGTAAATATTGCCATCAATGCTTCGGCTCATCAGCCGACTACGACCTTGGAACAATTTTTTTGGCCCGTCGTTTTCGTCCTGCCACATTGTGGAAACCAATATTGTCCTTAATGGAGTTGTTGCTAAAGGCGCTGCTTTGCCTAGGCCATGCGATCCTGCTCTATTTTGGTCCCCTCCTGAACTGCCGGTAGTTTTCATGTACCGAAAGAAAGCAGATGACGTATCAGATTTGCCTTGGTGGGGCATTCCCTCTGTATTTTGATCAGAAATCAAAAGGACTTTAAATTTTGATCCTTTACTGCACTTAAAGGCCTCTTCTATTTCTTTTATGTGAGATTCGCCCTCATTTCGGGCATCTACATCAAGAATTTCTTTTAAATGGTCTCTTAGTTCGTCGATGCCGGGTAAAATATTTCTGTCAAATTCATGTAAAGTGAACGCTACTTCGGCGGGCTTTGATTTTATGGCTCTTGCATCAATACTGTTTTGAATTATCTCTCTAGCCAGGTTTTTTAAAATATTTGAACGAAATGTCTGTATTCCGTTGTCGTTCCAACCATCTGTCTGGCCAGACTCATTTACTTGGAATTTCCACATTTCAATCACCTGTTTATTTGGGGTACCAATAATGTTTTTATCCTAATCTTCGAACGTCGATAACCACAATACAGATGATAATAAAACATCAATATCATTCTCATACTTTCTAAGTTGAGATTGTATTGTCACAGAGTTCAAATCCATGCGTGACTTCACTATTGGTAACTCAAGGAAATCTTTGCAGGTCTGAGGTTCATAATTCAATATTGTTCCAATATTGGCGATTTGCAACAAATTTCCACTAGCCCCAAAACCAGGATTTTGGCTAAATTCACTCTTTATTTTTTCGCCGATTTTAGCCAACTCTTGGCGCAAACCTTCTGGAGACAAATTTGCCACATTAGAAATTTGTGTTTCAATTTCATCAGATATCTCTTCCTCAGGTTCAACCTCATCGGTTCTTGATGAAATTTGTAATTCTGTTTTTTCAAAGATTTTTTCAGTTTCTAATTTCACGTCTGTTCTGAGTAAGCCAAGATCTTGGATTTCCTTTAAAATAGAATTTTTGGATGACGCTATTTCTTTAAGTATTGTGTGAAGAGTTTCAGGTGTAATTGCGTCTTTGTGTTGTGCGACATCCTCTTTTTGTATGGTGTCGGAAGTCTTACCTGAATATATTGAAATTAAATGGTTTTTAAATTCTTTTATAAGAATTTGATTTTTTTCATAATCTTGTTTTTGAGATAAAGCGATTTCACATAGGCGTATTACTGAGGAAGAGACTGCGCTTATCCATCCTATTTGAGAGTTACTTTTAAAGGTATGAGAAAAGTGGTTTCGATAATACTTTAGGTTTTGGACCAATGGGTCAATTTCACGAATAATCGTATATAGACGGATTACGTTTTCGTGGGTTCCACCTTCGGTTTTGTTTAAAAATCGCGCGTCGTCGTTTGTGACCGTACGCAAAATTCCTAAGATAGTACCTTTTCTTTCGATATTGAAAGAATCTAAGTATACGAAACGGTTCCTGAACAGTTTTGCTACTTCAGTTATGTCTCTATCTTTGGATTGCGCGAATTGAAATTCAATTTCTTTATAAGATTCAAATGAAAGATTCTCATTTTTATAGGCGAGGTAAAAAGCTGCCTTTGCTGAATTCCATATAATTTTGGATACATGTGATTGTGTCGCAACCGACATAAAAAGGTCTCTAATTTCATCTGACATTCCAAGCAATTCCTTCAGAATTTTCATACGAATATTTTTAATTGCATCAGAGGATACATGATGAATCAAGTCAATTTAACACTTCTTGAGGTTCTGTCAGATAAAACTTGCTTGAAGCGGGCAAGGCTAATTTGTAGCGTCTTTGGATGACAAAACACTCTCTATTTAGCTACTTTAAAACGAGCTCTGAATTCATCCGGCTTGCAGTAATGCTGTATGTTTGTTTCCCGCTTTCGCTTCGTAATTTTGAGGACCTTCTTCATGAGTGGGGCAGGTCTTAATGTACGTGATAAACTGGTGCTTGGCCGCTTTTGTTTCTTACGCTCAATGCTCGCTGTAAGTTGCCATTTAGCCAGACACCATCATATTTTTGTCCGTGCTGGTTGCGTAGGTCACATTCATGTCATCCATCCAGCAGCCTGCAATTATGTTTCCAGATTTACTATTGAACTTACCTAATCCATGCCTTGTGAAACTAGTCAGTTGTCCAACATAATTAGAGCCATCTGCGTAGGTTAAAGTGCCATCCGTTCGGCCATACTGATCTGGAAATCTCCCAAGAAACGCCCAGTTATTACTTGTTATTTTAACTTCACCGGTAAGTGACCCGTTTTGCCAGCTCCCTTTGAAAGTCTTTTGGGACGACTTTTCAAATAATTCACCAGATCCGAAACGCACGCCGTTCTTTACTAAACCTTCGTACCAATCACCATTTTTATAAAATATTTTGGCTGATCCTGTCTGTTTACCATTGGCCCATTCTCCCGCATATTGAAAACCAGACGCGGAATTTAAAATACCAAAGCCATGCTTCACCCCAAGCCTGAAATTGCCCTCGTAAACGCCACCGTTCTTGTACTCTAAAATTCCGTAGCCATGAAAAAAACCTTTACGCCATGAGCCCTTATAGCTCAGCAAATCTGAATGGTTCACGGCATAAAAACGCCCTAAAAGGCGCCGGATAAAGTTTTTCATATAAACACCTGCTACTGGCCGCCCGTACATCGCAGACGATTCTATTTTCATCCAGTATTAACTGGCTCAATTTTAAATCAATCGTCCTGAAAATCATCAGCAGAAAGTCGCCGGATAGTACCTGCAGTCTCGAATCTATGAGACCGGTGAGGCGTTTGCCAGATTTTTATACCCAAATACGATGCACCGAGTGCATGAAGGAGGTGGCATCTATAAAAGGTTATGCAGCCGCCCTGTTGCCAGTTCTATTTGGTCTTTACCACTTTCCTTCATTAACTTTCTTTTTGGTTAACGATGAAGATTTTAGTTTGAACGCTGATTTGTCTTCCACCCAAATATTTTGACCAGCGGTTGGAGTAACGTTTTTGATAGATTTTATTTTACCAAGACGTTTGGCTCCCTCAATAGCAATTTGGTCGCCGGCATAATATTCGAACCAAGGTAATCCTGCTTGAGTATATGCACTGGTTGAAATTGGACTTGTTGGCGGCTCTTCCCCTGTAATGTCCATCCACTGCTCTGCGTTGGCTATAGTCACGAAACACCTTTGAGATTTACGCAAATCCCACACTTCAAAATCGTAAGGGTCTTCATAAATTTCTTGTCGCATTTTCCCCCCAGGAGCGAGGCCCATTTCTAGGAAATCCATATGCATGGAGGGTGCTGCCATAGAATAATCTACCTTGTGCCTGACTGGCTCATTGAGGCTATCATAATACTCTTTCTTCATTGGAAAAGCTTGGATTTGGAGGCCCCCTACATTGGCCTCTCCGGTCAACTGTTCTTCAACCGTGTATCCATGGCCCATTGGGGCGGCTACAAATTGCTTAATCTTACCTTTTTCTACGTTATATCCATCCAACCACGGTTGCTCAGGAACGACTATGTAATCTTGAGGGTCTCTATTCAGGGTAGGGCTCCAACTATCACCTGAAACGGCGCAAATCTTTCCTGTCCCAATTTTGACAGCTATTGGATATTCAACATCTCCAAGTTTTTGGATTGAATCGAAATCCAACCAAAGAGCTTCGGATTGGTACATAGGCATAATGATGCCACCACGTTCTTTTAGGTGATTTTTGCTCCCAAGATCAAAGTCGTCAATATGGCGGAGTGGGAAGCTTCCAAGACCAGGTGGCAGACTGTGCGTGTTCCCATCATCAGGTATACGTAAAGTTCGTTGAAAATTTATGCGCAAGCCGGCATTATTTTGTAATTCTGGAAACCGAATTTCTAAGTGGTCATCATTTATATAAATCATTTTTTTGTTCTCCTACCAGTCGCCATCTCTGACTTCTCTCACAACGCGGAGCACCGCGTGATCAGGCTCCGTTTTTAGTTTTCTTATTAATTCAGCAAACAGGGCGGGGCGGTCCCGGATGACCTTCAAAAGGTCTGATGAGACTTTACCTGCCATCGCCAGCAAGACATCCTGGTCTTCGCCAAGGGCTTCAGCCAAGGCTATGACTTTGGCTTCTGAAGGAGGTGCCACGATCTCTCTTTCAACCTTGCTAAGAAATGCAGGCTCTACACCAATAACCTTAGCAATTTTGCGAAGGCTAAAGTTCTTGCTGGTCTCAGCCAGTGCTTCACGTTGCGTTCTTATATAGGTTCCGAATCCCTGCATGTGTAGTGTGTACTACATAGTACACAAACAAGTCAACTCCGGTCGCTTTATTGGAAAGGTTGGCCCTGATATCTGCTATCATTGCTCTGTGGGGGAGGGGTAAAGCCAAAGCTCTAAAATCAGTGGAACTATAAAGTTTAAACTTCTTCCCAGAGTTTGGGGCCTGACGCACGGTTGGAATTCACAGCAGTACCTACCCTTTGCAAATCTAAAACATGTTCCGCCACCGGCCGCATCAAGGTAGCTGCGCCTTTTCCAGCCTCACCTAACCAAAGAGGCCAATCTTCTGGACCAAGGATAACGGGAAGCCTGTGGTGTATTTCACCCATGGTTTTGTTGGCATCTGTCGTCACAATTGCACAGGTAGTTATGATTGATCCGTCAATTTCATAGTTCTGCCAAACACCAGCCATGGCCATTGGTTGTCCATCTGATCTTAATGCTCGATAGGGGACAGGCTTTTCTCCCTCGTTACGTGCCCATTCATAAAACCCATCCGCCGGTATTAAGCATCTGCGATTTCGGCAAGCATCTCGAAATGCTGGTTTTTCGGCAATGGTTTCTGACCGGGCATTTATCAGAAGGGGGCCTCCAGAAAAGGTGGCATACCAACTCGGAACAAACCCCCACCGCATCGCTCTTAGATGCCGCGTGCCTTTATCCGATGTAACAGTATGAATATTGTCGGTAGGGCACACATTGTAGTTTGGAGTTTGTGGCAGGTCATTTGCAGGAGTTGCCTTAAACAATTCCGTCATAGCCTCTTTAGGCAGTGATATAGCCAAACGTCCGCACATAGAGTGCAGTATTGCTATTTGCTTGAAAAGTTAAAGGTCGACATGAAGCGCCGAGAAATAAAGCTCGGATTTTCTCCAAAACCGTTTTAGGCTTTCTGCATCAATAGATAGCAATCGAAATTAAAAACAATTGTTTGGTAACCACAATGCAATTTCCTAAATTCAATCTTCAAAAATTTGAAAAATCGGAAGGCGCACAGCGCCAAAAGCTAAGTGCTCAATTGGACAGTATCTGTAGGGATACTGGCTTTCTCGTTTTGGAAGGGCACGGAGTTTCAAAAGAGATCATTGAGGCACAATGGCGCATTATCTCAGAGTTCTTTGAGCTCTCAAATTCAAAAAAACAGGAAGTGGCAGTTCCGTACTCTGGATATCCTTATGGTTGGATTGGGCCAAATAAAGAGGCACTGGCTGCCTCAAAAGGAGAGAAAACCCCACCTGACCTTAAGGAAAGTTTCAACGGCGGCCCGCTTCATATTCCAGCTGGGATTGAGGATCAGCGTGCTTATGACTTTTGTTACCAACCCACTATTTGGCCGAAAATGGACGGTTTCAAAGATGCGTGGTGTACATATTACATGGAAATGGAGAACTTGGCTAAACGCGTGATGTCTGCATTTGCTGAAGCGTTAGATTTGAAAGCTGAGTATTTTGATCCATTTATTGGCAATCCTATTTCCGCGCTACGAGCCCTAAATTATCCTGCAACCTCAGAGGTGACGGAAGAGGGGCAGCAGCGTGCAGGTGCGCACACGGACTATGGTTCACTAACCATATTACTGCCACAACCGGGAACAGCAGGGTTGCAAATCTCTCAAAATGGGATGTGGGTTGATGTACCCGCTGAAGAGGGCTGCTTTGTTATCAATCTAGGAGATTTGATGGAGCTTTGGACGTCTGGCCGTTGGGTGTCAACTTTGCATCGTGTCGTGGCTAAACCTCATCAGGCCCAGCGAAAGAGCCTGGCTTTTTTCCATCAACCTGATTGGGATGCTGAAATTATCCCTATTGGGTCAAGTGACCAAAACTCCGTCGTTTCAGGTCCATACCTGATGGATAAATTTAAAAGCACCAATATTTAGATAGTGGATGAAGTAATGGCCCAAATACTTTTGGGATTAAGTTTGCCCATTGGGGAGATCAGTTCGAAATGATTAGGTTTATCGCAGTCTTTTTGATGCTTCTTCCGACGAACGTGCTGGCCGCTTCAGCTGAAGAAACAGTTTTGGAGTTGTTTGCTGAGCATAGGGCAGAATGCGTTGCTGAACAGGCAAGCTTTAGCAATGATGACACGGATAAAGGTCAACCTACCGTCGTGGAATTGAACCTGCCAGAAGGCAGTCTTTACCAAATGAAAATCTCTGTTGCAGGCAAGTTGGCTACAGTACTATTTGCCAACTTTAGCTGCACAAATATAGGTGCAGGTTATTGGTGTGGTTCTAGTGGCTGCAAAATTTACGTAATAGTCGATGGTGCGCGGTTTCAAGCACACGGTTGGAAGCCCTTTTCCATGGCTGTGAAAGGTGAAGTAGTTGTCATGATACCGAAAAGTGGTGGTGCCTGTAATCAATCAAACGCCACTCCCTGCTACTCAATTGCGATTTGGAACAATTATACTGAGTCATTTGACAGCACTGACAATGTATTCGAATTTGAGGATAAGTATCGGCCTTAGTATTTATGTAATGGTCGGCTAAAGAACGATGTGGAGAGTTTTCTATGCCGGTTAAAGACTTAGGCCCAAACAGGCTGGTAGTTAGGCTTTTCGGTGACAGGCCTCGGAGTGCTGAGGTCGAGAAGTATCTGGCGAACCGTTCAAATAATATCAATAGCGATGGTGAGTTATTGGTTTTACCTGACATGGGTTCATCCGGCATAGAAGGTGTGTATGAAGATTTACTTAAATTGGGCCTTAAGGGAGAAGATGAAGAACATCCTGACATGTATTTTGTTTTTTTTGCTGAGCCGTCATACATTCCTTGGGCGCACAAGATTACAGCCAAATATTTAGATGGATCAGAACCTTTTCGGAGCCATTTGTGGATTAGAAAGGGTTCAACTGACTTTGGATTTAATAATCGCAAGTTTAGGATTGAGAATGAGAATGAACGGATAGCTCATACTAATTCATGGAATACTCCATGCTATACTCCCGCCACCTCTGAAGTTGTTACCCAAGCGTTCATTGAACACTGCTGCCGTTCATACAAAATGGATCACGATGGGTACCATGGCTTTTATCATTGGATGCGTGTCCTGCAGAATGGCAGGCTAATAGCTGAGGCAGAGAAGCCCAAGATCAAAGTTGTTGAGTTATTTGCCTTGCTTCATGACACCCAACGCCAAAACGAAAATGTTGATCCAGAGCATGGATTGAGAGCAGCTAAGTTTGCGAAAACTCTTCGGGGTAAGTGGTTCGATGTTACTGATACTGAAATGGAACTACTAACTGAGGCTCTAGTCCATCATTCAGAGGGTTACACAGAGGGTAATCGTACTGTTCGTGTATGCTGGGATGCAGATAGATTAGATCTGGGCAGAGTGGGCATCAGGCCAGCCTCGGATCGACTATGTACAGTTACTGCGAAACGAGCAGATGTAATATCGGCTGCGTATTCTAGATCACGTTCATGATGTGGTTCTAAAGTTGGAGATAGTAATGCTATGAACTTATTGATCAATGACGCCAGAAAGATTGAACTCTGGAAGATACTCGCAGAGGGTTGTCAAAAGCATCCAGCTTACAGGGCAAAGCGACAGGTTAAGATTGATTGTGAGCCTTGCAGCGTAATGTGGAAAGCAAGAGTGGAATTGGAGACAATCGAATGAAACATCTTACCATCACCCTAGCGTTCCTGATGACCCTCTCTACTCAGGCTAATTCTGGTATAGTTGCAGATCGAGATTCCTGGAACAAAATGGATCTCGTGCTACGGTTCGGATATGTAATGGGTGTTTGGGATACTATCACTCTCAATTTGGTTGGCGAGCCGGAAAGAGCTAGGTCTTATAAAGACAAACTTCTTGCTTGTGGTAATGAAATGGAACTGGCGTTGTCGTTTGTGGACATAGTTAACGAGTATTATGCTGATGAGAAAAACTTGAACACTCCTCCAAACATTGCGCTAGACATGGGTTTGAAAAAGTTCTGCGATATTGAATACTAGGTTGGGAGGATAAATGCTGAAGCACATTACCATCATTCTGGCCCTTTTCTTGTCCCTCACTACCCAAGCCATATCGGATATAATTACAGTCACAGTCCCATCTGCCGTAGCTGAAGTCGTCAACAAATATCGTGCAGATTGTGCTGAAGAAGGCGGTGAACTTGAGTTAGACGGTGATGAGATGTTCAGATTACGGACAGACGAAGGTGAGGAAGCATTCGTAATCCGTGCAGACTTTACTTGTGGTGATCTTGGACATTTGTATTGTGGAGCAATGGGTCATTGTCCAACATACTTGATAATCAACAACAGGTTTTACGACACAAAAAGAATACTACAGGGAATTGTTGCCCGTATATCTAAAGCGCCAGATGGGACGGTTACCTATTGGACACCTGACGGTATTCAGCTTTTGATAGAAAGGTAAGCCAGTGAAGCGCCGCTTTCGTTCAAGACTGTGGGTTGTTCGCCGCTACTTGGCGACAGCATGGACACAAATCCAGTACTATAGATACGAGCCAAGCAAACCATCCAAGGCTGAGTTCCTGAAGTTATCAACCGAAGAACAGCAAGCATGGATTGAAGACAATATCCCTGAATACGAGGTCAAACTCTACGGTGACAATTATCTTGGTTGCTCCTACGACTTGGATGAAGACACATTCAATGAGTACCTCGAATATCGTGAGGGCTACGGTGTCTCAGGGCTTATTGAAGAACAGTTACCCAACATCTCCGAAGTGCGAATAGAAGAGATTGATGATGGTGTTGAGTTGACTGATGATGAGTTGGAAGCACTCAGACATGCTATGGCAGAGAACGACTTCGGAGGTTGGGATACGCACAGCGGCTTTTACTTCAAGGTTCGCTTTGGAGCTTTATATGCTTTATTCGTAGGAGAGGACAGGGGGCAAGCTGGTTGCGACTTCGAGCTTGAGGAAGTTTTCAAGACAAAAAAGCTGGCAGTGGAGTACGTATCAGAAAAGCCAATGGTCGCCATAGAAGTGCAAAATTCAGGTTGGTCCAGCTGATGTTTGTCCGTATTTTAGATTTTAGCACGCTTGAACCACTATTTTAGAATATGATTTAAATCATAAAATAATAATTTGAGTGTGTAGCTAGAATAGTGCCTGAGGAAATTTGATTCATATCAATTATTTGACGTGACTACTTATGAAATGGCAATGGTCCTAAACCCAGAGCACTCAAACGGAGAGAAAATTGTTCAAAGCAACAACTGTACGCATAATCCTTACCCTCCTTTTAACTGGACTCATATTAGCTACACTATACTTGCTTTTAGATATTTGGCTTTCCGATTATGGCCATTGCGATCCATTGATATGCACGCCGGGTTACCCTTGTTTTGAGCAAGACTGCCCTTCTAGTTAGGTTTGTTCAAAATGGGATGTCATCGCCATTTAGTGGAGCAAATTCTATATTTGGTGGTTCGCTACGGTCTTGGCTGTCAAATGAGTGCGGACTGCTTTCATCAGCGCCATCCCGTGACACTTTCCAAGCTTTTACATCTGTATACCAGCGACCGTTATATTCGCGGCTTTCCAGGTCCACTGAAACTTCTAGGGTTTCTCCCTGCACGATATTAAATTGATCAATCTTATCACCCCAAGCCATGAAGCATATCTTCTTTGGATATTGGGTTTCAGTTTCCAAGATGTATTCTTGCTTACGCCATTCTCCATTAGCCGATTGCCCAGTTTTTACTGTTAACAGTTCAATGATTTTTCCTGATATTTCCAAAGTGATTGCCTTTCTTGAGACTATGTCTCCGGTTTAGGAGGAGTAGGTGGAATATATATTTTATCAACTCATGTTCGGACACAGTTTCAAGCTTAAGCAAGTGGCGCAAACAAGAGTAAAAGAAGACTTGCTTCATGCGTAGCGCGTTGACGAAAGTGCTGGAACAGTTCGGGTTTGGTGAAACTGCCAAAAAATAAAGGCTTTCCCAGGGAGGCAAAGAAAGCCTTTAGTCAACTA
>Ga0206130_10003482_pt1 | contig 20484 bp, 23 predicted proteins | sample Helgoland_Spring_9_FD_148637 | JGI IMG/M metagenome (GOLD analysis project Ga0206130, IMG submission 148637) | Pelagic subsurface seawater microbial communities from Kabeltonne, Helgoland, North Sea - Helgoland_Spring_Bloom_20160512_1 | ecosystem: Environmental > Aquatic > Marine > Epipelagic ... | reverse complement strand
GCGAACCCATGCAATACCTAGAGCGTAAAGCAGCACGTAGACAACGCGTGCCAGCAGGAAAACGAGCATGATCTGCCCCACCACATCCGTAGTTGCCTTAGTCAGGTGCAACAAGATCACGGGCGGCGCAATCAGCGCCAGTGCGAACAATGAATTGGCAGTGGCACGCTCTAAGCGCAGCGCCATTCCGGTTAGCACCAAGCCCTCACGATTACCGGCCAGCGCGGGCAGACCAACTTGCTGCGACGCTGCCAATACCTGAACAAGGATGGTGAGCAGGACGAGGCCACCGTAATAGGCGAGATAGGTGAGTTCGGGGGTCATACGGTGCTCAGTAAGTAATGGTGGTGTTCGCAGCCAGCGCAAGCGCGACCAGCTTCTCTGGCATTGCCATGGTGGCGGATTTACCATCAAGGTCACTTGCCGTGATCCCTCGGCCTTGGCTAGACATGCCAGAGACGTAGAACTGGCCGTTGGCGGCGACGATGGCATCGAAATGCTCGCGTAGCGATCCGGTTCCCAAGCCCACCAGCGTATCCAAGACCGCGCTTCGCATCAGCTGCACGCCGTCTCCAGCCAAAAATAGGTTCACCTCATGACCTTCGCTCAACGCCGTTCTTGCCACTAGGAATCCAAGCGCTGCTTTGGTTGGGTTTTCTGGGCCGCAGGTAATGTGAACTAAAAGTTTGGACATTGATCTCTCCGTGGGCTGTGGATCTCAATCGTGACGACAACATGGACGTGTTTTGATTGCGACGCTGTAAGGGTTGAAAGGTTTAGAACTCGTGAATTATTGCGTTCAACCATTTCTAAGAAATTGCGAAAACCTTGGCGGTTGATGGCAGAGCCGAAACATTTACTCTCATGTCACCAAGCCCGCCCCGGCTGAAACCGACGCAAACTGAGCAACAGTGGATTCACCAATGTTTTGCCAATGTTTTTTTAATTCACGCCGCCTACCATGATGGGCATTTCAACCTAAGGAAATCATCATGACATCACTTGCTAAAAAATCCTTTCAGGACCCTGATGAATTAAAGACACCAGATAAAGTGCATGTTGCGACCATCAAATTCGATGGTGCTTCAATTTCAAAGCTAACCTTGCAGCCCGGTTGGAAGTGATCAGAAATCATGAAGCCGTTGGTTGGTGGCCATAGCTGCCAAGCGCCCCACCTGGGAACGATCATCAAAGGCGTGCTGCACGTGGTTTCCGACGATGGCTCAGAGATCACCGTCCATGCGGGTGAGGCTTACGTCTTCGCACCAGGTCACGATGCGTGGGTCGTCGGAGATGAAGAGGTGGTTGCCTACGAATTCAACACCGAGGCCAAGGACTTTGCAATTTGGAAAAACTACAAGGCGTAAAAAAACCAGCGCAGGCTGTTGCAGCGACGTCTAAGTTTGTAACAAAGACCGGTGCACTTGCTGCAAGCCTTCGCTGGGTGAAACGCCCAGTTCTTCGCGCAGAAGGATACGCATCGACTCATACAGGTGCAACGCCTCGGCTCGATTACCCCGGCGTGCCAAAATTTGCAACAACAAAGCACACGTGCTTTCTCGATAAGGACTGGCGGCCATGGCTCGCCGGGCTGCACGTTCAGCCGTATGCAGCTCCATACCTCCTAAGTGCAACCCACTTGCGGCCAAACACTCATTAGCGCGCAGTTGCGCGTCCATCAATTTGCCACGAATGTCTTCTATCCATGGACCATCAAAGCCGGGCATGAAAACTCTTGCGCTGATGTGTGCCACGGTCTGAGAGGGACCCCAAGCACCAGCCCAATCAAGTTGATGAACAGCCGACTCGGCGCGATGCAGACAGCTCCAAACGACGTCTAAATCCACCCACGTGTGCGGGGGCAAAATCAAGCGGACGTCTTGTTTGCCGATTAGATTGTCCTTGGACATCGACTTTCTCAGCTTAGCCAAGAGCGCCGCAAGCGCGGTGTCTGGGTCATTTGGAGGCGTGCTATTCCAGAGCAGCTTAACCATGTCAGAGCGACTCACGCTGCGACCTTGCTGGCTCACCAGAAACGCAAAAAGCAAACGACCTTGCCGGCCGGGCAGTTCGTTTTCTATACGCTCGCCCAGGATCCGGACGGTCAAGGCACCGCACAGGTGTATTCGCGATTCACGATCAAGCATTACATTCTTATCAATTTTTTAGTACATTTGATGCATGATAAGCGAGTTGCATGACTGTCTAATGTGTTGAAGGAGAAACATGAGCAAAGTAATCAATTGCGAGTGCGGCCTGGTGGTTCAGGCGCAAAGCGACGAGGCCCTTGTTGAGGCCACAATGAAGCACGTCGAGCAAGACCACCCTGAGCTGGTTGGAAAGATCAGTCGCGATGACATCTTGAATTGGGCCGAAGAGGCCACTTGATGTCTTGTCGGGCTACGGTAGACAAACTCGAACCTGGAATAGAACAACGTTTTAACCCCGAAACCTTGGCAATCTCAGTTCATAACCAACCCGCCGTCCACCACCAAGTTTTGCCCGGTGATGCCGCGCGCCAACGGGCTCAGTAGCATGACCACTGCGTCAGCCATTTCTTCGGGCGTCGTCACTTGACGTAGCGGAGTGCCGGCGGCGATCATGTCAAAGACCTCATCCGGGGTCGCTGCGCTGGCGTCAGTGCTGCGTAGCAAACCACCCGACACCATGTTGACGCGAATGCCCTGCGGCCCCCACTCTGCGGCGGCGGTGCGTGTGAGCGCCAACAGCGCGCCTTTCGCTGCTGTGTAGTCGTGATACGGCACCACCGGGTTTTGAAATAAATTGGTACCAATATTCACCACCTGACCGCCACCGACCGTCTGCATGCCACCGCGGCAGGCCTGCAGGGTATTGAGACTGCCCCGCACGGCACCGTCGATTTGCAATTGCATGGCATCCCAAGAGATGGTGTCCAAGCTGTGTCGTGCATCACCGTTGAATTGGTAGTTGACCAATGCGTTGTTCACCAGCGCGTTGACAGGCCGACCAGCCCAATCGACGGCCTGACGCACCATGGCCTGTACCTCGGCGGCAGAGCGCACGTCCGCGCGGATCGCCAAAGCGCGCTCGCCCAACGCGGCGACCAATGCTTGGGCGGCTTTTTCGCTTTGCCAGTAATTGACGATGACGCGCGCGCCGTGACGGGATGCCGAGCGGGCAATGGCGGCGCCAAGGCCGCGGCTGGCACCCGTAATGAGCAAAGTAGTGTTTTCAAGCATGGGGATTCTCCAAAGGCATCAAAGGCCGGGGGTTGTGAAAGTGGTTGAGCGGTCCATGACCCGAGCCTAAGCGCAGGTCGATACCGGCAAGCAGAGCGCAGCGTACCCAGTGGTGCGCTGCGTCCACAGCGTCCACAAGGTCAAGGCCTTGCGCCAAAAAAGCAGCGATCGCCGAGGACAGGCTACAGCCCGTACCGTGCAAGTTACGACTGATCAGGCGCGGAGCGCTGCGTTGCCAGCACACACCGCTCGCATCGACCAAGGTGTCAGTCATGCGTGCGGTCTGCAAATGGCCGCCCTTGACCAAGACCGCGCGTGCGCCTTGGTCTACTAAGGTTTGCGCGGCATTCAAGGCGTCTTCCAGCGTGTCGATGCGGCGCTCCACCAGTAGGCCGAGTTCGTCCAAATTGGGAGTGATCAACGTGCAAGCGCCAAACAACTGTTCGCGCAAACGCCGCACCGTGGGCAATGTGATCAACGCATCCCCGCTGGTAGCCACCATCACCGGGTCGAGCACGGCGGGTAGTGGGTGGTGTTGCAGGGCTTGAGCGACCACGTCCACCGTGGCTTCGTCGTGCAGCATACCGATCTTCAAAACATCGGCGCCAATGTCGCCGAGCACCGACGTAATTTGCTGCGCCAAAAACGCCGGCGGCGCGGCGTGAATGGCTTGCACGCCTAGGCTGTTTTGTGCCGTCAGGGCAGTGACCGCGCTCATGCCGTGGCAGCCCAATGCAGCCAAGGTTTTAAGGTCAGCTTGGATGCCCGCCCCGCCACTCGAGTCTGAACCCGCGATGCTGAGAACGCGCGGCACGCGCCAGGGCCTAGCGTCGGACATCAGGCTGCGCAACTGCGTAACGGCCGCACCGGTATCGGCAGCGTCGCTGATGGCGCGCACCACCGCCACGCCATCTACTCCCGTGTCCCAAACTGCGGGCAAACGCGCAGCGTCGATGCCGCCAATAGCCACCAAGGGCGAACGCGTGGCCAAACGCGCCCGGCGCAGACCCTCAAGACCCCAAGCAGGCGCGGTGTTTGTTTTGGTCGGAGTGTCGAACACGGGACTAACCGCCAAGTAATCGGCAATAGCTACGTCCGCGCTGGCTAATTCAGAGGGGTGCTCGAGTGACAGGCCAATCACCGCGTGTTGGCCCAAGGTTGCACGGGCCTCAGCAAGCGGTGTGTCGCTTTGACCCAAGTGCACGCCATGGGCACCGGCAGCCAGCGCCACGTCCACACGGTCGTTCACGATCACCAACACCCGCCACGGCCTTGCCAAACGCATCAAGGTTTGGGTGCGCTTGATTAAGGTTTGGGTGTCGCTGCGTTTATCGCGCAGTTGTATACAGCCGACGCCACTTTGCAACGCGTCGATCACGCGGCCTTGACCTATGTCGCTATCTAGGTCGCTACCGTCCATCACCCAATACAAGCGCAGCCGCTGGCGCAAATCGCGCGGGTCGCGTGCGTTCACGCCGAAGCCTCGGCTCGCAAGGTGGCGGCCAATTCGGCCTCGGTTAGTGTGCTGGCTACGTCCAGCAAAACGGTGGCGTAGCCGCCGGTACCGGTGTGGGGGGCAATGCGTTCGGCCGCAATCTGCCCTACGACGCCCCAGTACGCCATGGCACTGGCGCACGCGCGCCAGGCATCAGGCTGCACAGCAGCAAACGCGCCCACCAAAGCGCTAGCCGAGCAGCCCACGCCAGTCACACGGGTCATGAGCGGGTGGCCATTGCGCAGCACCGCGTGACGGCCATCGGGTGCCAACACATGGTCTTCGGGCCCTGACACGCACACCACGCAGCCGTTGCGCTGAGTCAGCGCTTGCGCAGCAGCTAGCGCACGCTCCACCGGGTCGGTACTGTCCACGCCCTTGGTATTCGCAAACTCACCCGCCAAGCTCATGATCTCGGAGGCGTTACCGCGCACCAAGCTGGGTCGGCGCTCCATCAGGTCGGCCAATACGCGGTTACGGTAGTCGCTTGCCCCAGCGCCCACGGGATCAAGCACGCTGGGTTTGCCAGCCTCGTACGCGGTGTCCAAAGCCAATTGCATGGCGGGAACCCAATGCGAATCGAGCGTACCGATGTTGACTACTACCGCGCCTGATATACGCGCCAGATCAGCCACCTCTTCGATGGCGTGCGCCATTATTGGTGAAGCCCCAGCGGCTAACAAAACGTTTGCGTTGAGGGCGGTGACCACCAAGTTGGTCACGCTGTGCACCAAAGGCGCCTGCGTCCGCACAGCACAAATGTCAGCCCAGACGGCGTCAAGATAAGAATCGTTTGTTATGTTCACCGCATGCCTTTTAGATAAGAAGACAGGTCGCAGCGACAGTGAACACGGACCCCAAGGCGGCTCCGGCTTTCCTACGCTGGTATGACCCAGATCAGGTTCGAAGGGTGTTTCTCAGCCCAAAAAGGGCACCCCTAGCCAAATTGTTGAATTTTCAACAGTTTCTATTATGTCTGAAAGTGGAAAGTTCGGTGAGCGCGAATGTCAAGTTGCCTTGACTGGACGAAACCATTCGATAATTCTTTGCGTGACGAGTTGCGGTTGCTCGCGGTGTAAAAAATGCCCTGCTTTATCGATCAACTGGAAATCGTATTCAGCCTGGAAATATTGCGATTGATCGTCCATTAGTTCGGCCCGCAGGTCGTCAGCACCACACAAAGCCAACGTAGGCACGCTGATAGACCGCCCCATCAATGACCGAACCGAATCCAGCTGCGGGTCTGCATTGGGTGTGTCAAACATGGATCGGTAGTACGCCAGTGATGCCGCTAAAACACCCGGCTGTTTGAGCGTGTCTTTGACCGATCGGATGTGTTGCTCATCCGTAAATCCCTCGGTTGTCCAATAGGACCACAGGTAATCTATAAATGCCATGTCGTCGTGCAACAGCGCTTCTTCAGGTAGGTCCTTCATTTGAAAAAACCACCAATGAAACGATCGATGTAAGTGCTTGGGTATGCGTAAACTTTTAGCTACCTCGGTCGGATGCGGCACCGCCATCAATACCGCGCGCACGAAGCGCTCTGGATAGGCCGCGAGCAAGCTGTATCCGATGATGGCGCCCCAGTCTTGCCCAACCAAGTAGCATGGTTCGTCGGGACTGAGCGTTTCGATCAATGCCGCGAAATCACTGACCAGTGCCGCCTTGTCATAACGGGTTGCGTGCTGAACCTCAGTCGATGTGTAACCCTTTAAAAATGGCGCAACAGCCCAGTAGCCTCGCTCGGCGATCGCTGGTAACTGGTGGCTCCAGGTGTGGGCGTTGTCAGGAAAGCCGTGAAGAAAAAGTACCAACGGGCCAGAGCCCTGCGACAGATAGGCGAAGTCGACACCGTTTGCGCTAACCTGACTGATCATTTGGGCTATCCCCTCTCACCGTTACGCGGGAAATCGTATAAAACCGCAGGGTTCTCAACCAGCACCTGGTGGCGCTGTATGGGGTCGGGCAACCATCGACCGATCAGGTCAACAAGGTCGGCATCGTTGGGCATGGTGCCTTTCAGCATGACATGCGGCCAGTCGCTTCCCCAGACCAGCCGATCCGGCGCTGCCCCCAACAGAGCATTCACCCACTCGTCGCAGGGCGCATAGGGCAACGGCTCCCGCGTCAAACGGTAAGGACCCGTGAGTTTCACCCATGCGCGACCCGTCGCCATTAACTGCAACAGCGCCTGAAAGCCTGCATCGGCCACATTGCGGCCGATCGCGGGATACCCTAAATGCCCAAATACCACCGGTACTGCCAGCGTCTGCAACGCCATCAGTTCCTGCGGATACGCGTCGACATGAGCTAACAACTCCAAATGCCAGCCCATCGGTGCAATGCGTTCCGCCAGCGCGTGAAGCATTGCCATGGGTAACGCACCACCGGCATCGTGTCGGTCAACCAAATTAACGCGCAAGCCACGCACACCGGCCTGATGCCAATGAGCAAGTTCTTCCGGCGCCACGCCCTCATGCGCAACCGCAACGCCGCGCAGTCGGTTCGGATCGAGCGCCAAGGTGTCGAGCAGTAGCCGGTTATCCGCCTCGTAGATGCTCGGCTGTACCAGCACGGCACGCTGCAATCCGGTGCGCGACAACATGTGCAGATAGTCCTTGGCCACGCAATCGAACGGCGTGTAGACACGCGCTGCTGACAGCGGGTACCGCGCCAGCGGGCCAATGACGTGGGCGTGAGCGTCGCAGGCCCCTTCCGGTAGACGCACCCCGGGTTGCCGCGGATGAAAATCTGGAGCGGCACACGGCGGCGCCATAGCGGGTGTCGGTGCCGGTATCTGTGTTGGCGTGCTCACTGATGGGGCTTACCGGCTGACGCTAACGACGCGGCTTGGGTGGAAATAAAGTCAAACAGCAATTGCGTGAATTGTGCTGGCTTTTCGATGTTGGCCAGATGAGCGGCATCGTCGATAACATGCAACACTGCCCCCGGAATCTCGTTTTCTAAAACCTGCGACTGCGCTAGGGTGCACGCCGGGTCCTCGCGCCCTACGATCACTTGTGTAGGCGCTTTAATCTGTTTGAGTAAGTGCGTCTGCGACATATCACGGACCGCTGAAGCGCAGCCGATATAGCCGTCAAGCGGCGTCGTGAGGATCATGCGTCGGACCTCATCGATGGTGTCAGCCGAGTTGGCAACGAAGTCGGGGACAAACCAGCGCTTAATCGTTCCGTCGACCAAGCCGGCAATGCCCTTTTCACGTGCGGTGCTCAGACGGTCATTCCACATCGCTGGCGTCGGCATCTCGCTGGCTGTGTCGCACAGTGACAAGGACAGTACCTTATCCGGATGACGAATCGCCAGTTGTTGGCCGATCATGCCGCCCATTGACAGGCCGGCAAAGTGCACGGCGCCGACACCAGTGAAAGTGATCAGGGCGGCGGCGTCATCGGCGAGCTGCGCAATGCTGTACGGCGCAGCGGTCACCTCCGATTCACCGTGACCACGTGTGTCATACCGCAACACCCGAAACGCAGCGAGCAGCGCCGGCAACTGCGGCGTCCACATGCTGAGGTTGGACATCAGACTGTTCGACAACATGACGACCGGCGCATCAGGCGGGCCTTCAAGTTCGTAATGAAGTCGTACGCTGGGTAGATCGGCTATTGGCACGTTCGGAGTCCTTTATGTCGTGGTTAGAGATTTCACGAAATGAGTATAAAGACCTCAACACAATACGTCTGTCTCGTAATAACCCTGCCGCTACGCGCGGGGATTAAGCACAACTGTGATCCAGACTGGACGAATTCACACCAAGGCAGCGACTGGCCATGGCTGCATAACGTTTCTGCTTATAAGATGGCATTCCCCCAAACCTGTAGACACTTTTTTTGTAGTTTACGGAGTTTTCAATCGGTGCCCAAATCCGCTGATCACCCCAGTGTGCGTGAATTTTTCGAAGCGCGTACAAGAAGACTCTGGAGCTTTTTCCAGTGACCCCCTTGCTCAATTGCAAGAACCCTGATCGCGCCTATGTGTGTAGATTTTTGGATCAGCGCGCGTGGTGCTGACCGCAGCTGAAGTGTGTGGATATTTCCGGCGGCAGCGTCAAACTACAATCTGACAAGTGTTTAAAGATCTGGGGAATGCCAAATCGCATTTAGGGGTGACGACGAAAGAGATTCCTTTCATAATTAAAAGTACGAACTGCTGAGGAGACTTTGGTGATCATCAAACGCGCAATTGACGTGACTGAAAAATGCTTTTTAGTCACCATCGCCCTTTTCACGGTCGGCGCAATGGCTCAAGAAGTCATTTTGTTGATTGAACAACGCAGCGTTGCGTTGAAGGATCTGCTGCTGATGTTTATCTATGCAGAAGTTCTGGGTATGCTTGGAGCGTTCTACAGCAGTCACCGGATTCCAATCACCATTCCTTTGTTCATCGCGATGACGGCATTGAGCCGTTTGATCATCCTCCAAGGTAAGGATGGCGACCCTTCTATTCTTTTGTACGAGAGTGGCTCTATTTTGTTGATTGCAGTCGCATGCTGGGTGATTAGTAATTTGCGTAATGGCGATTAACTTCGCGGAATTTTGACAAGCAGTCGTGCTGTGCGCCTGTGACCGATTCGATTAAGTGAGGGGCAAGCATGTCATCAATTAAAAGCTTGAAAACCCAGCTTTTTAATATTCCATTGACCGAAGTTCTAACTGATGCAAAGCACGGCGATCACACGCACTTCGAACTGATTACCACGACTATCTTCTTTGCCGACGGCACCGAAGGTACCGGCTACACTTACACCGGCGGCAAGGGCGGGCGCGCGATCGTCGCTATGATCGAACATGACTTGGCCCCATTTTTGATTGGACAAAATGGCAGTGATCCAGCTGCACTTTATGATGCAATGCAATGGCACATCCACTATGTCGGACGCGGCGGCATTGCGTCTTTCGCGATCTCTGCGGTGGACATTGCACTTTGGGACGGGCTGGGCAAATGCACGGGTCAACCGCTTTGGAAAATGGCGGGTGGAACGTCCAATTGCTGCCGTGCCTACTGCGGCGGGATTGATCTGAACTTTCCACTGCCCAAGCTGTTGAAATCAATTCAGGGGTATCTTGATGCAGGATACAACGGCGTCAAAATAAAAATCGGTCAGCCAACAATGGGCGAGGATATTGAGCGCATCAAAGCCGTGCGCGAACTGATCGGTCCTGATGTCACCTTCATGATCGACGCCAACTATTCCATGTCCGTCGAGCAGGCGATTGAACTGGCTAGAGCGGCCAAACAATACGACATCTACTGGTTCGAAGAGCCTACGATCCCTGATGACTACAAGGGGTTTGGCAAGATTTCGGATGCCACGGGTATGCCGCTGGCGATGGGTGAGAACCTTCATACAATTCACGAATTCGAATACGCCTTTGCCGATGCCAAACTAAGCTTTATCCAGCCCGATGCTTCTAACTGCGGTGGTATCACAGGTTGGCTTCAAGCGGCTGAACTGGCGGCCAAGCACAATATCCCTGTGTGTAGTCATGGCATGCAGGAACTCCACGTTAGCCTTGTGTCCGCCCGCCCGAATGCAGGCTGGATCGAAGTGCATTCATTCCCAATCGACCAATACACGACGCGGCCGCTGGTCATTAAGAATCACATGGCCATCGCGCCCAATACCCCAGGCGTTGGCGTGACCTTTGACTGGGATAAACTGAACGCAAAGCATGATGGCGCATTGTGATGACCGCAGCTGAGGTTTACGGATATTGGAAGGGGCAGCGTCAGGCCGCATCGCGTTTCTGCTTCTGACTTCCTGGCAAAAAGGGAGGATTACCTCGCCGAACAAATGACGTAGCGTGTCAGCACTCACTCCGTTATCGATTCGCAGTAAGGGTTTGTTCGCATATCCATAGATTCGTGAATGCGCATATTATGTAGATATGAAAAAGAGACGAGCTCACGTGCACGCCCCTCGCTTTAACATCCTTACAGAGCGGAGGGAGAGCATGTGGCCACAAATTCGAAACCGCGAGGCCGCGGCTGTTCAAAGGTTGGGGGATTTGGTGCGGAGGGCTGTCCAAGCGCTCTGTTTGATAACCAGTTTTTGGCTCGCCGCCCCAGTACTCGCCAACGAGTTCGGCGACGCGAAGCGCGGCGAAGCCGTCTACTCCCAATGTGCTGCCTGCCACCAAGTGGGTAAAAAAGCCGAATCAGGAATTGGGCCAGCGCTCAACAACATTTTCCATCGTCCGGTCGCGGACGTTCCTCATTTCAAATACTCCGAGAGCCTAGCTCGTCTCCGCAGCAGCGGCATGCGTTGGACCTTTGACCAACTGGACGCTTACATTGAAAACCCTCGTGCCCTGGCATCACAAACCAGCATGGGTTTTGCCGGTCTCGCGAGCAAACAGGATCGCGCAGACCTGCTGGCCTACCTCCGCCTGTTTTCAGGTAACCCGGCGGACCTGCCTGAGTCGGCTCCCACGTCAAGCGTCAGTGAAGTAAGTTTACCGGCTGATGTTTTGGCGCTCGAGGGTGATCGGGCTTACGGCGAGTATCTGGCTAGTGAGTGCCTGACGTGCCATCAGATGCAAGGCAGCAGCAAAGGTGTCCCCTCTATTACGGGCTGGCCCCAAAAGCAGTTTCTGGTCGCTATGCACGCCTATAAGCAAAAAAAACGCCCGAATGCGATCATGCAGATGATGGCTGGGCGTCTAGCAGATGAAGAGATTGCAGCGCTGGCTGCGTATTTCGCGAGCCCCTGAACAGGCCGCGCAACCCCTAGGAGACTAAAAAATGAGTTTGAATCGTCGCTTTTTTCTGAGCCTAGCCGCTGGTACAACCGCTGCCCTCGCGGCGCCGGCAATTATTGGTATGGCGAAACCACGCGTGATTGTTATTGGAGGGGGTGCAGGTGGCGCGACAGCCGCTCGTTACATCGCCAAAGACTCCAAGGGCGCGATCGACGTGACCTTGGTTGAACCGTCCCGCACCTATTACACCTGCTTCTTCTCCAACTTGTATCTGGGCGGCGTAAGGACTATGGAATCCTTAGCTCACTCCTACGGCAAGCTAGCCTCCGAAAACGGCATTAACGTCGTACACGATTGGGCCGTCGGCATTGACCGTGATGCACGCACTGTTACATTGGCAGGTGGTCACAAACTGGGTTACGACCGCCTAATCCTCTCACCCGGTATTGACTTTGTAGACGGAGCCGTCCCCGGCTGGGATACCAGCAAGCAAAACAAAATGCCGCATGCCTACAAGGCAGGCTCACAAACTGAGTTGCTCAAGGCGCAAATCGAGGCAATGCCTCAGGGTGGAACCTTTGCAATGGTTGCACCACCCAACCCCTATCGCTGCCCTCCAGGCCCCTATGAGCGCGTGTCGATGGTCGCGCACCTGCTGAAGGAGAAAAATCCAACGGCCAAAATCCTTGTTGCAGATCCCAAGCCGAAATTCTCAAAAGAAGCGCTTTTCCGCGAGGCGTGGAGCAAACACTATGACGGTATGATCGACTGGATCGGCTCTGAGTTCGGTGGCGGCAATGTCTCTGTGGATGCAGACGCGATGATGCTTAACATTGACGGCGAAGCGGTAAAGGTTGATGTATGCAACGTCATCCCGGCTATGAAGGCGGGACGCATTTGTCAGATCGCAGGCATCACGGAGGGTAACTGGGCGCCTGTTACCGGTCACACCATGCAGAGCCGTATGGATGAGAATATCTACGTCCTAGGTGACGCGACCAGCCAAGGCGACATGCCCAAGTCTGGCTACTCCGCCAACAGCCAAGCTAAAGTAGCGGCCATGGCTGTGCGGGCTGCGCTAACCGGTTCGCGGATGTTTCCCGCTAAGTTCTCCAACACCTGCTGGTCCATGGTCGGCACTGATGACGGCGTCAAGGTAGGCGCCTCTTACGAGGCAACCGACGAGAAGATCGCCAAAGTCAGCGGGTTTATCAGCAAGCCTGGTGAAAATGCAGCCTTGCGCAAGGCTACATTCGAAGAAAGCTTAGGTTGGTACGCTGGTATTACGACAGATATGTTCGGCTAAACCGTTGGCATTTCTTAGTTCCTGAGAACGGCGCCGCGAGCGAGGTGTACACGCCTTGCTCGTGGCGATTGCGGTTCTTTTAAACTTATTGGTGCAATCAGTTTTAAAACCTCATGGGCCTTGAACGCTTCGCGCCAGTAGCAGACGCCAGCACCTCTGGAGCTTGCGGCCGCGAGCGCAGCGCGCACATGCAACGCGCGCCCCATGAGTAAGAAGTACATAGGCTTGCGTCTGCCGCGCGTCAATCCTGATGATTGATACCCGTGCTTCTCCCCGGCTCACACCATCGAGCGATCGCATGAAGCAAAATAATGAGCGTAGCAAACGGGACGGCGACAGATACCCATACCATTGAAAAGCCCAGCGTATCCGCGGTCAACCGCGATGCACGGCCGAGATACCCTTGACCCCAAACCCCTTGCCAGTTGAAGAAGCAAAAATACAATACCGGTAACAAAAAGCACAAAACCGCAAAAAACTGCAGTAAGTTCCCGATGAGCCGCAATGAATTTGGCCACATACTATCAACTAGGACCGCATCAGTACGGCTCTTAAATGACATCGTCGCACCCAATAGTCCAGACCAGACCATCATGTACCGCGCCACCTCTTCCGTCCAAACAGGCGGCGCGTTGAATCCATACCGTGCAAATATTTGCAGCAGCATCGTGCCAAGCATAACGATAACGCACGTCATCGCGATGACGCGAATGACGGCGTTGGTTCGCTCACTCAGGACGTAAAGGAAATTTTTCATGTGGCGTAATTAGGGGGGAGTTAACTTTTAAATTAACTCCCTCAGCTTCAGCGGGTTGCGGTGGCCACGTCCGTCCAAAACTTCACATGCTCTTCAGACAAGAGTCCAGACTTGTAGGTTGCCTGCGACAATTTGCGAAAGGGCTCTCGTTCTGCCTTGCTGAGTCGCACGACGCTCACACCTTTTTCCTCTAAGGCTTGAAGCGACTTCTCAGACTGCATCGATACCCACGCGCGATTAGCCGCATTGGCTTTCTCCACAGCCTGTCCAACAGCCTCTCGCTGCTTCGCTGTCAGGCCGTCGTACCAGGCCTTCGAAGCCATCACTGCTCTCTGAGCGATGATCACACCGGCATCAGTAAAGTGCTTAACAAAATCAGTCTGCCCAAACAGTACAGGGATGAGTGCTGTGTTCAAGTAGCCATCAATCACGCCTGTTTGCAAACCGGCTGGTACCTCTTTCCATGGCACGATCGTACCCGTGCTGCCCCACGCTTTGTAAAGCGCAATCTGTGCATCGTCTAGCGCACGCATACGGAGCTTAGCCATGTCAGCAGGGGTTCGTACCGACTGCTTGGTCGTGATGATGCCAGACTGCGGGCCAATAGGAACCAAGGCCAGCAACATCGTACTCGTGGGCGCAAGTTGCTCATTCACACGAGAGTAAACATCGCCTTTAGCAAGTGCTTTATCCATATGACCGACATCGTCGAAGATGTAAGGCAAGCGAACACCGTAAATAAACGGATCAACTTTGGCAACCGACTTCACATCCGACAGCGAAACCTCCAACAGGCCAGTGGACACTTGGTCAAAAATTTCAGCCTCGCCACCGACTGAGCCTCGCGGTAACTCGCGGGTCTCCAGACCATTCGCCTTGAGGTGCTTTGCAAATGCATTAACCCAAACATAAGAGCCCGACTTGTTTACGTCAGGCGGGCCATCCAATGCAATTTTCACTTGCGCATGCCCGACACTTACGATCAAAACTGTCGCCAGCCCAATGAGGTGTTTAAGTAGTTTCATTTAAGTCTCCTTTTACTTCTCAACCAACAAAAAGCCCTGCCCAACGAGGCAGGTACAACGTCACCTCTGGCACCACTACCAGAAATATCAATAGTCCAACCAACACCGCCACAAATGGGAGACTCGCACGCACAAGCCGCCAATAGTCCATCCCGGTGACTGCCGCAGTCACGACCAAACATTTTCCCAAGGGTGGAGTGATTAAGCCGATACACAAGTTAAAACACAGCACTAACCCAAGGTGCACTGGGTTAATGCCTTGCTCGAGTGCTTGTGGAACGAAAAGTGGTACCAACAACGTAATCGCTACGGGCGTATCCATGAACATACCAGCGACGATGAACACGCACATAAGAAATAGCAGATAGCGCGTCCCAGTCAAACCTTGGCTACCTACCCAGCTCGCGAGTAACTCCGACCATCCCATCTGTCCCGCCAGATAACCAAGTACCGAAATAGCGCAGAGAATAATAAAAATCGTACCGGTTAACTGTGCCGTAGCTTCGACAGCGTCGCGTAAAACTCGCCATGTCAGTTTTCGATAATAGAGACCGGCCAGGCAAGCCATAACAACGGCAATTGCAGATCCCTCGGTTGGGGTTGCCAAGCCAAAAACCAAACTCCCCAAAATAACGACTGGTAAAAGGAGAGCTGGCGCAGCGGCGAGAAAGCTCGACATAAACGGGGGGGTCACCTCACCTGCGCCACCCGGATGGTTATGCCGATGGGCCATCCAAGTGTTCAGTAACATCAGGGAGGCTGCCAAAAGTATCCCTGGAATGACACCTGCGACAAACAGAGCCGCGACCGAGGTTCCGGTCAGACCGCCATAGATAATCATGATGATGCTCGGGGGAATGATTGGACCAATCATCGACGATGCCGCCGTAATCGCACCCGCGTAGTACTTGTCATACCCCCGATCCACCATCGCGGGCACGAAGGTCCGCGATAGCGCCGCAGCATCTGCAACGGCAGAGCCAGAAATCCCGGCAAAGAAAACGCTGGTCAGCACGTTGACATGACCCAAGCCGCCGTGGAATCGACCGACAAGGGACAGTGCGAAGTTGATCAAGGCTTTAGTCGTACCCGCCCGTGTCATGAGTTCGGCCGTGAGTATAAAAAGCGGCATCGCCATAAATGCGAAAACATCCAGCTGGGCGAAAATCCGCTGCGGCAATACTGACAAGTAAGCAGCCTTACCTGCAGCAACGAAGGACAAAACGCCAACCGCCCCCATGAGATAGGCAAACGCGCTTCCCGAGAGCAGTAACAGCGCAAACATTAGGATGATCCAAACCATAATCTACGCTTTCAAACGACCGTCCAGGCCGGCTCTTTTGCACCAACCGCCAAGGCGTCTGGCTGGTCACTCACGATAGAGCGTACACCGGGGTCTGCGGGCCTGATGTTCTCTAAATCAGGAACGGGCCGGCGCGTTGCGGCCTCTTTGGCAAAGATTGATTCAAGAGCTGCCGCATGCTGTAAAAGGAACTCGTCTTTGTTGTTGTGTCCTAAGACCTGCAACCCAAACGGCATCCCGACCTCGTCAACGCCGCAAGGCAAGCTGAGCGCGGGGCAACCAGCCAACGTCGGTCGATATGACAACGCCAACCAACGGTAGTAAATATCCATGGGCACGCCGTCGATCGCCTGTGGGTATGCCTCAACCCAGGGGAACGGGGTAATCGGAGAGCTCGGTGTCAAGATCACGTCGTAGTCTTTAGCGCGCCGCAGATAATTTCGCTGTATCGCTGTGTGCTCGATATGAGCCCAAGCACGATCTACAAGTGTGAACGTCTCACCCAAATGCACGTTCGCACGAATTTCATCGTTTAGGCTCTCAGGGTGTGACCTGCAGATCGCATGAAAGCCAGCCAAGAAACTTTCAGCACGTAACACGTCAAAACATCGGTCCATGTCTCCCAACGAAAGATCGACAGGCTCACACACAGCGACATGCTTCGTGAGCGCGTGGATACGCGCCATAAAGGAACGGCGAACCATTGTGTCCACTGGTGCCCCGCCGACGTCTACGCTGTAGCCCACCCGCAGTGCCTTGGGGTCAGAGCGCGTTAGTAACTCTTGTATGTCAGGGAAACAGATGCCACGATTCAAAGGATCTCGGTCGTCTCTCCTTGCGCACTGGGCAAGCATCAACGCCAAGTCTGACGTCGTGCGTGCCATGGGGCCTAGAACTGAAATAGAGGACCAACCCAGAGGCCTGGTTGGATGCGGGACTAAGCCTGGCGAGGGCCGCAGGCCAACGACCCCACACAGCGAGGCAGGAAGGCGCAAGGAGCCGCCGGTGTCTGAGCCAGTTGCGAGACTGACAAAGTTTGAAGCCAGCGCTGCTGCGGACCCACCAGACGAACCACCCGCTGTCAAATTAGGGTTGAACGGATTACCAGTTGCACCCCAAACCGGGTTACGACTATTTCCGCCTGCGCCATGCTCGGGCACGTTGGTCTTACCCAGAACGATGGCACCGACCGTCCTCAGTGAGGCGACAAGAGGCATGTCAACCTGCGGAACATAATCACGCCACTGGCGAGACCCGAAAGTGGTTTGTAAACCCTCGGTTGCCTGTAGATCCTTTACACCAAGAGACAAGCCATCAAGAGCGCCGCACGGTGTTCCCGTCCGATAACGTCGCTCCGATGCTAATGCCTCCTGACGCGCTCTGCCAAAACATGAGGCCGCCACCGCATTCACAATCGGGTTAAAGCGCTCGATGCGATCGATACAAGCGTCAACGTGCTCAACCGGCGAAATTTCCTTACGCCGGAATTGCACTAACAACTCAGACGCGGACAAAACCGATAGCCGGTCTGCGTCAGTCAAATTGTCCACCTTGCTGTTTATCTTTTTTCACAGTGCTACTGTAGCTAGTAACAACTTAACGAACTGGAATTATCCTCCTAACACTATGAGTAACTGGAATTGTTCTTGATCGGCGTGACGTCACTAATCGCTCGATGCAATTAAGCAATCGACAAATAGCCGCGCGGCAGGATTGTTTGCTAGGTGTCCCTCACGCCAAAAACACCCCGCCTCAACTAACACCCCTTCGAGGCGCAGATCTAACGCGACGAGATCCCCTTTCGCTGCGTAATTGAGCGCCAAAGACTCGGGGAGTAAACACAACCGGGGCATCGCTTGTAAAAGTGCCAAGCTCAATGGCAGCGACTGCGCTTCGATCACATCGTGAGGCGAGGGTAACCCTTTATTGGCAAAAAAAGCCTCGATGGCTTGACGAGCAACGGTATTTTTTTCCGGCAATATCCATGCCCCTGCGCATGCCTCCGCCCAACTTAGTCGGCGCTTACTCAGCAACGGGTGATTGCGTCCACAGGTTGCAACGACTGGCTCTGCAGACAGTATTTGCATATCGATTCCGGAATACTTTTTGGGCTGCCAAGTACGCGCAAGCGCCAAGTCTATTTCCCCGCGGGCTAGTAAGGGGTGCAGCGATAGGAAGTGCCCCTCAACCACGGCTAGAGAGACCTGTGGCGCTACCGCTTTGAAGCGCGTGATCGCCTGGCTTAGCAAACTCGGGACCAAAGACGTTACCGAACCCACTCTGAGAAAACCGGTCTCCCCCAGCGCAAGTGCTTGTATTTCCAGCTCTGCTGCGTGAAGCTGAGCCAAGACCAACTTGGCATGATGCGCCAAGCGTTTTCCAGATGTCGTGAGATACAGGCGGTTGCGCTCCCTGTAAAAAACGGCATTCGGAACGACCCCTTCGATCTCCGCAATTTGCTTTGATATCGCTGACTGGCTCAGGCTCAAGGCATCCGCAACGCGGCTCACCAAACCAAGGTCGTCAATAGCGGCCAACACTCGCAGATGTTGCATGCGGAGTCCGAGTTTAAATGGACGTTGGGAAGCATAAGACGCTGAGGGAGACATGGAAGGTGGTTACTTAGCCTTAGTTGGCGATCGCTCTTCTGATCGTTTGATGGGACGGTTTGCGTTCGAAACCTTGCACAGTGAGTATACAAACCATTCTTTCGAACCAGCGGGCGCGGTAGGTGTGGCCTTGCATTTATCGCGTATCCCTCCGGTTTAGTTAGCAAATACTTTTGTCAACGTCCGCAGGGCAGAAATGCAAATGCGAGGGCTCCAACACACAGCTACGCTCGAAGGACGGGCGGCTTACGAAGTTATTGACAGATGCCGTGCGTGCAAACTGCCACTCCCCAATTCGACTGGCAAATTCGACTCACAAATCACCCCACACACTAATCTGAGAATCTAACAAAACCAGCGTGGAAATATATGAATAGTAGTATGGGTTGTTTATACTACTTTTGGACGTAAAAAAAGCACCTAAGATTGCTCCTAAGCGCTTGATTTACTTAACAAATATTGGTGGGTGGTACAGGGTTCGAACCTGTGACCCCTGCCGTGTGAAGACGTATTGCAATATCAATTTATCTATACAAATCAATAGCTTAGATCATATAAAACTGGCTTTATAGTATAGGAGTAGCATACTAAGTAATTATAAAGAACTAGTTCGCGAAATTAGTTTAGAACTATTAGGGCATCAACCGTCAATACTTTTGACGCTTGTGCTTTTTCCGCGAGTTGAAGGTGCCGCGACTGTTAAAAACGACGTTTCTTTCGGCGCGTGAATTCAAGTTGATCACTCTTTGCGCGTGCATTTAAAAACAGCCATCCCCGCAAAAAGCTGCTCTCAGCTCAACGACTGAGTCGACTCGAACTGGGTCAATGAAGCGCTTAAAACTCCGCCGGGCAGGCCACCGTCCACGACTATACAGAGAGCGGGAGATCCGATCCACGCAGATCAGACGCACGGACAATAATGTAATCACTCGTTAACGCATCTACAAGACCAGCGTCGCTCAAATAGGCTACCAGTGATTTGAACGACGAGTTATCAAGCGTTTTTGAGTGCTTGTGAATACTTGAGAGCCTCGCAATAGACCTCTGAAGCCGCCCCTGCTTTTCCGAAATAAGATCCAATACAAGCATTGTTTGACCGACGATCAAATCATCGAACTTTGCATCTGAAGCAATGGGTAATAGCTGTTCACGGTTAAGCCGACAGAATTCTTTCACACAGGTCGGGATGGTGAGTGGGGGCTTCATAGTGGCGCTACAAGATCTGTCCGAAAAGTGCCTCGCGGACCTTTTCTAATTCATCACACATTGGTTCTAGATGATCTTCTGCTATCAACCCCGCCGAGCCAAGCTCAGATATCAGTTTTCGCAAATCGGGAAGATCTGTCTCTCGTAAATTTACATTCAACCTTGCTATGGTCGCAGGATCATCGATCTGAAACCCCTTGCATCGAGCGTGGATCGACGTTAGGAGCCGCACTTGATAATTTACAAACCCACGGTAGGCAGGCAAGTCGCGGAGTCGGCCTTGGCCCCTTTCCAATCTGCGGTTTTCATAAAAATCATGAATGAAGGTCGGAATCGTTAATGCCAGACGCACTTTTTATCTCCAAATTTTCGCAAGTACGAAAGAAGGTACACACACATAAATTGCACCGAAATGCGGACTTACCCTAACCGAATTAAAGAAACTCGTACAAGCGAAATGGTCGCTCCTCACGGTTGTTGCCCTAATCCCCCGCTGAATTACGCAAATGGTCAAGGCTATTTGAACGGCGATGGCCCTATGGCTATCGAGTCGTTCAAATGACCCGCTGACCTTTGCAAGATGCTACAGACAGGGAACTTGTGATAGCTTTTTTCCATCGTGCTGTCTTAGAAGATGAAGAAACCAATTGAGCATGTCCGTCTTCAAATGGTTTGAGACAGATGGGTTAATTTCTCAAAGGAGAGATTGGTGAATCGGCCCGGGTATTGAGGAGGCAAAATACTCCGAGAGGACCGAGCTATGAACAAGAGATCGAATCGTTTTTCACCCGAGGTTCGCGAGCGTGCAGTGCGCATGGTGCAAGAGCACAGTTCCGA
>Ga0206130_10003480_pt1 | contig 20504 bp, 12 predicted proteins | sample Helgoland_Spring_9_FD_148637 | JGI IMG/M metagenome (GOLD analysis project Ga0206130, IMG submission 148637) | Pelagic subsurface seawater microbial communities from Kabeltonne, Helgoland, North Sea - Helgoland_Spring_Bloom_20160512_1 | ecosystem: Environmental > Aquatic > Marine > Epipelagic ... | reverse complement strand
CTTCATCGTAATTGGGCATGTCGTGTGGTGTAGGTACTGAGGAATATTTATCCCAGTTTTGAAATACATAGATATAGTGTTTTCCTCCAAATACGGTGTCTCCATTAGAATCGTAAATAGTAGATGTTGGGTTGAATAGCATATCAGCACCATTTTCATTTGGGCGGTAAGAATCTTCGCCAAATCCAATGTTTAACCTTTCACCCGTTTCAATATCTAAAGTATATCCAGGAAACCAACCCATTCCATTTCCTGTTCCATCAGGAGTTCCGTTTTTACCTACGGAAGGTGCTTCTCTTAGTGTTTGTTTTTCTGCATTGCCAATTGCTTGTGAAGTATAGTGGTGTGTTTCAAACACAGGGCAGCGACTCCATTTTGATGTGTCTGAAGTAAAAACAATGTCCACGCTGTTTAATAGCGTTAGCTTTGCAGCTCCCATGCCACCCGTGGTATTATCAGAATTTGGCCAGTGATTTTTATCCTTAGTTAATCTGAAAGGAGCAAATGTTCCATTAACAACTTCTTCAAATTCTTCAAGATCATCTTCACCTAGGAAGTCGTTAAATATACAAGGGTCATTATTAATATTGGGGTATGTTATCGGGTCACAATCAATGTTTTCGGTCCCAGATGAGATCCAATTTTCCGCTGAAATCCGCTCAGTATCCGATATGCCTGATAACCATTGTGTGCCTGAAGTTGATATGCTAGAGGTAATATGTTCCGCTCGCCCTAGCAAAGGATAACTATAATGTTTTACAGTAACCGCTACACCTCATTGAGGTATGATTTGCGTATTGTTAGCTCCTACAGTTGAGTCTGAGTAAACAGTGTCTATGCCACCTTCTCTGTACATTTTCCAATTTGCCGAAGAATCTAGTAACCCAAAGAAATTGCTCCCATCAAATTGTACAATGTAATTACCACTAATAATAGAGTCCAAATCAACTACTTCAACAAGAATTGGTGCTTGATGCGCTTCATAAACGGGTTGGTCTATGAAGTTGTTTCCCAGAATAAACATACTGTCTATGCTACTCTGCGTAATTTCTAATTCCCGACCAGCATTCCCCTGGCCTTCTATTCTTTTTATATCAAAGGCAAGAGGGTTTTGTGCGCTAAGCCTAAGAGGCAGCGTAATAGCTGCGAAGAGAATATAAATATATATCATGTTGAATTAATTATTTGCCAATTATACAGATTTAATTAGATAAATGTTCCTAGTAATTATTGTGAGGTCGGAATTTGCATGTTATAGTAAGAAAAATAACAATTATCTTAGACGAAAATCAATTACCATTGAAAAAAATAACCTTTATAGTAAATGGAAAGATTCGTAAAATGAAAGTTTTGAGAGAATCCATTATTCATTGTTTTAGAAGTGAGTTTCAGGTTGAGATTAGAAAATCTACCTTGGAGAATAGTTTTCAAGAATTAACTATGAATGCGATTAATAAAGGTGTAGACTATTTAATTTTAGTTGGAGGTGATGGAAGTGTAAATGAAGGAGTGAATGGGTATTTTGATGCCAACTCAGAATTAAGGGAAAAGGTAATATTAGGAGTCTATCCTGCTGGTAGTGGGAATGATTTTTCAAAATCTTTAGGTGTTAGGAGTGATTTAGAACAATTACTTTTTTTGGTAAAGAATGATTCGTTCAAAAATATTGATGTAGGGTTAATGCATTTTAATAATGTGGATAATACTCCTGAAAAAAGATATTTTATCAATATTGCTGATATTGGAATAGGAGGTTATGTAGCCAATAAAATTAGTGACAGTAAAAAAAGATTAGGGGCTGATTTTACCTACACGAAAGCGCTAATTCAATCTTTTTTTAAGTACAAAAAACAAAAAGTTCAATTGACGAGCAAAGATTATAACTGGACGGGTAGAATGTTGAGTATTTGCATGGCAAATGGCAAATACTTTGGAAGTGGAATGTGTATAGCTCCCGATGCTAAATTGTCTGATGGGAAAATACAATTGGTTGTAATTGGGGAAGTTAGTTTATATGATTACCTAAAGAATATTCCTAAAATTAAAAAAGGGCATAAGGTTATTCATAAAGAGATAGAATACTCATTTGCGGAAAAATGTGAGATAACAGCAATAGATAATCCATGTCCAATTGACATGGATGGTGAATATGTAGGAACAACACCTTTAAAAATAGAGGTGTTGTCTAATCAACTAAAGATGTTGTTAGTTGATTAGTTTAATAAATCCTCATCTACAATGTTTGGGATCGTGACTTTTAAATCAGGTGTTCTTTCCATTTCTCTTTTTATAGCAAAAATAGCGGCATCATTTCGTGCCCAACTTCTCCTAGCTATACCATTATTAACGTCCCAAAATAACATAGATTTTAATCTTCTATCTGCGTCAGCCGATCCGTCTAATGTCATTCCGAAACCTCCGTTAATGACTTCTCCCCATCCAACACCACCACCATTATGGATACTCACCCAGGTAGCTCCTCTAAAGGAATCTCCAATTACATTTTGAATTGCCATATCTGCAGTAAATCGCGAGCCGTCGTATATATTACTAGTCTCTCTATAAGGTGAGTCCGTTCCTGAAACATCATGGTGATCCCGACCCAAGTTTATTGGAGCCAATAATTTGCCACTGGCAACAGCATGGTTAAATGCTTCCGCAATTCTAGATCGCCCTTCAGCATCCGCGTATAATATTCTAGCTTGTGAACCAACAACCATTTTATTTTCTTGAGCTCCTTTTATCCACTGGATATTATCCGCCATTTGTTGCTGAATTTCTTTCGGAGAAGTTTTCATTAACTCTTCCAAAACTTCACAAGCAATGTCATCTGTTATTTTTAAGTCTTCAGGTTTCCCTGAAGTACAAACCCATCTAAACGGACCAAAACCATAATCGAAACACATAGGTCCCATAATGTCTTGGACATAAGAATTGTATTTAAAGTCAATTCCGTTTTCAGCCATGATATCTGCTCCAGCTCTAGATGCTTCTAGTAAGAAGGCATTTCCATAATCGAAGAAATATGTCCCTTTTGCCGTATGCGCATTTACTGCTTTTGCATGTCGACGAAGTGTTTCTTGAATTTTTTCTTTAAAAAGAACTGGATTATTCGCCATCATCTCATTGCTTTCTTCAAAGCTTATGTCTGCTGGGTAATATCCTCCAGCCCATGGGTTGTGCAAGGATGTTTGATCCGATCCCAAGTCAATGTAAATATTTTCTTCATCAAATTTTTCCCACACATCTACAATGTTACCATCATATGCAATTGAAACAACTTCTTTATTGTCTTTTGCGGATTGAACTCGAGTACATAGCTCATCTAAATCTTTAATGACTTCATCCACCCAACCTTGTTCATGCCTTTTATAAGTAGCTTCCGGATTGATTTCAGCAGTTACTGAAACAACTCCCGCAATATTTCCCGCTTTTGGCTGTGCTCCACTCATTCCTCCTAAACCAGAAGTAACAAATAGTTTTCCTGCTGTACCTTCATTATCTATTTTTCTACATCCATTTAAAACGGTTATTGTTGTGCCATGAACAATTCCTTGAGGTCCTATATACATGTATGAACCAGCGGTCATTTGTCCATATTGGGATACTCCTAAAGCATTGAACTTTTCCCAGTCATCTGGTTTTGAGTAATTTGGAATCATCATTCCATTTGTCACAACAACTCTAGGAGCCTCTTTGTGAGAGGGGAACAATCCCATAGGATGTCCTGAATAAATAACGAGGGTTTGTTCATCTGTCATCTCAGACAGATATTGCATTACGAGTAGATATTGCGCCCAGTTTTGAAAAACAGCTCCATTGCCTCCGTAAGTAATTAGTTCATGCGGATGCTGCGCAATAGCATAATCCAAGTTGTTCTGAATCATTAGCATTATTGATTGTGCTTGAACAGATTTACCCGGATATTCGTTTATTGGGCGCGCATAAATAGTGTATTCAGGCCGAAAGCGATACATGTAAATACGTCCATATTTTTCCAGTTCTTCTTTAAATTCAGAAATTAGCTCTGCATGGTGCTTTTTATCGAAATAACGAAGTGCATTTTTGAGAGCTAACTTTTTTTCTTCCTCAGTCAAAATATCTTTTCTCTTTGGAGCATGACTAACTGAGTTGTCAAATTCTTTTTTTGAAGGTAATTCAGTTGGAATACCTTGCGTTATTTGTTCCTTAAAACTTAACATGGTGGTTGATTGCATCTAATTTGATATGTTAAATAATCTACTGGCAATGCCTTAGTGTTTGTAATGGTACAAATGTAAACAACCCTAAGGTTGGAAGCAAATACAGTTTCGTTATATTTGTCAAAAACCAGAAGACTTGGAGAATCAATCAAATATTAAATTAATAAGAAACTTATTAAGTATTATTACAACGGTAATCGCAGTAATTGTGCTTAAAGAAATGGCTTTTGTTATAATTCCATTGGCGATGAGTATTTTTCTGGCCGCATTGTTCGTTCCTACTTTTATGAGACTAAAAAAATGGAAATTTCCTAATTTTATAGCAATATTTATGGTGGGCGCTGCAATAATTGGGTCAGTTAGAGTTGGCGGGTTTATTATTCAACTCACGAACTATGAATATAGTTTAAAAAAGAATGAAATAAATTCTCTTGTGGATACTAAATTATTGCCAACTTTTGAAAGTATAGGCGATTATACAGGAATAGACTTGGGTAAAGATATTGATTGGAGTAAGTTTTCAGATGCATTATCTTCTGGAAAATTTATGGATTCGGTTTCTCCCATTTTGGATATGTTTAACTCTGTAGTTGGGATGTACTTGATGATATTAATTTATTTAATAATTATTCTTGCAAGTATCTATAATTATGAAAAATACCTGCGTTACTTGGGTGGTGAAAAGCAGGGGGATGGGCTGCTTAAGGTGGTAAATAATTGGATAGACGATTTACGTATTTATATAAAAGTTAAAACGCTTGTAAGCTTGGTAACCGGTATTTTATTTGGAGGTCTTTGTTATTTATTTGGAGTGGATTTCGCTTTGTTTTTTGGTTTTCTGGCTTTTGTGTTAAACTTCATACCTCAAGTAGGGTCTCTTATTGCAACTGTATTCCCCGTGTTATTAGCTTTTTTAGAGATCAATTCATTACCTATGGTTGGATTATTTGCAGCCTTATTAATGGCAGTTCAATTAATCATGGGGACTTTTATTGAAGTGAAGTATATAGGTAAGAGTTTTGCAATGAGTACCTTGGTGGTGTTTGTAAATCTTGTTTTTTGGGGTTATTTGTGGGGTGTTGCAGGTGTAATACTATCAGTTCCTATTATAATACTCTTTAAAAACATTGCTAACCATATTGATGAAAACAGCATGATAGCGCGCTTATTTTCAAGCGAAAAGTAAAATGTCGAATTTGTTATTGTACCAATTGATTAAGATGTCGTTATATTATTAACATTAAAAAGTCATTTTATGAGCAGTACATATAAATATTTGTTTTCATCTACGTTTTTCTGTGTTTTTCTAATAACAGGTTATTGCCAAAAAACAGCTCCACTTATCCAGGATTGCTTTAATGCTGCTATTATTGATGCAGAAGGTGAGTTTACGTTTAAAGAATCACCGCAAGGAATAGGCGAAGAGTTAGAGTTTTCAGGAAACCCAAGTAATTCATTACAATATTTTAAAAAAGAGCATAACAGCGCTTGGTTTCAATTTGACCCAGTTTATAGCGGAATTTTGATTTTTAAAATTATCCCAAAAGACACAGCTGCCGATTTTGATTTTCTTTTATTTAAGTATACAGATGAAAATTTTTGTTCCGACATTGTTAAAAAGAAAATCAAACCGCTTCGAACCAATATATCTCGATTTAGCACTGAAGAAAATAGTATTACAGGTCTTTCGCTTGATGCGAATAAAGAAAGAGTGCATTCTGGACCTGGTTGCCATCTTAGTAAAGCAATAGATGTCGAGCAAGGAGATCGATATTATTTAGTTTTGGATAATGTCTATGGAAATAAGGCTGGTTTTTCATTGGTGTTTGACTATTACAAAACAGTTGAGATTACTGGTGTGATAAAAAATGACGAGAATAATTTGATAAATGAGGAAGTCAAAGTTCTCTGGGAAAGTAAAACAGGAGAACTCTTAGCGCAAACAATAGCAGATAAAACTACAGGAGAATTTAAGTTGGATGCACCTGTATTGAAAACTTCAAGCCCTGAAGATTATACCTTGTCTTTTGAAAGTAATAATCATTTTTTCTTCGAGAAAATGATTAAAATTACTTCTGAAACTTTTCCCGATCCTATAAATGTCATTTTGCCTGAATTAAAGAAAGGAAAGAACATAGTTTTAAATAATATAAATTTTTTTGGTGGTTCTCCTAGTGCTTTGCCTGCTTCAATACCTACTTTTAAAAGAATATTAAAGTTAATGAAAAGGAATAAATCTCTTAGGATAAGGATTGATGGACATACAAACGGTTGTCCCGGGGGAACAGCAGTAAGTCAAGACCTTTCCTTGGCCAGAGCACTTACTGTGAAATCATTTTTGATAAAAAAAGGAATCGATGCTGAGCGCATTACTGTTAAAGGATTTAATTGCACGCAAATGTTATTTCCATCAACAGGGACAGAGGAAGAACAGTCCTTGAATAGGCGCGTAGAGATATTGGTTACTGGTTATTAATTATTTCCATTTCCCTTAATTTTTCCCGTCTTTTTGTCGTATCCGTATGGGCAGTGCTTGCAACCACTTTTGCAGCAACGTCCTCTTTTTAAATGATATTTCTCTGTAAATACCCGATATCCTTCTTCTGACCAATAAAAGTCGTCTGGCTCTAATTTGGGTGTATCTGAAAAATCATCCATTTGGTAAAGATAGGATATTGGATTACAAGAAAGAGGTATAATTGTATTATAAAATATTCATTCATACTTATTATATTAGCCGCAAATATATTTTTCATGGAAATAAGAGACTTAGAACCAAAAACAGTTTGGAACAATTTCACAAAATTAAATAACGTACCTCGTCCTTCCAAAAAGGAAGAGAGAGTAATCGCTTTTGCAAAAGGGTTTGGAGAGAACTTAGGGTTACCCACTTATGTTGACGGAGTAGGTAACGTGATAATTTCAAAACCTGCTACGGTAGGTATGGAAAATAGAAAAATGGTTGTTTTACAATCACATCTTGATATGGTTCATCAAAAAAATTCAGAGACAGAATTTGATTTTGATAAGCAAGGTATTGAAATGTTAATTGACGGAGAATGGGTTACTGCTAATGGAACCACTTTAGGAGCGGATAATGGAATGGGAGTAGCAGCAATAATGTCTTTGCTCGAATCTACTGATATTGCACATCCAGCTTTAGAGGCTTTGTTTACCATTGATGAAGAAACGGGGATGACTGGAGCTTTTGGTTTAGAGCCAGGTATTTTAAAAGCAGATATATTATTGAATTTGGATACTGAAGATGATGATGAATTCTCTATCGGTTGTGCAGGAGGTATTGATACAAATACAAAATATAGCTATTCAGAGGAAGTCGCATCAGGAATTGCTTATGCGATTACTGTAAAAGGTTTAAAAGGAGGTCACTCTGGAATGGATATTCATTTGCAACGTGGAAATGCAAATAAAATAATGAATCGTTTACTTTGGGGTTGCGAGGATTTGGAGTTGCGAATAGCAGAAATAAATGGAGGCAGTTTGCGAAATGCAATTCCAAGAGAGTCTTTCGCAACTATTACCGTAAAGAATGATTCTTACTTAGGTATTTTTTCAAAAAGAGTTGAACAAATTAAAGGAGAGTTTTCTGTTTCGGATAGTGGCTTGACAATTGAAATCTCTGCGGTTGACTTACCGGAAAAAGTAATGTCTAAAAGCGATGTGTTTAAACTAACGAATGTAATATATGCTCTGCATAACGGTGTTTATAGAATGAGTATGACCATTGAAGGCCTGGTTGAAACTTCTTCTTCTTTAGCAAGGGTTATTGTAAAAGATGGAGAATTCAGCACGCAGAGCTTACAGCGAAGTTCTTTAGAAACTGCCAAAATGGATATTGCTCATACAATTGGAGCTGGGTTTAGATTAATGGGTTGTGACGTTGAGCATGATGGGTCATATCCAGGGTGGGACCCTAATGCAAATTCGGAGATATTAGACTTGATGAAAGGAAAATACCAAGCTCTGTATAATGAAGACCCAAAAGTAATGGCATGTCATGCAGGATTAGAATGCGGCATTTTAGGTGAAATTTATCCAAATTGGGATATGATTTCATTTGGTCCAACAATTCGAAATCCGCATTCTCCGGATGAAAAAGTAAAAATTGCCACGGTTGCCAAGTTTTGGACATTACTAAAAGATGTATTGAAAGATATTCCCGTTAAGGAGTATTAATCAAAGTTTCATGGTAAAAGTGTATTTAGTCAATTATGAAGAGTTGCGTTGTTGCAATATCTTTAGTTTGAAAAGATGTGGCCAAAATAGAAGCGATTCTCTTTTCTATATTAATTAGGTTTACTAAATGTTTTTATAGATGTAATTAATTCGTAATCTTTGTAGAGACAATATCCTAAATTTGATAAGCAAAAAATTCATATTATTTCTATTTTTATTGTTGAGCTTTTTTGGATACACGCAAAAAGTTGGATTAGTATTAAGTGGTGGTGGAGCATTGGGTTTGGCGCACGTGGGAGTATTAAAAGCTTTAGAAGAGAACAATATCCCTGTTGATTATATCACAGGAACAAGTGCAGGTGCTATGATAGGGAGCATGTATTCAGCAGGAATATCGCCGCAGCAAATGGAGTATTTGTTTTTCGATGACAAGTTTGAGTTAATGTCTAATGGCGGTATTGAAACCCAATATAAATATTTTTTTAGGAAAACAGAAAGTGATGCATCAATAGTAAATGTTCGGTTTTCTAAAGATTTTAATGTTTCTAAATCTTTGCCTACAAACTTAACAAATCCGATTTCGCTGGATTTTGAATACATGAAGCAATATTCAAATATTTCAGCACAGGCGAATTATGATTTTGACAGTTTGTTTGTCCCTTTTAGATGTGTTGCTTCAGATATAAGCACAAAAAGTCAAGTTGTTTTTGGTGCTGGTCATTTGAATCAAGCTGTTAGAGCCTCTATGACTTACCCTGGTTATATTAGGCCAATAATGGTGGATGGAAAACTGTTGTTTGACGGTGGATTGTATAATAATTTTCCATCTGATATTATGTATGATGAATTTATGCCAGACATAATTATCGGCGTTAATTTTACGGACACTGCGGCTCCTCCTGATCAAGATGATCCAATATCTCAACTAAAAACTATGATATTGAATAGAGCTGAAACATCCATAATTTGTGAAAATGGAATTTTAATAGAGCCTAAAGCAAGCATAGGGGTTTTTGATTTTGGAAAAGCAGAAGAAATTGTACAAGAAGGCTATGATGCAACTATGGCATTAATGGATAGCATCAAAGATGCAATTGAGTTAAGGGTCAGTGATTCCGCTTTGTTGCAAAAACGAATCGAATTTAGAAAAAAATTGAAGCCGATATATTTTGAGGAAGTTATAGTTGAAGGGGTTACGGAAAATCAAGCAAAATATATAAAGTCAGCTTTAATCCGTAAAAAAGAATTGATAACTCTCGAAGAATTACAAAAAAGATATTTTCGATTAGCCGAGGATGAAAAAGTAAAAAATATATACCCTCTTGCACAATACAATGAATTAACAGGGAACTATGTGTTGATAATTCGAGTTAATCCGGAAAAGCCTTTCAATATTAAATTTGGCGGTTTGTTTTCTTCCAGACCGATTAATACAGCATATCTTGGTATGGAATATTTGCGTTTAAATAAATTTGCGTTTAAACTTTCTGCAAATTCTTATTTTGGAAAGTTTTATGGTTCTGTTGGAGGCAGAGTTGACATAGAGGCCAATTATAGATTGCCAATTAAATTAGGAGTATATGGATATATTAGTAGATGGGACTTTTTCAAGAGTTTCGCAACTTTTTTTGAAGATGTAAAACCCTCTTATATAGTCGAAAACGAACGATATTGGGGTGTTGATTTACAACTTCCTGTTTCTAATTTTGGAAAGTTGTCAATTTCGTATGATATTGGGTTAACCGAGAATAATTATTATCAAACTGAACAATTTTTAGCATCAGATACTGCGGATGCAACAAATTTTGAAGCTCAAGTAATAGGAGTGAATTATAAGCAATCAACACTTAATCGTAAAATATATGCTACAGAGGGAGGTCTAGTGCATTTGCAAGCAAATTATATATTTGGTAAAGAAAATAGTGTGCCTGGAAGTACATCTCCTTCGGTTTCTCCATCGGAAAACATTAATCATACCTGGTATTTGTTTAAGGGAAGGCTTGAACAGTATTTTAAACTATCGAAACATATAAAATTTGGTGGGGAAATGGAAGGTGTATTATTGGTGGCGGATAATTTTTTGGATAATTACACTGCGACTATGATTCAAGCGCCTTCTTATTATCCAACTATAGAAAGCAAAACTTTTTTTATTTCAGAGCATGCTTCGCATGATTATGTTGCAGGCGGGGTAAAAGCAATTTTTTCAGTTCGGCCTTCTTTGGACTTAAGAGTTGAGGGGTTTGTGTTTCAGCCGTACACTGAGATATTAGCAAATGAATTTAATTTGCCAGCTTATGATATTAATAATGCATGGTCAGCCAGGTATTACATTGGTTCAGGGAGTTTAGTATATAGCAGTCCTCTTGGACCTATTTCGCTATCGGCCAACTATTATGAGTCCAGGGAAAATCAATGGAGTTTCCTATTTAATTTTGGTTACCTTATTTACAATAAGCGCTTCCTGAAAAAATAATTATTCTCCTGTGTAGTTTGGTCTTCTTTTCTCAAAGAAAGCTTTTATTCCCTCTTGGTGATCATGAGTTTTAGCTGCAATTGCTTGTAATTCTTTTTCCATACCTAATTGTTCTTGCAAAGAATTGGTAAAAGATTTGTTCAAGGCCTTCTTTGTTAAGCCAAAACCTTTTGTTGGCCTTTTTGAAAGTTTCTTTGCAAAGTCAAGTACAACTTGCATTAATTGTTCGTCAGCAACCGTTTCATAAATCATCCCTATTTCTTTTGCTTCAATAGCAGGTGTTTTGCTTCCTAAAAACATCATAGCTGTGGCTCTTTGAAGTCCAATTAATCGAGGAAGGAAAAAAGTTCCACCGCTATCTGGAACTAAACCAATATTACTAAATGACTGAATAAAATTTGCTGATTCGGCAGCAAAAGTTATGTCACATGCAATTGCGATATTTGCTCCTGCACCAGCAGCTACTCCATTAACAGCACAAATAACGGGTTTTTCAATGTTTCTTATTAATCCTATTATGGGGTTGTAAGTATGCTCAACAATTTCTTCAATATTTGGTCCGTTTTCTCGAGTGGCCTCTTCTAAATCTTGACCAGCGCAAAATCCTTTTCCATTAGCAGTTAAAACAATTGCTCTAATAATTTTTTCGTCTCTTGAATAAGTCAATGCATCTATTGTTTCATCTGCCATTTCAAAGTTAAAGCTGTTTAATACATCAGTCCTGTTTAAGGTGATTATAGCAACACCTTCATTAATTTCAAATTCTATATTCTTGTATGTTTTCATCGTTTGGAAAAATTGTTTGCATAAAAGTAAAAGTATTCTGCTATATAGTTGATAATCTTTTCAATAAATACTTAATGAAAAATACCTGATATTATGTTAAGGTAATTTGAATAGCAATTTTAACTTTGCACTTTAATTATTACAAAATATTATCATGAGTATGTTCCATAGCCTTAAAGTAATTGATATAAAGAATGAAACTTCGGATACAGTATCTGTTGCATTTGAAATCCCGGAAGGAGGTAAAAGTACGTTTGACTATACTTCAGGTCAGTATCTAACATTAAAATTTAATATTAACGGAAACGAAGAAAGAAGGTCTTATTCAATGTGTTCGTCACCATTTTCGGGAGAGCCAATTAGAATTGCTGTTAAACGGGTTGATAAAGGATTAGTATCCAATCATATTAATGATGTAATAAAGGTAGGTGATCAAATTGAAGTTATGTCTCCTCAAGGAAACTTCACTTTAGAAACAAGCTTGGAACAAAAAACTTACGTGGCATTTGCGGCAGGAAGTGGTATTACACCTATATGGTCAATGATAAAGTCTGTATTGGATAATGAGCCTGGAAGTAAATTCGTTCTTTTCTATGGAAACAAAACGAGTGATAGTACTATTTTTAAAAATGAAATTGATTCTTTGACGGGAGACAGATTATCGGTTTACCATATTTTATCGAGAGAAGATACAGGTAATTCAATAACAAATGGAAGGATTGATAAAAATAAAGCAACTGAACTTTTAAAATCTAATCTTAATTTATTAAAATCAAAAGCATTTTTCATGTGTGGTCCGGAAGAGATGATTTTTAATGTTAAAGATGTACTGCAAAATCTAGGAGTTTCAGAGGATAAAATTAAATTTGAATTATTTACAACTCCTGTCTTATTAGCTGCAGAAAAAGAAGTTGAGGTTTCTAACTTTACAGGAACTGCTAAGGTAAAAGTGATTTATGATGAGGAAGAGATTACGTTTGATTTGTCTTCTGATGGTGAAAACGTATTAGAAGCTGCAATGAAACATGATGTAGATGCTCCATTTTCTTGTAAAGGAGCTGTTTGCTGCACCTGTAAAGCAAAGGTTACTGAAGGTAAAATGATAATGGATGCTAATTATGCTTTAAGTGATGAAGAGGTTGCTGAAGGTTTTGTCTTGGCATGTCAGGCTCATCCTGCATCCGAAAATGTGGTTCTAGACTTCGATGAAGCATAATTTATTCTAAGTTCTTTTTAAGTGTAAAGGAGTTCTGCTTTATTGGTGTGGTAAAGTGCTTGCCTGTGCCTATCAATTACAGATTTTGGTTATTAATTGGCAGACATGAATTTGTTTTGTATATTGACAAACCAAATTAAAAAATAACCATGAAAAAGGCAGCTACTTTATTACTAGGATTAACCATGAGTTTTGCTACAATAGCTCAAACCTTCAATGTTGGGGGTCCCGTGTCTTTTAATTCTAAACTCTTGTCTGACGACAGTAAGATGAATAAACACGTAATGCCATTCTTTAATCTAGAAAAACAATTAGAGGAAGATTTGATTAACCGTACAAATAAGGTTGGTCCTTTTCGTTTTGGATATGAACATATCACTAATTATAGTTTACAAAATGCTGGAATTTGGCAAACTACGGATGAGGGAGATAGGGTTTGGAAAATTAAATTTTCATCTCCAGGAGCATTGTCGATGAATGTAATATTTAATGATTTTTTTATTCCTGAGGGCGGTTCTGTTCATTTGTATAATAAAGAAACGGATATGGTTGTAGGTGCTTACACAGAAAAGAATAATAATGTAAATTCCATGTTGGGAACCGACTTGATTAAGGGAGAAACTGTGGTTATTGAGTATTTTGAACCGAGCGAAGTTACAGGTCAAGGTAGGTTGCTTATAGGTATGGTTGTGCATGGTTATGTAGATATTAATAACTGGTACCCAGTTAAAATAGGGGAGTCTGGAACTTGCAATAAAGATGTTGTTTGTTGGGATGCTTGTGGTTGGTTAGATGAAATAAGGTCAGTAGCAAGAATAGCTGTGGGAGGAGGTCTTTGTACTGGAACATTAATAAATAATACAAGTGAGGATGGTACTCCTTATTTCTTAACCGCAAATCACTGTGGTCCATCATCTATGGGAAGTGCAGTTTTTAAGTTTAACTATAATAGTACTAATTGTTCAAGTTCAAATGCTAATGCATCTGGTGCAACTAATGGGAATAGCGTTAATGGGTCTACTTTTAAAGCGAGTAACTCAGCTTCTGATTTTGGTTTGATAGAGTTGAATACTGTTCCACCGGCAAGCTATGAAGTCTTTTATGCAGGATGGGAAGCTGGAGGAGCTTCCCCGCAAACAGCTGTTGGTATTCATCATCCTGCAGGAGATGTCAAGAAATTAGCATTTGATGATGATCCGTTAACAAGTGCAGCAGGGTTGTCTATCGCTAACTCTTCATGGAGAATAGAAGCTTGGGAAAGAAATACGACAACAGAAGGAGGTTCTTCAGGATCTGGATTATGGGATGAGAATCATCATTTAGTTGGACAGTTACACGGTGGCCAAGCTAATTGCAGTAACAGTATTAATGATTATTATGGTAAATTTTCAATGTCTTGGACAGGAAATGGTTCTAGTTCGTCATCATCTAGATTAAGCGATTGGTTAGATCCTTCAGGGTCTGGAGTTACTTCTTTAGATGGTTATGATCCAAATGGAGGAGTTGAGACACCCGCTTTTTGTTTAACAAGTGTAAAAGAAATTGATAATAATGTATTCTTTGAAATGTATCCAAATCCAGCATCTAGCAGCGTAATAGTTAATCTTGTTAATGGTTTGGATAATGTGTCGATTGAATTAGTTGATATACAAGGAAGATTAATATCATCCTACAATAATCCAACAGGAGCTTCAATGAAAGTAGATTTAAGTTTAGTTTCAAATGGAGTGTATTTTATTAAAGTAAGTTCTGATGGAGCAATTCAAATGGAAAAGTTGATAGTTGAATAAATTTACAAACGAAACATGAAGCCACTCCTATATAAAGGAGTGGCTTTTTTTATACTATATAAATGAATATTGTTATTACAGGTTGCTCAAGAGGTATTGGGTTGGAGCTAGTGAAGTTGTTTTCACAGCAACATAATGTGTATTGTTTGAGCAGAAACATAGACCCCATCGAAAAATACAAAAATGAAGTTGGTGATTTAAATAGGATTAAATTCCTTCAATTTGATTTTGAGTCGTTAAATATCATCGAATTAAATTCGTTTCTTGATATTGAGAATGGCATAGATATTTTAATTAATAATGCTGGTTATTTGGTGAATGAGACATTTGGTCAGATTTCAGAAAGTAATTTGCGAAGGATGTATGAAGTGAATGTGTTAGGTCCGTTTCGATTAATGCAAGTAGTTCTGCCATTCCTTAGAAAAGATAATTCACATATAATAAGTATAGGTAGTATGGGAGGTGTTCAAGGATCTGTAAAATTTCCAGGATTATCTGCTTATAGTTCTTCAAAAGGCGGGATGTCTATCTTGACTGAGTGTTTAGCTGAAGAATATAAAGAATCAAACATTAAATTTAATTGTTTAGCGCTTGGTGCAGTTCAAACAGAAATGCTGAATGAGGCTTTTCCAGGATATGAAGCTTCGGTTTCCGCAAAAGAAATGGCTCAATATATATATAGTTTTGCATTGAATGGATCACGATTTATAAACGGAAAGGTCATTTCTGTTTCAAATTCTACGCCCTAAAATATTGATATTCAGGGGTAGTTGAAATTAGTTTTAAAATATGTTGTTTTTTTCTTGCTAAGAAAGGAAAAGGATATAAATTTGCACCCGCTTTGAAATCGAAAAGTTATCAATTACCTACAGCAAAAGAGCTTAAGTAATACAGATTAAAAAAAGTTTTGAAATAAATTAAAAAAAAGTTGCAGGTATAAAAATTAGATTTACATTTGCACCCGATTTGAAAATGAGAGGTCATATATACAGATAGCAAAAGAGCTTAAGTAGGGCCAATCAAAAAAAAATTTTTGAAATAATTTTAAAAAAAAGTTGCAGGTATAAAAATTAAATTTACATTTGCACCCGCTTTGAAAATCAAGAGTTAAAATTAGAAAAAGCAAACGAGCTAATTCTTTAAAAATAACTCAAAATTATTTTCAAATAAATTGACATAAAGTTTGCACTTGTTAAATTTAAATTTACATTTGCACCCCGCTTAGAAAATCAAGCGGTTATATAGAATTAAAGTTCTTTGAAGTATTGAAGTAAAAAATTAGGAAACTAGCGTAAAATTAAATTTTACACAATTAAAGTCAAATCCGAGTACACAACAAAACTTAAAGTTATAATTACAATGGAGAGTTTGATCCTGGCTCAGGATGAACGCTAGCGGCAGGCTTAACACATGCAAGTCGAACGGTAACAGAAAAAGCTTGCTTTTTGCTGACGAGTGGCGAACGGGTGCGTAACACGTATGCAACCTACCTTTAACTGAGGGATAGCCCAAAGAAATTTGGATTAATACCTCATAATATTACGAGATCTCATGGTCATGTAATTAAAACTCCGGTGGTTAAAGATGGGCATGCGCAACATTAGCTAGTTGGTAAGGTAACGGCTTACCAAGGCAACGATGTTTAGGGGGTCTTAAAGGATGGTCCCCCACACTGGTACTGAGACACGGACCAGACTCCTACGGGAGGCAGCAGTGAGGAATATTGGTCAATGGACGAAAGTCTGAACCAGCCATGCCGCGTGAAGGATGACGGCCCTATGGGTTGTAAACTTCTTTTATATAGGAAGAAACCCCTCTACGTGTAGAGGGCTGACGGTACTATAAGAATAAGCACCGGCTAACTCCGTGCCAGCAGCCGCGGTAATACGGAGGGTGCAAGCGTTATCCGGATTTATTAGGTTTAAAGGGTCCGTAGGCGGAAATTTAAGTCAGTGGTGAAAGCCCATAGCTCAACTATGGAACTGCCATTGAAACTGAATTTCTTGAATATGATTGAAGCAGGCGGAATATGTCATGTAGCGGTGAAATGCTTAGATATGACATAGAACACCGATAGCGAAGGCAGCTTGCTAAGTCATTATTGACGCTGAGGGACGAAAGCGTGGGGAGCGAACAGGATTAGATACCCTGGTAGTCCACGCCGTAAACGATGATTACTAGCTATTGGCGATATACTGTCAGTGGCAAAGCGAAAGTGTTAAGTAATCCACCTGGGGAGTACGATCGCAAGGTTGAAACTCAAAGGAATTGACGGGGGCCCGCACAAGCGGTGGAGCATGTGGTTTAATTCGATGATACGCGAGGAACCTTACCAGGACTTAAATGTACAATGACAGATTGGGAAACCAGTCCTTCTTCGGACAATGTACAAGGTGCTGCATGGTTGTCGTCAGCTCGTGCCGTGAGGTGTTGGGTTAAGTCCCGCAACGAGCGCAACCCCTATCTTTAGTTGCCAGCACATTATGGTGGGGACTCTAAAGAAACTGCCCGCGCAAGCGGTGAGGAAGGTGGGGATGACGTCAAATCATCACGGCCCTTACGTCCTGGGCCACACACGTGCTACAATGGTAGGTACAAAGGGCAGCTACTTGGCGACAAGATGCTAATCTCTAAAACCTATCTCAGTTCGGATTGGAGTCTGAAACTCGACTCTATGAAGCTGGAATCGCTAGTAATCGGATATCAGCCATGATCCGGTGAATACGTTCCCGGGCCTTGTACACACCGCCCGTCAAGCCATGGAAGCTGGGAGTGCCTGAAGTCGGTAACCGTAAGGAGCTGCCTAGGGTAAAACTGGTAACTGGGGCTAAGTCGTAACAAGGTAGCCGTACCGGAAGGTGCGGCTGGAACACCTCCTTTTTAGAGGTACAACGATTTGATTTTGTGCATAATTGTTTTTACCTAGTTTTCTTTTTTACTTCTTTATATATAACTTATTATTTCCCAAAAGCTCAGTGTGCTTTGGCTACTTGCTTTGGACAATAGTCCCTTAGCTCAGTTGGTTAGAGCGCTACACTGATAATGTAGAGGTCCGCAGTTCAAATCTGCGAGGGACTACTATAAAGTTTTTTTGGGGGATTAGCTCAGCTGGCTAGAGCGCCTGCCTTGCACGCAGGAGGTCAACGGTTCGACTCCGTTATTCTCCACTATTTCCGTTATGGAAAGTAAGTTCTTTGACATGTTGAAAATAAAATTAAATCAGAGTTAATATTTTATATTAACTATCAAATATTAAATTAAAGTTTAGAATAAGTTGTAACTTATTTAAAAGCTGTTAAGGGTGTATGGCGGATGCCTTGGCTCTCAGAGACGATGAAGGACGTGATAAGCTGCGATAAGCTTTGGGGAGGTGCAAACAACCTTTAATCCAGAGATTTCCGAATGGGGAAACCCAGCTAGTTGAAGACTAGTTATCCCTTAGGGGAGGTTAACCCGGTGAACTGAAACATCTAAGTAACCGGAGGAATAGAAAATAACAATGATTCCCCTAGTAGCGGCGAGCGAACGGGGAACAGCCCAAACCAAATTTGTTTCGGCAAATTTGGGGTTGTAGGACTACAATATGGACTTTAACATTATAATGGAAGCTAACTGGAAAGTTACATCAAAGAGGGTGATAATCCCGTACATGAAATAGTGTTAATACCTAGTAGTATCCTGAGTAGGGCGGGACACGTGTAATCCTGTCTGAATTTGCCGGGACCATCCGGTAAGGCTAAATACTACTGAGAGACCGATAGTGAACTAGTACCGTGAGGGAAAGGTGAAAAGTACCCTGAACAAGGGAGTGAAATAGATCCTGAAACCATACACTTACAAACTGTTGGAGCCCTTTGGGGTGACAGCGTGCCTTTTGCATAATGAGCCTACGAGTTACTCGTATCAAGCAAGGTTAATTAATGAAGTTAAGTAGCCGAAGCGAAAGCAAGTCTTAATAGGGCGTTTAGTTTGATGCGGTAGACGCGAAACCCGGTGATCTACCCATGACCAGGTTGAAGTTCCAGTAACATGGAATGGAGGACCGAACCAGTTGACGTTGAAAAGTCTTTGGATGAGTTGTGGGTAGGGGTGAAAGGCCAATCAAACTAGGAAATAGCTCGTACTCCCCGAAATGCATTTAGGTGCAGCCTCGAGGTTGAGTTTCATAGAGGTAGAGCTACTGATAGGGCTAGGGGGCTTCACCGCCTACCAACCCCTGACAAACTCCGAATGCTATGAAATATACTCGGGAGTGAGGGCATGGGTGCTAAGGTCCATGTCCGAGAGGGAAAGAACCCAGATCATCAGTTAAGGTCCCCAAGTGTGTGCTAAGTTGACCAAACGTGGTTCGATTGCATTGACAGCTAGGATGTTGGCTTGGAAGCAGCCATTCATTTAAAGAGTGCGTAACAGCTCACTAGTCGAGCGATCGAGCGTGGATAATAATCGGGCATAAGTACACCACCGAAACTGTGAACTCGCAAGAGTGGTAGGGGAGCATTCTAATTGCGCTGAAGGCGTGCCGGCAAGGTACTCTGGAGCGGTTAGAAAAGAAAATGTAGGCATAAGTAACGATAATGCGGGCGAGAAACCCGCACGCCAATAGACTAAGGTTTCCTCAGCCATGCTAATCAGCTGAGGGTTAGTCAGGACCTAACGCGAACCCGAAAGGGGTAGTGGATGGACAACGGGTTAATATTCCCGTACTTGTTTTAATTGCGATGGAGTGACGGAGAAGTGAAATGCACACGAACTGACGGAATAGTTCGTCTAAGGATGTAGGTATAGGACAGTTGGTAAATCCGCTGTTTTGCTAAAGTCTGAGTGATAACTGAACCTTCGGGTGACGGAAGTGCGCTAATCAGGCTCCCAAGAAAAACTTCTAAGCATCAGATTAAAACAACCTGTACCGCAAACCGACACAGGTAGTCAAGTAGAGTATACTAAGGCGCTCGAGTGATCCGTGGCTAAGGAACTAGGCAAAATCGTCTCGTAACTTCGGGAGAAGAGACGCTGACTTCGGTCAGCCGCAGTGAATAGACCCATGCGACTGTTTATCAAAAACACATGGCTTTGCTAAATCGAAAGATGATGTATAAGGCCTGACACCTGCCCGGTGCCGGAAGGTTAAGAGGAGGGCTTATGACTTCGGTCAGAAGGTCTGAATTGAAGCCCCGGTAAACGGCGGCCGTAACTATAACGGTCCTAAGGTAGCGAAATTCCTTGTCGGGTAAGTTCCGACCTGCACGAATGGTGTAACGATATGGGTACTGTCTCGGCCACGAGCTCGGTGAAATTGTAATTCCGGTGAAGATGCCGGATACCCGCAACGGGACGGAAAGACCCCGTGCACCTTTACTATAGCTTCACGTTGGTATTGGATAATTGATGTGTAGGATAGGTGGGAGACCTCGAAGTTGCGTCGCTAGGCGTGATGGAGTCGTCCTTGAAATACCACCCTTCAATTATTCGGTGCCTAACTCCTTTCAGGAGAACAGCGTGTGGTGGGTAGTTTGACTGGGGTGGTCGCCTCCAAAAGAGTAACGGAGGCTTCTAAAGGTTCCCTCAGCACGCTTGGTAACCGTGCGCAGAGTGTAATGGCACAAGGGAGCTTGACTGTGAGACCGACAAGTCGAGCAGGTACGAAAGTAGAGCATAGTGATCCGGTGGTTCCGTATGGAAGGGCCATCGCTCAAAGGATAAAAGGTACGCCGGGGATAACAGGCTGATCACTCCCAAGAGCTCACATCGACGGAGTGGTTTGGCACCTCGATGTCGGCTCGTCACATCCTGGGGCTGGAGAAGGTCCCAAGGGTTGGGCTGTTCGCCCATTAAAG
>Ga0206130_10003479_pt1 | contig 20508 bp, 22 predicted proteins | sample Helgoland_Spring_9_FD_148637 | JGI IMG/M metagenome (GOLD analysis project Ga0206130, IMG submission 148637) | Pelagic subsurface seawater microbial communities from Kabeltonne, Helgoland, North Sea - Helgoland_Spring_Bloom_20160512_1 | ecosystem: Environmental > Aquatic > Marine > Epipelagic ... | reverse complement strand
TGACTTAATTGATCGGATCTATTTTTAAAAAAATTATTCATACTTTTATTTAATAAATATGTACCACCTTCTTCTTCAATAATAACATTTTATCATTTATCATTTTTTCCTAAAATTAAGGAATTTAAGATTTACTCATCGTCTTCATCATCATATTCATCTTCATCCATTTTTTTATATCTGTTGTTATCACCACCTGATGATAATAAGACAATAATCATTATTACAACAATTAATGTAACACCTCCACCAATCATTATCATGTTTCTAGTTTTAGCAGCAGCCTCCATTTCAACTTTTTTCTTTGCAGCAGCAATTTCTGCTTGTCTTCTAGCTTCAGCTTCTTTTTTAGCCTCTTCCTCAGCCTCTTTAGCTAATCTTTTTTCTTCTCTTTTCTCAGCTTCAAGAGTAGCAGCCTTCTGGGCAGCTTCAAGAGCTGCTTTTTCTTCAGCTTCTTTTTTAGCTTTTTCAGCAGCAATTTTATCTTCTTCTGCTTTCTTCTCAGCAGCTTTTTGTTCTTCAGTTTTATTTAATTCTTGTTCTCTAAGTCTTTCTTTTGCTTTTTTAACTTTTTCACTATTTTGTTCATCCTGAGACTTCTTATTTTCTTCATCTTTAGTTGATTCTCTAGTATCATCTTCATCGTTCATTCCTTTCATTTTATCAACATTTGTTTCTTTTCTAACATCAGTTTTAGCAGAACATGTTTGTCCAATATTAATTTTTGAACCACCATCTGCTAATGCTTTAATGTTTTGCGCAATGTTTACACACATACTAATTTCTTGTGTGTTAATTTCTCCAACAAAAGCATTACCATCAGCATCCATACATCTTTTATCACTATTTTGTTGAGCAGCATAAGTTTGGAATTGATTTAATTTAACTCCATTATCACCAGTAACAGGTGTTCTAATAAATACTGAATTAGTACAACTACATTCTGGATAAGCATTATTACTATTAGCAGGTAATGTTCTAGGTTTATCTAAATTATCAACATCAATGAATCTAACTTCCTGATTCCCATTAATTGCATCACCATAAAAATGATATAATTCATTATTTGGTTTAGATAATCTCCTGGTTTTTATTATATTGTCACAAATACCAATACCTGAAGATTTTTTATCAACAAAATCTACTGTTCCAATAAATGGTTTACACATAGTTCTTCTAGAACCACTATTTGTAGTAAATGCTTTAGTACCCACTTTTACTTCCCGAATCTCAGGGTACATTTTTATATTTTTATTTTTGTATCTGAAAGCACTTTTTTTACTACTATCTCCACCACAATTCCTTACTAGACTTTCATCTTCAAAGACTTTTACTTTAGCAAAAGTAGTTTTAATAACATCCTTCTTTTTATCACCTTCTACTGGTTTACATTTTTTGTTTTCACATTTATTACTTTTACAATCATTATTATTATTACACATACCGTAATTTTTAACATCATCTCCTACAAAACCATCTTTTTTGTAAGGGAATACATAAGGTAAAGCTATAGGAATTCTTTCTTGTTGTAAACAACAAGCTCTTGCTTTTAAAGGTCTTTTGTATAATTCATTTAGCTTTTCTTTATCTTCAACTGACATATTTTTATTTTTTAATATTGTATCACTATTAGCATAATCATGTGGTAATTCCTTAAAAAAGGTATTAATATAATTATTTAATATAGTTGTATCCTCTCCTGTTTTTAACTGATTTGTTTGACTATTATAACTTAAGGCATTTCCCATTATTAATATAAATCACTTAGAAATTAATTTAAAAATTATTTTTATTAAATTATTTTTATATATATTATTATATATAACACATGGGTGGTAAAGATGAGAAAAAAACCAAAAAAAAAATTAGAGAAAAGATGAGTACTAAGATTAGTATGAAAATGAAGAGTAAGGTAACTAATTTTACTAAAAATGTTAATAAATCAGTTACTGATAATACAATGAAAGTTTCAAATGAAATGGTTAATGAATTTAAAAATAGTACTAGTGCTCAAGCTACTGCAGAAAATATGTTAAAAGACGTTACACTTGTAGCATCTGGTGGTGCTGAAATTGATATTAAACAAGATGCAAGTGCTCAATTAGAAATGGCTGCAATTGTTAATATTTTATCAAGTAATGAACAAAAAAACGATCTCGCAAACAAAGTTACTGCTGCATTAAAAGCTTCTATACAAAATGATTCTAAACTTAAATCTGAATTACAACAAGCTGCTAAAATCCAAGATATGGCTAAAAAAGCGGAAGGTTTTGGTAATATGGTGGGAGGTATGGTAGATAAATTTGCAGGTATGGCAGAAAACATGGTAAAGAGTCTTACTGGTGGTAGTAGCAGTAGTTCAAGTGAAGCTGACATTGAAAGAACTGTTGAAAAAAGCATTAGTCAAGAATTAGAGACTGAGATTAATAATACTAATATTAATGAAAATGATATTGTTAATAAAATGTCAGTTGAAATATCAAATTCATTCAAAAATATGACAGAAGATGAATGTTTAGGTAGCGCTACAGCTAGAAATATGGCTGAAAAATTAAAACTTCTTGCCGATACTGGAGCTAAAATTAAAGTATTACAAGTTGCTAAAGCAGATGCAATTGCTAAATGTATCAGTACTAAAAAAATTGGTAACAAGGCTCTTACAGGTCTCTCTAATGATAACAGTTACAAATCTGCTTTAGATAGTAAAAATACAAATAAATCTGATAGTAGTGGTAAACAAGATGCGGATATAACTAAATCTACTGAAGAAAGAGATGCTATTAATGATTCACTTGATAAAGGTATTGGTGAATTAGGTGATACTACTAGAAAAGGGTTAGGTGAATTAGGTGATACTACTAGAGTAGGTATTAAAGAAGCTGGTAAAGTTGCTGGTGATATTGTGAAAGAAGTTGGTGATACAGCAAGAATGGGGTTGGGTGTAATTTTACTTCCAGTTATTATTATTGGTCTTATTATAGTAGCAGTTGTTGGGTTTAAATTAGCTGGTAGTGATGATGATGATTATGAGGATGATGAAGATATGGAAGGAGGTAACATGTTAGACCTTTCTGATATTTTTGATATACCTCTAGCAAAACGTGGTCTTACATTAATTGTAGTTTTTATTATGTTAGATATAATCTTAAAAAAAACCATTAAGAAAAATTAATAAAACTCTAAAACTTTAAATTTTTTAATTGCTTTCATTAATATTGAAAATAAATAAAAATTTTCTATTATTTTTTCATCTTTTATAAAATATTTTATATCGATGTACTTTTTAATTAGGTCTAATGAAAACATAAAATCCATTGCTTCACCAACGGACATTACATTATTATTCTCGTTTTTCATTATAAATGTAACTATTCCTTCTAAACCAAATAATTTTAATTTATTATTAAGTTCTAAACTATAATTTCTATAATTTATCCCTTCTTCATCTATAAATTCATTCATATAACAAATTATATCGTCAGTTTCTAATATATCAGTATCTAGAAATAAGATACAACTATTAATTAAATTTTTTTTTAATAATTCTACTTCATGATATGTTCCAATAGACCTGGTTTCATTATAACAAATTATTTTCAAGCCCATAATTATTATTATAAATAAATGATTCTATAAATATTTTTACTTAGTATGACACATTAAACAAGTTTTCATCATTACTAACTTCAATCGTATCATAGTCATTAACTAATCCTACTAAATATACCAAGTAATCTTCTTCTATAATTTGAGCAAAAGTTCCATTATAATAATGAATGTTTACAATTTGATTATGATTCTTAATAGTATTATCATTTAGATAATAATAAAATGCAGCTAGTGAACCTGAACCACATGATTCAGTTATCTTATTCACACCACGTTCCCAAGTAACTACATTTATACTATGGTCATAGCTGTCACTATTTAAATTTACAAAGTTAATATTTATACCATCAGTATCTACTGTTTCACAATAATATTCATAAAGAATATTTCCTAAAACTTCTAAAACTTCAGTAATGTTTAAAACTTGTTCTTTTAACTCGACTATTAAATGCGGTACTCCAACATGATGAAGTTCCATATCAATAACTTCTATTCCTAATTTTTCACATTCTGTTTCCAAATCACTTTGAATAGAATGATTAAATTCATCATCTTCTATATGATCTGGTGACTGAACCATAATTTTAGTATCTTGATATTTTACTAAAAATAATTCACTATCATTGGAATTATTATAGGATAGATTCAATTGTTTTAACTTATAATTATCATAAATATATTTCATTAAACATCTAATACCATTTCCACAAAAATTTACTTTATTACCATCCTTATTATAATATTCCCAATTACAACTACAATAAGTAGTATTTAAATCTGATATAAAAATAAACCCATCTATTGATGTATTTTTTAATATTGTTTTAGATATAAATTCAGTTTTATTACCTTCATAATCTTCTAAAATGCTAATTATATTACCATTAGCAGAATAAATAGAATTATCTACCATATCATTCTGTATTTTAATGTCACTTTTAAAACCTGATGAATTTTCTAATAATTCAGGAATCATATCTAAACAACCTTTTGCAAAAACATTTGAATTTATAGTTTGATAACTAAATTTAATGATTTCATTTCCATCACTACATATAATATCATGAGAATTAATATCATCGTTTATAATTTCAATATCTGTTTCGTTAATAATGGCAGATTTTATTATTTTAGTAGTTTCACTAATTTGTTCAATATTATCTTTATTTTTTTCAACTAATTTAATTTTCCATGAATCTGGTAACTTATTAACTATTTCTACTAAATTTTTTATTACAGGTAACGTTTTTGAAAAATTATTTATATTCATAATCTTTTGAATTTTGGAATAATTTTTCATAATTTGTGTACTCGTTTCATCATGTCCAGTAGTACCAGAAAGTATAGGTTTATTCAGATTATATTTTTGTAAATAATTAATTAATTCTATAGTTCCATTTTTGGAAGAAAAATCAATAATAACATCTACTGTATTTAAAACATTGTTAATATCCTTATCTAGGTCTCCTCTTTTTATAATTGTTTTTACAAGATATTTTTTATTATAAGTTTCATTAATTTGTTGTTTAATTAATTGCGACATTTTACCATCACCCATTAGTGCTATTTTAATTTTGTCATAATCTGAAAATGTTAAATTCAATCTATCGATTCCATCTTTAATATCAGAAATATCATAACTATTGAAATTTACTTGTAAATTATTTTTAAAATTATCATGATTAGAAAATTTTTCTCCTGAATTAAAATTTACTTTATTTAATTTTGCACTAGATAATACTTTTTCTGAATCATATTTTGACTTTAACCATATAAAATATCCTCCTAATGGTGTGTTAAATGTAAAGTTACCAGATTTTTTTAAAGAATCTACAATTAAACTAGATTTCATTTTCAACTCTTCTATTAATTTATCTAAGTGTTTATCTAAAAATCCAGAATTAATTGCTTTATCTACAATTAAACTTCCTAACATATTATTTCCACCATTCATTTTTGATAAAGCGCTAGATTCTAAATCTTCTATTACTGTTGTTTCATCATTTCTTTCTAAAAATGAGTTGTTTATATAAATCCAACCCACTCGTAAACTAGGAGCTAATATTTTACTGAAACTACATAATGAAATAAAATTACAATGATAATCAGCCATAGGTTGGATTTTTTCTTCATTCCAATTTATAAAATGATAAGCTTCGTCTGCTATAATATAAAAATTAGTGTAAACTGTAGCTATTGCAGCTAATTGTTTTCTTTTTTCATCCGAAATAGTACTTCCAGTTGGATTATGACATGTTGGAATAGAATATAGAAATATACTTTTTTGTTTTGCCGAATATTTTCTTACTTTAGCTTCTAAAGATTCTAAATTCATACCATCTTCGTCCATTTTAATAGAATCAATTGTTAGACCATATTCTTTAAAAATATTAATTGCTAAAAAATAAGAAGGCTCTTCTACTAATATAACATCATCTGTATTAAGATATTGTCCAAGGATAAGTTGTAATCCTCCCGTTATACCATTAACAATAAATAATTCTTTTTCATCTACTTGGTGATTTGCATAATTTTTTTTGTTTAACCATCCTGCTAAAGATTTTTTAAATTTAGGAAAACCTGATATATTATTATATTGTAAAATATTATTATCATCTAATTCTAAACTGTATTCTTTGAAAGTTTCCTTTAAAAAACCTAGAGGAAGGTTTTTAGTATTTGGTATTCTCATGCTAAAATCAATACATTCATTTGAACTTGGTATTTTATATTGACTAAATTTAGGCATTTATTGTAATTATATTATATGTGTTTATATCAATTTTTTCATAAAAATATGTTTTTTCAAAAAAAGTTAATAATATTAATGCATAAGAGTACTAATACGTATTTTAATTTATTATAAAAAATATACTAAATTTTTATTTAAATTATTTCTCAAACTAGATATATGAGTACTGTAACTTTTAGACATGAAAAATCAAGGTCTGAGAAAACACAAAAAGGTAATAAAACTGTTAAAAGAGAAAGCTTAATTGATGGTGAAAAAGGTCTGTCTTTCACTTTCTTACATAAAGATGGTGATGATGAAAAAAAATTTTACAAAGTTTCTGTTAGAAGCGATGATGGAAAAAAATTTAACGTCATGGAAAAAAAAGGAGAGAAAGAAACAAGTAAAGAAATGACTAAAGCTGAAGTTGAAAAAATGGTTAAAGGTGATAAAAACTTAGAATTCGCCCATCTCTATATGACCAAAGGCGCATCTGCTCTCAAGAGTGCTAAAGGAAAAAAAGCCTCTAAAAAGAAATCTAAAAAAACTACCAAGAAATCTAAAAAATCTAAAAAGAAATCTAAAAAATCTACCAAGAAATCTAAAAAATCTAAAAAAACATCTAAAAAAACATCTAAAAAAGCTACCAAGAAATCTAAAAAATCTAAAAAATCTACCAAGAAATCTAAAAAATCTACCAAGAAATCTAAAAAATCTAAAAAAACCAGCAAGAAATCTAAAAAAACCAGCAAGAAATCAAAGAAATCAAAGAAATCCATGAAAGGTGGTAAAGCTAGCAAGAAATCTAAAAAGAAATCTAAAAAAGCTAGTAAGAAATCTAAAAAAACTAGCAAGAAATCTAAAAAAGCTACCAAGAAATCTAAAAAAACTAGCAAGAAATCTAAAAAATCTAAAAAAACCAGCAAGAAAGGGAAAAAGAAATCCATGAAAGGTGGTAAAGCTAAAAAAGCTAGCAAGAAATCTAAAAAAGCTAGCAAGAAATCCAAAAAAACTAGCAAGAAATCCAAAAAAACTAGCAAGAAATCCAAAAAAGCTAGCAAGAAATCCAAAAAAGCTAGCAAGAAATCTAAAAAGAAATAAATTAATTCATTGAATTTTTAAGTATGTTAAATTAATCCAATTGGTTTAATTACATTACCTCTATCTGATATAATTAAATCACTGATATTATATGAGATGTCTTTTAATTTGTAATTAGTACTATTATATTTAAGATCAAAAATAGCTACTTTATCATTCGCAAAATCTTCTTGTAGATATTTCCTAGGTGAAAATAAAGAATTGTCTGGATGCATAAATCCGGTTAAAACACTACAACTTTTACATTTTTTATTATTACATGTTTTATATAGTTTATTCCATTTTGATGATAAAATATATTCTTTGTAAGCTTTTAGTTCTTTTTTATTTAGTATAGTACCAATCCCTCTCATTCTATACTTATTTATAATTTGATACGGATTCCGTTTACCTGCAAAATATTTAAAATCCATATTTACTAGAGTTTTTAGAGCAGATACACAAGATGGTAACATTTTTACACTTATTCCATCATAACATCCTCTTACACAATCGAGATGAAATTTACTAATTAGTGAAAAAGGATCTTTGTTTTTATTTCTAAATATTTCAATATCATGGTTAATAAATGGGGAAATTATATTGTACTTAGTATTAATGTATAACTTAAATTTTTCATTAGTAGTAGTATAGAGTTTATTCACTATTTTTGTATTAAACTCAACTTTAATATTATTAGACTTTAGTTCTTTTAACTTTAGTTTAAAATCTTCCATAAAATTATCACAATACTTTTTATCTTTTTCTGATAATATGTCATATTCTTCTTTGATGATTCTATTATAATCTTCTTCTATATGATCTTGAATCATATTAAAAATATTTTCATTGTCATTCGCATTAATAAACTTTTTTAATTGTTCAATCATATCAGTAGTAAACCCTTTTTCTTCAAGAAAACTAGGTGTAATGAACAGACCAATTGATTTTATTTTTTTAAATTTGAATAGTTGAGGTTCTGCATCTCTAAAGAATCTACAAAAATTAAGTAATAAATCATTAAAGATATCGTTTGCTACTTTACAAAATTCAAAATGATTACAATTAGATATCATCATATCTATATCTGACTTTGAATAATATTCTGCAAAGAATCGTCTGAGAATAGCATCAATTCTTTCTTCATCATCATTATGAGGTAATACATTATTATCAAATTTCATCAATGCAGGATGATTAAGAATAGCACATGCTGGTAAAATACTACCACATATTACTATATTTCGAGAGACTAGGTCTATATTCTCAAAAATATTTATGTATGGTTTACCTGTAATAAAAATATTCATCTGTCTTTGAAATTGATTTATATTACAAATTTTCATATCTTTAGTAGCTTGTAATGATAAAATATTATTTTTCGTATCTATTACTTTATCAGAAACAAGTAGAGGGAAATAAGGATTAAGTTTTAACTGAGTTGATTCTATGGGATAACTTGGTAAAAGAGATGCATTATTAATATCTATTACAATGTCATCAAATTTAGTAATATATGTCCCTTTAATCAGTTCGTCATTGTATAATCTAATCCAAGCATATCCTAAACATTTTTTAAATTTTTGACTAAATATACTATTATTTTTAAGGGTATCTTTAATATTATTTAAGATATTATAGTTATTTATAATCAAATGACATAGTTTAGGATTTAATAAAAAGCTACAAATCATAGTTTTGTTTAGACTTGTCAAATCACCATCAGTCATAAAATATTTAAAAAGCATGTCTGTTTCTTCAATACTAAAGTTAACATTTGAGGTTAATCTAAAAATTTTCTTTCCATTATGTTCTAAATTTGCAATTGAAAACTTTTTATTCATAGGAATTATAATATTTTCATAATTATTAACATTAGTATTTACTTTGTTAAATTCTTGGATTTTTCTATGTTTGATAATATAATCATAATTGTAATTAGTATTATAAGATGATAACCAAAATTTTGCTCCGTCTAAATTAGTAAGTAATTTAGATAATTCTGTCATAACTTTATAATGATTTTTATCTAATTTAAAATACTCTGACATGATAATTATTTTATGTAAATCTTCAATTGATTTATTTTTATTAAACATGTCAATAAAAGATTTTAAATTGAAATAATTAATAGTTAATACAGTTACAACCAAATTATTTTTTTCAAAACTTTGACCTATATTTCTAAATTGATTAATTTGTTTACTACTAAAAATTTTTGCATTATTCATAAAAAATTTACTAGTTAAAATAGAAAGTCCGTTAACAGTATGTACAACCATGTTATTTTTAATATGTTCTAGTTCTTCATCAGAAACGTTTTCTTTTAGATAAAATTTTTCTACATTTGATATAGGACATAAAATATTAACATTTTTAAAATACTTATAAGCATTTGAAATATTAATATCTATTGTATCACCATCTATTATAATATTTTTTTTAGAAACATATAGAGGATTTTTTGAAGGCACATCTTCCTCTTCAATATCTGATGTATCATCAAGAACAAGAGATTCATTTTCAATATATATTGATTTTTCCATTAATTTAATAATTGATGTTATTATCAATTTTTTTATTATTACTAAAGAATTAATAATAATAAATCAAAAATATAATAATAAATCAAAAATATATTAATAAATCAAAAATATATTAATATAAATAACATTAATAAAATAATTTCACTAATTTACCATCTTGTTCTTCAATGTAATCATTATCTTTCATATGTTTAACTGTATTATAAAACATATCTTCTGTTACTACAATGTTACCACAATTTAAATTATCTTTGATTACACTAAATAATTCATTTTCTTTATAACCTCTAGTTTTAACAAATTTATTAATCCAACAGCTTACAACTGTTTTATGATCAAAAACAGGGACATATTTAACAACTTTGTGAACACTCTCACCAAATAAAATTTCAACATAATCATTTTCTATTGTTGATAATTTCTTACTTGCAAACAATAGGTTATACTTATTTTTTTCAACGATACCTCCATACAAAAGACTATCAATAACTTCATCAATAAAAGTTCTCTTGTAATTACCTAATAATTTAAGTTTATAAATTTCTAATAATTTCATTTCTTCATTATTTACTATTTCTTGAAAAATAATACTTTGAATAGGTAACATTGTTAAATGTAGCGTTTCATCTTTATAAGTATAATCAAAATTAATACTTCCTAAATGCGCTAAAAGATTAAACTTCCTTTTATTATCTGTTGCTACATTGTAACAATCATTTACTAATTGTAAAGCATTTAGAATATTATTATTGTTTTTAGGTACCTGATTTACCTCATTATCCATTTCTATAAACCCTTCACTAAAGTTTAGAGCCCAGAAATTAGGATTAATTACGTAAATATTATTATTTCTATTAAACTCATTATTGATATTAGATGTAAAGAATTTACTAAATGTAAAATCATTTTGAATAATCTCTAAATCATGAGATAATCTGTTAAATTTAGAATTTTTAAAAAGATTAATAAGATCTACAATTCTAGAAGTCGTAATTTCTCTATTAATAATTAATGGAGTAAGTTTTTGTTTAATTAATTCATGAAAATGATTGACTGTCATATCATTTACACTAATTAGTTCCAAGGTGTTTTTACTCTTAATATTTCCAGAAATAATACTATCTACTATAATATCTATGTTTTCATCACTACCCAACATTTTTATCATTAAAATTTTTTTTATAAAATTAGTTTTCACCTTATCTAATTTCTGTGTTAGTTTAATTACAAAATCAAATACTTTAGTTAAATTTTTAGATAAATATCCTCCTTTATCTAAAACTACAAAAATATTTAGAAACAAATCAGATTTATAGTTTATATCTTCAGACATTTTAAACACCTTTCCAATTATTGTTGGATTATTAACAATAAATTCTTTAGTAAATAGACTATCTTCATCTATAAATTCTGAAAATGTATTTAATATTTTCATTTTATAATCTATGAGATAACGTTCACTTTTAAACGTAGATTTAAACTTAAAAAGTTTATTATAAGTATCTAACATAAGCGTCAAATATAAATGCTTCATTGTTTTAGGAATATCTATATTATAAAAGTCAGCTAAGTAGGTAGAATAAATATCTAAGAAATCTTCATAAAAATTGTAATAGCTATCTAAAACTTTTAAGTTTTTCAAAAGTTCATATGAAACTTTATCATCATCTATAATTTGTTTAAATATACTAAATCTAATATTTTTATCGTCAATTATAATATTTTTAAAATCAGATGCAAAATTTTTAAGTTCATCTATATCACCAAAACGTTTTTCAGATCGTTTATAACCTCTACTTTTAGTTAAACTATGGATTAATTGAATCCGATTAATCATTTCATAAATTTTATTATTAAACCCTTGAATATCTATTTTTTTATTTTTATTTAATTGATATTTCAATTGATTACAATATTGTTTAACTATATTTTTAATAATTAGACGATAGTTAGAATCAATGATAGGAACTGATTTAATTCCAATAAGAATTTCCAAATCAAAATTATTAAGATTGTTAGTTAATATATTTTCTAACAGAACATCATTAGATTTGTCAGAAAATACATTTGTATTTATTATATTATATTTATCAATTAACAATGACATATAATTATATTATAAGGTGTTATTGTCAATTTTTTTATTATTTTTATTGACAATTAAAAAGGCGCAATTTATTGTTATTTTTAATTTTTTACATTAATTAATTCTTCTTAAGATTCTTATAGTAAACTAATAATATTAAAGCTACAGCTATAACAGGGATTAATAAATATTCAAAACTTGTTTTACTTTCTTTTGTACATGCTTTTTCTTTTATAATATATTTAATAGCTTCATCGTCTGAATATACTTTTGAATTATTTTCTATATTAACTAAGTTATGCATTTTTATACACCAACTAATTAGTTTATCTTTGTTTGACATTATATCATCAGTTAAAGGATACTGTTGTAAATGCATTTTAAAATTACCTGCACATAATCCACAAGGTAATATATTTTTTATTAAAGTAAAAAAAGTTTTATACTTTTTTTTATCACTTTCGGTAGGGTTTTCAGGATATCCTAAAGAAACAAAGTGTAAAAACTTCCAACCATGTGGTCCCCATACATCTGGTCCCATATTCATATAATATATTTTATATTATTTTTAATAATAATTAACTCAAATTAAGGAAACGTTTTCTTTAATATATAATGGACATTACTTTTGATAAAATCATAGAATATCTTTCCACCAAAAAAGATCATTTCACAAATAAAATTAATATTGTTAGACCTATTGATAATTTTAATTTTGATATACCCGTATTTAGGATAGGAGTTTTAAATAATTCTAATAAAAAAAATATTAGTTTACTTCAGTCTATCCTTTATTTAATTAATCCAGAATATATTTATCAAAACAAAGAAGATAAAATTAATATGATGGAAAAGTTTGTTAATGATGTAAGAAGTTATTGGAAACTTAATTATAAACCAAATAATGATTTTTCATTACTTGATGGAGAAAAATTAATTAATGAATTATCTAAAAATCATATAGATAATGATAAATTTAATAACTATCTATACATTTTATCTTATTGTTTAAAAACAAATTTTCTAATTTTAGATTTTAATACAGAAAAAACTTCTGTTATTTCATATTATATCGATGAAAATAGCCTAAACTTTTATAGACCTTTTATTATTCTAGCAAAAAAAGATAATAACATTGAACCTATTTTCAGCAATGAAAAAAAAATATTTAAATATGATGACATTATAAATTATCTAACAAATTATGATACAATTAATATTGAAGATATTTTTCAAACTAAAAGTGTATTTATAACACCAGTTAATATTAACCTTTCCATAGAACAACTTAAGAAAAAGAAAAAGAAAGAACTGATGGAAATGTGTGATAATCAAGGAATCAGATATTTAAAAAAAGATTTAAAAATTGTTCTAATAAACAAATTACTTAACTAGAAAATTTTTTTTCACTTTAATTGTAAATGAAAAAAAATTTATTAGAATCCCTCTTTTTTATAGTTTTAGTGGGATTAATTGTAAAAAATATGCCATATATGAAAAAATATGATATTAAACTTAAATTTAGTATTTATAGATCAATTATGTGTACATTTTTTGTTATAAGCTCTATTTTATTTTTATATTCAAGTACTAATATTTTAGAAAATTCCTTTACTTTTATTAGTGAATTAGAGCCATTATTTTTAAAATTTTACTTTTATATTATTGTTGATATTATTTTTATATTAAGTAGAACTAAAAAAAGATATGATTTATTAATACATCATATTGTTGTTTTAATTGTTTTAACTTTAGGTCAACAGAAAAAAATAGTAGGTACTATTCTACCTATATTATTAATTAACGAAACTATTTCAATATTATCTGGATTTGATAGAGTTGCTCTTAATAATAAAAGAATTAATGAATCTATCTTATTTAAAAAAATAAGAAAGATAATCATTATATTTATAAGACTACCTATATGGTTGTTATTTATTAAATTAATGTTAGAAAATAAAAATATTCACAAAGTGAAAATATTAGGTCAATCTAATTTTTTTAGAATACTATATATAACAATTACACTTTCTATAATTGGCTTAGATATCTATTGGTTCAGAAAGTCATCTAAATTTATCAAAGAAAATTTATCCAAGTAATATATCATTATTTCCATTAAATTCAGTTAAATTTATTAAAAACATCATTAGTTTATTAATAATTTGTTTTTTACTTTTATAATAAGGACGCAGAAGTTTAATTGCTTCATAATAATTTACCCAACGAATACTACTAACTTCATTATTATTTAATTTATTAAAATTGTTTTCATCTACATCTAATGAAATATAGTAAACATTTTTGTACATATTATTGTCTGTACCACTATAAATCTCATTTACTGGAATGATATTTTTACAAACATCATTTTCTTCAATAAAATATTGTGTTTCTTCTTTAAATTCTCTAATAGCACAATCTATATTTTTTTCGTAAATATTTTTTCTACCTTTAGGAAAACCCCATTCAGGTTCATCATAAGGTATTTCTGTTTTTTTAATCTCTTTTATATTATCTTTTGTAATAAAATTTTTGAATTTATTTTTGGATTTTCTGAATTCCTTCATATGTGATTTGCTAGTTTCTAACCATAAATTATTCCATAACTCTTCAAAATCTTTTGAAATAATATTAGCTACTTCATCTTTTGACATTAATTTAAGCATACTAATAGCATCATCAAATGTATTATACTTACCTCTTACAAATTCAATATAATTTAAACTATGTTTCCTCCGAATCATTAAAAATTTAATTGAACTGTAAAAACTTGTTATACGATGAATATTATTAAGGTGTAAGTAGTTATAATTATCAACATCTAAATAATTATACTCCAAATTTTTTTTTATTTTTAAAATTTTAGGTAAAATTTCTTTATCATATGAGATTGCTATAACTCCATATGATGTTTTAGGAAGACTACAATTTCTATTATAATGACCAAAATTACCACAATTATTACAAAACCTAACTTTTTTATCCATTTCCTATCTACATATAAATGTTATTTTTTTTTTTAAGTAAATATTTTTAAATATTTTTAAATAAATTCTCTTAAAGTAAAACTCATCCGCGGTTTAGTAATCATATCATTTTTTGTTATTTCATGGGTATATTTTATTTGACTTGAACCTGACATTATGAATAAGGAACCTGATTCTAAAGGGAAGCTATATTTTTCTTTTGATTTAATATTTTTAAAAAGTAATTCTCTAGTTGCTCCTAATGAAAAGTTAATAATAGTAGGATATTTTCCAAAAGATAAAGGAGTATCTCTATGTGGTCCAATATGTTCACTTCCATCATTATATTTATTAATTAAACAACTATTAATATTAGGTATCTTGATATTTTTTAGATCATAATTTTGTAACTCATTAATAATTTTAAATTGTAAATTTTCCAATTCTTTAGTATAATTATTTGAGTGCCATTTCATATACCTATTTTTCCACTGTTCACAAAAATATTTCCCATCTTTCTGAAACCATTTTTGACTTCTATTACCACTATCAAAAAACTTATCATTTAAAAATAGATTTAGTAATTTATCAGTTTCATCCTGACAAAAAAAATCTTTAATATAACACAAAATCGTATCTGGTTCCATATCATCTTCTGTTATAGTATGTAACTCCATTTAACTAAAATTAAATATAATTAATTTCATTTTTTTCTAAATATCATTCAATAATTTTACATATTTATCTTCAAAAAATTCTATTTGAGTACAACTAATGTAAACCAATTTTGTTTTATTTTCTTCTTTAATCATAACATAAGCTCTACCTCCTTCTAATTTAACTAAAATACCTTTTGCCTCTTCTTGAACATTGCCATAATGATCTATACCATGTCTTAAAATTTTAACCTTAGAACCTATAAAGTCCTTATTTAAATTATTCCTTAAAAAATTATTTTGTTTTTGTAACTCTACTACTAAATTATCTCGTAATACTTTACAAGTATCTATAAATAAATTTGACATTATAAATATAAATAATTAAAAATTTAAATAAAGTTATTTAATAAAAATTTTATTACTTATAATAATATGGAACTCATTAAAGATGATGTATATGATACAGAGTTTTTACATAAATATCATTCTATTATTAACCATAAAACTATTCTTATACCAATGTCACTAATATTACCTTCTTTAAACTTTCTACATATTTTTAATAATTTTATTTATTTATTTTGTAGTACTTCTATTTCTCTATTAATTCTTACTTGGAATTTTACCTACTTATCACATGTTTCTTATAATAAACCTATTTATTATGATGATCTTATAAAAAATGACCTTCAAAATAATGATGAAAAAAATAATATAATTTACAATTTAGAAATTTCTAATAAATTTCGTCATAAGTTTATTTTTTTTCAACAGATTATTTTAAGTTTCACAGTAGCTATTATGGTCGAATATATTTCAATTAGATATCATGATATAAATTTTTTAACTACTGAGTTTTTAGGAATTCTGGGAGGATTAATATCATTATATTTAAAAATTATAAAACTAACAGGTAAAGTAATACTTATAATACTTTACAAATTGAAGAAAAGAGAGCGAAATAGAATGTTACAATTTAATAATATTATTGAATAACATTGTGAGTAATATTATAGTTAACACCTTCATAAATATTATTAAAATTTAAAATAACTAAATCATTTAATAATATACCATATTGATTACTAATATCTGAAATCATATCATTTATTGAAACATTACAAGGAACTAGTTTGTATTTTCCAATTGAAAGTTTAGAAGGAGTAGACCAAAAATAAGATTTACTATAATTATAAGGTGATATATAATTTAATTTGTTAAAATATTTCAATTCTTTAATAAATTCGTAAGTTCTTCTTTCTCCTATAATAAATAATATTACTGATTTTTCAAAACATCTTTTTTCAATAAACTTGATGTTTTTCATAAATTTTTCAAAAGATTTATTGTTATTAAAATTAACACTATTAAGGTCTAAAATTACACCTTTTTTAATACTAACAATATTATCAAAATTATTTCTACTAAGCCAATTATTAAATTTAACTTTTTCTTCCAAATCCTTAAATTCAGAAGTTTTCCTTATTAAAATTTTATTTTTTAATTCCTCCATAACTTCTAAAGACAATGGATTTTTTGTTTTAGATACTTTGAAAGCATTAACTTTTTTTGGAGAAAAATCGGATAAATCGGATATATCTATGAAGGAATTATTACCGGTCATTACAACAGGATTTTTTGATAATAACATTAATAAGATTATACATGAAACTTGAAAAAGAATATATAGGATATTCACCATTACAATAGAATATATTTAAAATATTTTTTTTACATTTTCGGCAACATAAAATCCAACACCATTTACTATAAACGCCCTTGAAAGTGCAATAGTAATACCATTCCAATAATTTTTTGTCCTTATTGCTTCTCTTATAGAGATATTTGATTGAACACGAGTTTTTATAGTATCTATTGGATAAGTAAATAACCAAGATAGCGCACCAGCTACTCCTCCAGAAATTAATGGATGATAATTTATCTCATTTTTCATGTAATCATATGTTCCAAAATATATAGATAGAGCTATTGTTTCTCTTGTAACTGTAATAGGATAACCTTTTTTAAAGTTTTTTATCATACCATAAAAATCTGTTTTTATTTTATTTTGTCTACTAATTTTAAAATGGTCTAGAGGAGTTATAATAGCAGATGATACTATTCCTGATACTAATGAATTGTATCTATAATATAAATCAAATTGTATTCCTATTAATAAAGAATTACTAATTAATGGGTATTTCAAACCTTTATATAAATTACCCTTAACTTTAATATTATTCTGCTTATTTGTTTTTATTGTATCAAGTGGGTGTCCTATTAAAGTTTGAGTGATACCAGAGCTTAACCCTGCAAAAAAATCCATTATAAATTAATAGCCTTTGTTTTGCTAAAGCGATTTAATAAGATAATTAATAAAACTGAGATTACAGCTAATCTAATCATGCTTACCAAAAATCTTCCAAATAAAACTTTATTTTTCTTATTTTTTAATTTTATTACCATTTCTTGTGTTTCAGGTATACAAAAAGGTATTAAAACATTATTTGTTAGACTTGTTCCAAATTCCATAATAAGGGATGCAACTATCCCAATTAAGACATTGTAAAAAAATTTTCCAGCCTCTGATTGATTAAGATTTTTTAGGTCCATATATAATAATATAGATATTTTACAATTAAATTTCTATATTATTATATATAAAATATGGCAAATAAATCAGTTATAAATATGATTAATGAAGCATTACAATTACATTTTATTAGAAAAACAAAATATAAAATCGAACACTTAGCAATAGAAGATATGAATAACAATAAAAATAACAAAGTTGAGCTTAATGTTGTAAGACAAACCAAACCTATCGTTACTTTTTTAGAAAATGGTAGAAGTTATGAAACTGAAGTATTTGGATTATATACAAATAAGTATAAGACTTTTTCTTGGTCATGGTCATTACCTTCTAATTTTTACGGTAGCTCTAAATTATCTAAAAAATTATTTGATTTTTATTATGAAAAAGATATAGATACAGAATATGATATTATTGATTTCTTCTTACGAAATATTTTTATTACTAGTAGATTAGAAGTTCGTGACATGGAAGAAATGGAAATGATAATAGCTGTATCAGAATATGTTTTGAAGGAAACTAACAACTTTAAATTTATATTTCCTGTTAAAAAGATGCTCTCCTCAAATATTAATGATTTTATTATAATTTATTATTTTGCAAAATTTTCAGATTAAATATATAAATATTTTCTAACTTTTTTTAGATATATGAATAAAATAACTACCAATAAATATTTTATTTATTTAAAAAATATAAGTGAAATTGACAAGACATCACTTATTTTCCTAATTGATGATACAAAAGGAATGGACATTGAAGATATGTCAGCTCATGAAGTATTATTATATATTATTTCTAGTGCTGATTTATCTAAAGTTAAATATCAAATTACACTATTAATAAAATATATTATAGAAAATTATAAAACTTATAAAAAAGATTTACAATTAAAACAAGTAGTAGATGGTATAAACGACCCAAAACATATTCCTTTTTTGGGTTACTTTCATTATTTATACCATAATATGACTGATGTTAAAATAAAATATCAAAGGAAAGAAAAAGACTTTAGTTATATTTATTATTACGATAAATTTTATTTAAATTAACAAAAATAATAATATAGTATTATATAATATGGAATTATATATACTAGTTATTTTCATATTTCTAATTTATCATCAATATAAATTTCAAAGTAATTATCCTAATATGTTAAAACCTAAAGAAGAAGATACCACAATTAAAATGATTAAAGACCGTTTAACTAAATTAGATATTATTAAAGACGAGCTTGATGATATTAGAAGAGAAACTAGAAAAAGAGACATAAAAGTTATTCATAAGGTAGATCATCCTCCTGAAAGAAGGTTACCTTATCATATACAACCTCCTATAAGATTAAAAAATAGAATTAATATTCCTACTAGAGGATATCCTGATAGATATACTCTTCAAGGAATTCTTGTTAGAAAAAGTGATGAAAAAATGTTACAGCTTTTTGGTAGACAAAAGTACCCTGGTTCTAACCAATGGGAATATTATTCAGTGGGAAATGATGGTAATGCATTTGGATCTAAGCTACCCGTTGAAGTATATGGAGATAAAGAATTATATGATAATGATATGGTTGAATTACCTTATCTAGATGGGAAAAAAGGAAAATTTAAAGTTAAGTTGTATAAATTAGATGCTCCACGTTATATGCCTTAAAATTTTTATCTAAATAATATATAATGATACTATATCAATATATTTTATTTACAATAGTCGGGTATTTTATAGGTTTATATTACGGCTTTTATAAGTTTAATAGTTTTCATGGACCAGATAGTAATGTTATAAAAAAATTAATTTACTATTATCCTAAAGAAGATTGTTTTTATAAACTAAAACCTTTTATTATCAAAAATGAATCGTTAGTTAAAGAAAAAAATCTATAATTATATATATGGACTTAAAAAAAGATGTTGCTGAAATTAAACTAAATATTGACCTTATTAAAGCAGAAGGAACAACCGTACCTTATCACATTGAATTAGCATTCTTAGAAAGATACCCTGAATTATATGATAAATACCCTTTTCTTGTAAAAAAAATATGTACAGGTGAAAATTTAGAAATGTTAAATAAAATGCTAAATAGTATTGATAAAATTGAAAAAGGAGCTGATAAATTTGAAGAAGAAAAAAAAATAGGTGAAGAATTAGGAGAAAAATACATTAAAAAAGACGAGTAATTTGATTTATATATTTATATTTATATATATATAGATGAAAACAAAAATATTTT